>Ga0302347_1002322_pt1 | contig 19743 bp, 20 predicted proteins | sample PhyWR1_FD_202178 | JGI IMG/M metagenome (GOLD analysis project Ga0302347, IMG submission 202178) | Leaf surface microbial communities from wheat plants in UC Gill Tract Community Farm, Albany, California, United States - DLSL W.R1 (v2)... | ecosystem: Host-associated > Plants > Phyllosphere >...
AACTGCACCTGACCATTCTGCTGGAAGAAATGCGCCGCGAAGGCTACGAGCTGGCTGTGTCCAAGCCCCGCGTCGTGTTCCGCGACATCAACGGTGAAAAGAACGAGCCTATCGAGCTGGTCACCGCCGACGTCGAAGAAACCCACCAAGGCGGCGTGATGCAGGCCCTGGGCGAGCGCAAGGGCGAGCTGGTCAACATGGAGTCCGACGGCCGTGGCCGTGTTCGCCTCGAGTACCGCATTCCTGCGCGTGGCCTGATCGGCTTCACCAACGAATTCCTGAACCTGACACGTGGTTCGGGCCTGATCGCCAACATCTTCGACAGCTACGAACCCCACAAGGGTGACATCGGCGGCCGCAAGAACGGTGTGCTGATCTCCATGGACGACGGTGAAATCTTCACCTACGCCCTGGGCAAGCTCGACGACCGCGGCCGCATGTTCGTCAAGGCGAACGATCCCGTGTACGAAGGCATGATCATCGGCATCCACAGCCGTGACAACGATCTGGTCGTGAACGCCACGCGTACCAAGCAGTTGACCAACTTCCGTGTCTCCGGCAAGGAAGACGCGATCAAGATCACGCCCCCGATCGACCTGTCGCTGGAATACGCGGTGGAATTCATCGAGGACGACGAGCTGGTCGAAATCACCCCCAAGAGCGTGCGCGTGCGCAAGCGCTTCTTGAAGGAAAGCGATCGCAAGCGTGCTGGACGCTGAGATCGTTGAAGAACGCCTGCCCAGCAGTGCGTTCGCCAAAAAAAGCCGCCTTGTGCGGCTTTTTTTGCGTCTGCGACATGGGCAGGCGGCGAGGCTCGGTTAAGGTTCACGGTTGGCGCGCGGCCGCGTGGCTGCGCTGAATCACAGGTAGACCAGAGGAACACAATATGACGGAGACAACGGCGCCAGTCCTGACCGAAGTGCGCGGCCGCATCGGCTGCATCACGCTCAACCGTGCGCGCGCGCTCAATGCGCTGTCGCTGGAGATGGTGCGTGAGTTGATGGCTGCACTGCTCGAATGGCAGGACGACCCGCAGGTGCTGGCGGTCGCGCTGCGCGGCAGCAACAAGGAAGGCGTGTTCGGCGCGCTGTGCGCGGGCGGTGATATCCGCTTCCTGCACCAGGCCGGCAGCACGGGCAACCCGCAGCTCGAGGATTTCTTCACCGAGGAATATGCGCTCAACCACCTGATCCACCATTACCCCAAGCCCTATATCGCTTTCATGGACGGCATCGTCATGGGCGGCGGCATGGGCATCAGCCAGGGCGCGAGCGCGCGCATCGTGACCGAGCGCACCAAGATGGCCATGCCCGAGACGGCGATCGGCCTGTTCCCGGATGTCGGTGGCGGCTACTTCCTCAGCCGCTGCCCGGGCCGCGCGGGCGAATGGCTGGGCCTCACTGGCGAGACCATTGCTGCGGGCGATGCGATCGCGCTGGGCCTGGCCGATGGCCTGGTGCCGTCAGCGCAGTTGCCTGAATTGTGGGAGGCCCTGGCCACGCGCGACTTCGCCGACGGCGCTGCGGTGCAGCAGTGGATCGATGCGCAACTGGGCACGGCGCCCACGCATTTCGCGCACCGCCAAGCCGAGATCGACCAGTACTTCGCCCTGCCCACGGTCGCGGCCATCGTCGCCGCGCTGGAGGAGGGCGGCAGCGAATGGGCCCAGGCCACGGCCGCGCTGCTGCGCAAGCGCTCGCCGCTGATGCTGCATGTGGTGCTCGAACAGGTGCGCCGCGCGCGCGGCATGGGCCTGGCCGACGACCTGCGCATGGAGCGCGACATGGTGCGCCATTGCTTCTACCTGCGCCCAGGGCGCAGCGAAACCCTCGAAGGCATTCGCGCGCTGGCCGTCGACAAGGACCATGCGCCGCGCTGGAATCCCGCGCGCATCGAGGACGTGCAGCAGGCCGACTGGCAGGCATTCTTTGCCAGCCCCTGGCCGGCGCATTCGCATCCGCTGGCGGGGCTGGCGGACTGACGGGCCAGAGTGAGCGGTGCGTCGGAACATGATTCATGTCTTGGGAGCACCGCACCGGGTTTTCTCCGTTCGCCCTGAGCTTGTCGAAGGGTGAACACATGGTGCAAGCGCTTTAGCAGCGCATTTTGCGGCGCGCCCTAAAACGCCCTTCGACACGCTCAGGGCGAACGGATGATGGGCACAGAGAGCCCCCTGGCCCGTTCGGGCCTGAAGCGCAATCAGCGATTGCGCCCCTTCATTGCGCGCTCGACTTCGCGCTTGCCTTCGCGGTCCTTGATGGTGTCGCGCTTGTCGTGCTCGCCCTTGCCCTTGGCCAGCGCGATCTCGGCCTTGACCAGGCCGTTCTTCCAGTGCAGGTTCAGCGGCACCAGCGTATAGCCCTTTTGCTCGACCTTGCCGATCAGGCGCTTGATCTCTTCCTTGTGCAGCAGCAGCTTCTTGGTGCGCGCGGCGTCGGGGCTCACATGCGTGGAAGCGGTGCGCAGCGGGTTGATCTGGCAGCCGATCAGGTACAGCTCGCCATCCTTGATGACCACGTAGCCGTCGGTCAGCTGGACCTTGCCTTCGCGCAAGGCCTTGACTTCCCAGCCGTGCAGAACCATGCCCGCCTCGTGGCGTTCCTCGAAGAAGTAGTTGTAAGCCGCTTTTTTGTTGTCGGCAATGCGGGACGGGGAATCAGTTTGTTTTGCCATGTATGAATTAAGTGCGGCGCAATTCAGGAGATAAAAGCTCTCCCTACAATGTTGTTTGTCGTCTCGCTGCAGAGATTTTAGTTTCCATCGGCCGGCAATGCTGCGATGGCCTTCGCAGCATCCCTATTCAGGCCCCTTTTCCATGAAAACAGTCAACAAATCCGTCCTCATCTGGTACAGCCCCGAAGAAATGTATGCCTTGGTGACGGATGTGGACCATTACGCCGACTTCCTGCCCTGGTGCGACCATGCACGCATCCTGGAACAGGACGCGCAGGGCATGACGGCGGAAGTGGGCATGGCGCTGGGTGGCTTGAAGAAATCCTTCGTGACCCGCAACACCCACGAAGAAGGCCGGCGCGTGACCATTCGACTGGTCAAAGGTCCATTCTCGCATCTTGAAGGCGACTGGTTCTTTCATCCGGTGGGCGACGGCTCGCAGCGCGCCTGCAAGGTGGAGCTGCGCCTGAGCTATGGCTTCGACAATGTCGCGCTGGCGGCGCTGGTCGGGCCGGTGTTCGACCGTATTGCGGGCTCGATGGTCGATGCCTTCATCAAGCGCGCGGAACAGGTCTATGGCTGAAGCATTGGCCGCCGGGACGCAACTGAGCGTGGAGGTGGTGTTTTCTGCCGCGGCCGGCCAGGCGCAGGAGTGGACGCTGCAGCTGCCGCCTGGCGCCTGCGTGCTGGACGCGCTGCGCGCCGTGGGGCTGCAGGACAGCGCCTGCGCCGCCGGTATCTGGGGGCGGCGTGCCGAGCGCAGCCAGTTGCTGCACGACGGCGATCGTGTTGAACTGTACCGTTCGCTGCTGGTCGACCCCAAGGTCGCGCGGCGCGAGCGTTTCGCGCGCCAGGGCGCACGCGGCGCGGGCCTGTTTTCGCGCCAGCGTCCAGGCGGCAAGGCCGGTTACTGAACGCCTGGCTGGGCCGCCTTGGGCGCCGGGCCGCAGTCGCTGGCTATGGTGCTTTGCGCGCGCTGGCGTTCGGCGCTGCGCGCGGCGTCGTCCATGAATACCCGTTCGCCGTTGGCGTTGGTGTGCGCAATCAGCCGGCCATCGGTCAGGGCCGTCTGCGCGGCCTTGGCGCGTGTGCAGTTTTCCTGGCGCGCCTGGGCCAGCTTCTTCTCCTGGGCATCGGCCTCGGCCTGTTCGCGCCTGGTCTTTTCGGCTTCCTCGGCGTTTTTCTTGGCCTGCAATGCGGGGTCCACGCCGGAGCTGCGGCTCACGGGCGGCGCCGAAGATGAGGCTGTGGCCGGGCCCGATGCCTGGGAGGCGGGTGCCGGCGCGGATTTGGCGCCGCCTGGGCGCTTGACGATGCGCTCGGTCGGTATTTCCACGGGCGGCGGCAGGTCGCTGAACACCTTGCGCCCCTGTGCATCGACCCACTGCCATTGCGCCAGCGCATTGGCGGAAAAAAGGCTGCTCGCGCAGAGCAGGACAAGCGTGAAGACGTTCATGGCAGCAGGATCAAAGTGGGAAGGCCGGTGCAATGGAGCAGGCCAGCGGCGGAATCTTCGCACTTCCCATCGACCCTGCCAAGGTCGTGCGGGAAAAAACCAGGCGCCGTCTGTAAGAATTGCACTCACAGGTACAATCGTTTTTTTGGAGCTTTCACATGCGCCTTCTTGGTAAAGCACTGACCTTCGACGATGTGTTGCTGGTACCCGCTTACTCCCAAGTCCTCCCCAAGGACACGTCTCTCGCGACACGTTTTTCCCGCAATATTTCCCTGAACATTCCCCTGGTGTCCGCCGCGATGGACACCGTGACGGAAGCGCGCCTGGCGATCGCCATTGCGCAAGAGGGCGGTATCGGCATCATCCACAAGAACATGACGGCCCAGGAACAGGCCGCCGAAGTGAACAAGGTCAAGCGCCATGAGTCCGGCGTCGTGATCGACCCCGTGGTCATCACCCCTGAGCACACTGTACTGCAGGTGCTGCAGCTTTCGGAAAACCTCGGCATCTCGGGTTTCCCGGTCTGCGATGGCGGCAAGGTCGTCGGCATCGTCACCAGCCGCGATGTGCGCTTTGAAACGCGTTACGACGTCAAGGTCAGCCAGATCATGACGCCGCGCGAAAAGCTGATCACCGTCAACGAAAAGGCCGGCACCACGCCCGCCGAAGCCAAGGCGCTGCTCAACAAGCACAAGCTCGAACGCATTCTGGTCGTCAACGATGATTTCGAGCTCAAGGGCCTGATCACCGTCAAGGACATCAACAAGCAGACCACCTTCCCCAACGCCGCGCGCGACGCCGCCGGCCGACTGCGCGTGGGCGCAGCCGTGGGCGTGGGTGCGGGCACCGAAGAGCGCGTTGAACTGCTGGTCAAGGCCGGCGTGGACGCCATCATCGTCGACACCGCCCACGGCCACAGCCAGGGCGTGATCGAGCGCGTGCGCTGGGTCAAGCAGAACTACCCGCAGGTCGACGTGGTCGGCGGCAACATCGCCACCGGCGCGGCCGCGCTGGCACTGGTCGAAGCCGGTGCCGACGCGGTCAAGGTCGGTATCGGCCCGGGCTCCATCTGCACCACGCGCATCGTTGCCGGTGTGGGCGTGCCCCAGATCATGGCCATCGACAGCGTGGCCACGGCCCTGCTGGGCACGGGCGTGCCGCTGATCGCCGACGGCGGCGTGCGTTTCTCGGGCGACATCGCCAAGGCGCTGGCCGCTGGCGCCTCGACCATCATGATGGGCGGCATGTTCGCCGGCACCGAGGAAGCTCCGGGCGAAGTCATCCTGTACCAGGGCCGCTCGTACAAGAGCTACCGCGGCATGGGCTCGATCGGCGCGATGCAGCAAGGCTCGGCCGACCGCTACTTCCAGGAATCGTCGACCGGCAACCCGAACGCCGACAAGCTGGTTCCCGAAGGCATCGAAGGCCGCGTTCCCTACAAGGGCTCGATGGTCTCCATCGTCTATCAGATGGCCGGCGGCGTGCGCGCGGCCATGGGCTACTGCGGTTGCTCGAGCATCGAACAGATGAACAACCAGGCTGAATTTGTCGAGATCACTACGGCCGGCATCCGCGAAAGCCACGTCCATGACGTGCAAATTACCAAGGAAGCCCCGAACTACCGCGCCGATTAAAGTGGCTGAATCCACCCAGCAAATCGTAGATTTGCGGTTGAGGCTAGGCGCATTGCCGCAGACAGTGCGAATAGCACGGCAAGGCAAAGCAACGACGCATCAAGGGTGGAGTGAGCCACTTTAAAATCGGTTGATCGCCATCCAACGGCCCGATCCGCTGCGCAAGCAGGCAGGTCGGGCCTTGCCATTTTCCAGACCATGCAACACGACAAGATCCTCATCCTCGACTTCGGCTCCCAAGTCACCCAGCTGATTGCCCGCCGCGTGCGCGAAGCCCATGTCTACTGCGAAGTCCATCCTTGCGATGTGAGCAGCGACTGGGTGCGCGAGTTCGCCGCCGACGGCAAGCTCAAGGGGGTGATTCTTTCGGGCAGCCACGCCAGCGTCTACGAAGTCGACGACCGCGCGCCCGACGCCGTGTTCGAGCTGGGCGTTCCCGTGCTGGGCATCTGCTACGGCATGCAGACCATGGCGACCCAGCTGGGCGGCAAGGTCGAAGGCTCGAACAACCGCGAATTCGGCTACGCCGAAGTGCGCGCCCACGGCCACACCAATCTGCTTGAAGGCATCGAAGATTTCACCACGGCCGAAGGCCACGGCATGCTCAAGGTCTGGATGAGCCACGGCGACAAGGTGACCCAGCTGCCCGAAGGCTTCAAGGTCATGTGCTCGACGCCGTCGTGCCCCATCGCGGGCATGGCCGACGAATCGCGCCGCTACTACGCCGTGCAGTTCCACCCCGAAGTCACGCACACCGTGCAGGGCCAGGCCATGCTCAACCGCTTCGTGCGCGACATCTGCTGCGCCGCGCCGGACTGGATCATGGGCGACTACATCGAGGAAGCCGTCGCCAAGATCCGCGAACAGGTGGGCGACGAGGAAGTCATCCTGGGCCTGTCTGGCGGCGTCGATTCGTCCGTGGCCGCGGCGCTGATCCACCGCGCCATCGGCGACCAGCTGACCTGCGTCTTCGTCGATCACGGCCTGCTGCGCCTGAACGAAGGCGATGCCGTCATGGAAATGTTCGAGGGCAAGCTGCACGCCAAGGTGGTGCGCGTCGATGCCGCCGACCTGTTCCTGGGTGAGCTCGCGGGCGTGTCCGAACCCGAGCAAAAGCGCAAGATCATCGGCCGCCTGTTTGTCGATGTCTTCAAGGCCGAAGCCAGCAAGCTCAAGGCCGCGAACGCCGGCAGCAAGGGCGCGACCTTCCTGGCCCAGGGCACCATCTACCCCGACGTGATCGAGTCGGGCGGCGCCAAGAGCAAGAAAGCCGTGACCATCAAGAGCCACCACAACGTGGGCGGCCTGCCGGAACAGCTGGGCCTCAAGCTGCTCGAACCCCTGCGCGACCTGTTCAAGGACGAAGTCCGCGAACTCGGCGTGGCGCTGGGCCTGCCGCGCAACATGGTCTACCGCCATCCGTTCCCCGGACCCGGCCTGGGCGTGCGCATCCTGGGCGAAGTGAAGAAGGAATACGCCGACCTGCTGCGCCGTGCCGATGCGATCTTCATCGAGGAACTCTACAACTTCACCGACGCCGCCACGGGCAAGAACTGGTACGAGCTGACCAGCCAGGCCTTCACCGTGTTCCTGCCGGTGAAGAGCGTGGGCGTGATGGGCGACGGCCGCACCTACGATTACGTCGTGGCCCTGCGCGCCGTGCAGACCAGCGACTTCATGACCGCCGACTGGGCCGAGCTGCCCTACGCACTGCTGAAGAAGGTGTCCGGGCGCATCATCAACGAAGTGCGCGGCATCAACCGCGTGACCTACGATGTGTCGACCAAGCCGCCAGCGACGATCGAGTGGGAGTGATACTGCTCCAGTCACGTCTTCGCAGTGACTAGAACGACCCCCGCAGGGCCTGGCTTTGCGGGGGATTGCTTTTTGTGGAACCGATGGAGCAGCAAGAAACCAGCCTATGACTCAAGAAAAGCGCGTTGCTACAGTGGCGGCCGATCGATCCGCCATGATCCTGCACACCCTCCCCAACGGGGTCAGGTTGCTGGCCCTTCCCATGCCCCATGTGCAAAGCGTCAGCGTGGGCGTGTTCCTGCGCGTGGGCTCGCGCGACGAGACGCCGGCAAGCAACGGCATCAGCCATGTGCTGGAGCACATGGCGTTCAAGGGCACGGCCACGCGCAACGTGCAGGCAATCAACCTGGATGCGGAGCGCCTGGGCGCCGAGGTGAATGCGTTCACGGGCAAGGACACGACGGGCTATTTCATGACCGGGCTGGGCCGGCACGCGCCGCAGCTGCTGCGCATGACCGCCGACATCGTGCTCAACAGCACCTTCCCCGAGCATGAATTGCAGCGCGAGCTGGAGGTGATACGCCAGGAAGCCATAGAGTACGCGGAGGACCCGGAAGACAGTGCCAGCGATCTTCTTGATCGCGCCATCTGGGGGGACGATCCCATGGGCATGCCCGTGATAGGCTCGGTCGCCAACATCGAGGGCTTCACGCGCCAGGATCTGGTGCGCCATGTGCAAAGTCACTATGTCGCGCAAAAGGCCGTGGTGGTTGCGGCCGGCAACTTCGACGTAGACGCCTGGCTGGCGCTGGCCGCGCAACTGTTTGCCGCAATGCCCGCGGCGACCGATGCGCGCGTGCTGGCGCCGCCCCGGCCTGCGCCGTACCTGGGCCAGGCGCTGGCCCGGCGCTTCACCCAGGTTTCGCAGGTGTTCGTCAACATCGCCTATCCGCTGGCGCCGACCACGCAGCAGGACGAGACTGCGCAGCGTGCGCGTCTGGCGGCCTCGCTGGCGGCCTATCTCTTTGGCGAAGGCATGTCGTCGCCGCTGGTCGACACCGTGCGCGAGCAGCAGGGCCTGGCGTATACGACCTATGCCACGCTGGAAAGCGCGGATGTCTGGGCCAACTTCATCGTGCATGCGGTCACGACCCCGGACAAGCTCGACGCGCTGCTCACCGCGACGGGCCGGCTGCTGCGCGCGCAGGCCGCGGCCATAGATTCCGTGCATCTGGAGCGGGCCAAGAACCAGCTGACCGTGTCCCGCGTGCGCGCTGCGGAGCGGCCTTTCGCCACGATGGAGCAGGCCGTGGAGGAATTGTTCACCCAGGGCAGCGTGATGCCCATGGCGCAGACGCTGGCGCTGATCGAAGACATCAGCGCCGAGGAAGTGCGCCTGGTCTTCGAGCGCCTGCTGGAGAACGCGCCAGCCGTGGCAATCACCGGCAAGGGCGCCAGCGCCAAGGCTGCGCGGCAGCTCGCGGGCTGCCTGGCCGGCTGAGCCGGCTTCGAGGCGCGCGCTGACTCATTTTCTGGAGCAGACGAAGCGGGCCACGCCGAGGTAGAGGTCGCCGCCAGGCAACTGAGCCCGGTAGCCCACGATCAGGCCAGGGACGGCGTCGCCCTGGTTCGCGAGCGTGACTACCGCGCCGGGGCCATTGGCAAACATATGGCCGGTGACACCCATGGAGGCCGGATTCTGGATTTTTGTCGCCAGACTCACGCTGGCGCTCTGGCTGCCCGCGCGCACCTGCATCGTCCCCTCTATTGCGGCGCCGTTGGCGTCGAATGTGACATTGGCGGCTCCGCTGGGCGAGTCGACTTTCTGGCGACTGTCTGAAGCACCGGTGGGCGTGGTCGCGGCAACGGACTTGCACTGCAGCTGGCCTTCGAGGGGCAGGGCCGCGAGGCGGTTGTAGACGATGTAGTGATACGACTCGTAGTCCTTGCCCTGCAGCGTGACGGAGTCTTTCTCGTGCGTCAGCGTGCCTTTCACCCAGCGTCCGAGCGCAAAATGCGCATCGCCGGCGATATCCAAGGTCTGTTGGGCGCCTGTCAGGGCCCTGGTGCCTATGCGGACCATGGCCCCGTTGTCTGCCTGCTCCGTAGGCACTGCCGACCCCATGGATTGCTCGCCTTTGGCGAGCAGGATGGTGCGCGCGTTCTCGTTGGCCACGAACTTGGCCGACACGGCGCCGCCGGGAGCGAGGCCCTTGGCCGCCGGGGCTGCGGGTTCCGGGTCACCGTCACCGCCGCAGGCTTGCAGCAGCGACAACATGGAAAGAGAAACAAAAATATGTTTGCGCATATACGCCTCACTCGGTTGGTTCGTGTTGGACGACAGGTTTGCAAACGGACGCCGCAAGCCTGTTGGACCGCAAATGCTGGAATCCAGCGTTTTTATTCTGTGCAGCGGGCCGCATGCCAGTCCGTGTGCAACAGGCTGATGCCATATAGGACGATCAGGGAAAACTGGATAGGTGTTTGATCCGCATGCCTTGGGCCGCGAGTCCTGCGCAGCTGTCTGTCGGCTGTCGATCAAGGCCTTTGCCACGTTCTCGTCTGCGCATGGCGACTAAGATAAAAAAGTTGTTAGAAACCCACTTTTCAATGGTTCGTGCTTTGCGTCCGGGCGCCTACATTGCTGCGTTGCTCGCATGGCGGCGCGGTCGGCGCGCGCGTCCCAGGCCGGGATAAGGGGCGGCGGCGCATCAACTTCAGTACAGCAAGAACAGGAGAAGCCGAATGGCGAATTTCGAAGTGGGCGAAATCGTGCGCGCGTTGCGCGGCGTGCGCGACGAATGGCGCGACTTGCAAAAGCGTTCGCGTGAGCCGGGCGGGCGTGAATTTCCATCGCGCGATGCGCTCGAACGCATTGTTGAAGGGCTCAAGGGCGCGCTGTTTCCCATGCGGCTGGGCCCCACCGATTTGCGCCATGAGAGCGAGGATTTCTATGTGGGCCACACGCTGGATGCCGCGCTGCAGGAGCTGCTGGGTCAGGCGCGGCTGGAGCTGAATTTCAATGCCAGGCATGCGGCTTTGCCGGCGCAGGAAATCGAGGAGCAGGCCACCGAAGCCGTGCGTCAGTTTGCCAATGCGCTGCCCGCGCTGCGCCGTCTGCTTGACTCCGATGTGCTGGCCGCCTACCAGGGCGATCCGGCGGCACGCAGTGTCGACGAGGTGCTGCTGTGCTATCCGGGCGTGCTGGCAATGATTCACCACCGGCTGGCGCATGCGCTCTACGGACTGGGGCTGCCGCTGCTGGCGCGCATCGTTGCCGAGCTGGCGCATGCGCAAACCGGCATAGACATCCACCCTGGCGCCGACATAGGGGCAAGCTTCTTCATTGACCACGGCACGGGCGTCGTGATTGGCGAGACCGCGGTCATCGGCCAGCATGTGCGCCTCTACCAGGCGGTGACATTGGGCGCCAAGCGTTTTCCGACTGACAGCGACGGCCAGCTGAAAAAGGGCCTGGCGCGCCACCCGATTGTCGAAGACGATGTGGTCATCTATGCAGGCGCGACAATTCTGGGCCGTGTGACGCTGGGGCGGGGCGCCACCATAGGTGGCAATGTGTGGATCACCGACGATGTTGCTGCGGGAGCCAGCGTCACGCAGGCCAGTCTGCAGAAGGCGCCAAAAGGCGAGGGCGGCGCATGATTCTCCCGCGCAGCCATGCGCACAGTCGCAGGCAGCAGCGCATCATGACTTGGGCAACCGGTCGTATTTGGTGCTCACGCCGCGCGCGGCTTCAACTGGGTACTTGGCGGCATTGGTGACCAGCTTGGTGGTAATGGCCGCGTCGAGATCGACTCCCAGGACGTCGGCCAGACGGATGAGGTACAGAGCGACATCGGCCAGTTCATCGCGCACCGCCTGGGCCGTTTTCGGCGCGGCAGCCGCGCCGTGCGAGTCGGCTTCGGTCATCCACTGGAAGATCTCGGTCAGTTCGCCGACTTCGCCAGAGAGCGCCATGACCAGGTTCTTGGGCGAATGGAATTGCTGCCAGTTACGCTCGTCTGCAAAATGCCTCAGCGCCTGTGTTGCGCCCTCTACGTCGATCAATGTCTTGTTCACGTTGTGCCCCTTTGCACAGATTGTTCACCATTCTGGTGGTCCTGCTTTTCTTGCGGCGGAGCGGGACATGCTTGATTGAGCAGGTAATGAAGCCTCTGCCCTAGGGATTCACGAAAAACCCGATTTCCTTGAGATTGCGCTCCGCGATCTCCAGAAACCGGGTCGTGGTGTCGCTGCGGTGGTGCACCAGATAGGAGAAGTAGTAGGGCACATCGGGCACCTCGGGCTTGGCGTGCAGCACCTGCAGGGTCTGGGCCTCCACATGCTTGCGGGTGATCGACGCGGGCAGCATGGCAATGGCGTGGCCCGAGACCACCAGCGAAACCATCAGCGACAGCGAATTGCAGCTGCTGTATTCGTCAAACGCATAGCCCTCGGTGACCAGCCAGCGCGCGACCGAGTCGTGCAGCGTGGACGGCGGCGCGTTGCTGACGATGCGGTGGTTCATTGCCTGCTCGGGCAGGAAGTCGGCGTCGGCGGGGAACAGTCCGGGCGCGGCCACCCACTGGTGGCGCGTGAGGCCTATGAACTGGCTGGTCACATCGGGCTGGCTGCTCTGGCCGGTGTGCAGCGCGATGTCGAGTTCGTGGTTGTTGATCTTCTGCAGCAGCTGCGAGCCCCCGCCCACGGTGAGGTCCACGCGCAGGTTGGGATAGGTGTCCTTGATGTCCTTGAGGATCAGCGGCATGCCGGTGATGGCGCAGGATTCGTCCACGCCCACGCGCACCAGCCCGGTGATGGTGCGCGTCAGGTCCAGGCGCGCGACTTCCTGGGCCGAGGCAATCACGCGCTCGGCATAGACCAGCACGTTGCGGCCCTGGTCGGTGACGATCAGCCGCTGGTTCTGGCGCTCGAACAGCTGCGTGGAAAGCTCTTCTTCCAGATCGCGTATGCGATGCGATATCGCCGGCTGCGTGATATGCAGCTGCCGGGCCGCCGCATGGACCGTGCCCAGGCGTGCCGTCCAGACAAAGGCTTCCAACTGATTGAGGGTAAACCGCATGATGAAAAAACTGTATTAGCGATCCGCAGAATTGATCAATATCCATGCCAGGTCGGCTTGCCTAGCATCAGTTCATTCAACTTCGAGGATAACTGAGATGACAGGCATACACCTTGGCAAGCTGCCGCCGCCCTGCGCCGCGCCCCTGCTGCAATTGCTCCAGCAGGTCGAACCCGCCACCATAGGCCACTTCCATGACCGCGGCTTTGTCGACGGCGCCGTGAAGGCCGTCACGACGATGGCACGGGTCGTGGGCACGGCGGTGACCGTGCGCTGCGAAGGCACGGACGGCTCCATCTTGCACCACGCTCTGGGTCAGCTGCGCGCCAACGATTTCCTGGTGGTCGACCGTGCGGGCGAGCAGACGATTGCCTGCATTGGAGGCGCAAGCGTGCTGGCCGCAAAGCTGCGCGGCGCGGCCGGAATTGTGGTCGATGGCTGCGTCACCGACATCGCCGAGCTGCGCGAACTGGGATTGCCCGTGTGGGCGCGGGGTCTGAGTGCGCGCACCACGCGCTCGGGCGGGCAGGTGGGCAGCTTCTGCCTGCCTGTGGACTGCGGCGGCGTGCGCGTGCAGCCGGGCGATGTGATCCTGGCGGACGAGAACGGCCTGCTGGTCATGGCGCCGTCGGAAGCCCGGGCGCTGGCGGAAAAGGCCTTGGCGCTGCAGCAGGCCGAGCAGCACACGCTGGCGCGGCTGCGCGCGGGCGAGACCTATCCCCAGGTGCTGGGCACGCGGCTGACGCTGGGCGAGGTGACGGCATGAGAGGCCACAACCTGCCGCCTGCATTTCCTTCCATTGCGCAGTTGGGCGCGGATCTGCGCCACGGGCGCACCACCAGCACCGCACTGGTGCGCGACTGCCTGGAGCGCATTGCCGCCCACGACGGCGTCTTCAAGAGTTTCATTGCCGTGTATGCGGCGCAGGCGCTGGCCGCTGCCGAGCGGCTGGACGCAGAGTTGCGCGCCGGCCATGACCGCGGCGCGCTGCACGGCATTCCGGTGGCGCTCAAGGACCTGATCGACATCCAGGGCCAGCCGACCACCGCGGGCTCGCCGCTGCTGGCGGACAACGTCGCCGCCCGGGATGCGGCCATTGTCCAGCGCATGCACGCGCTGGGCGCCATCATCATCGGCAAGACCCACATGGTGCAGTTCGCGCTTGGCGCCTGGGGCACGAACGCGCACATGGACACACCGCGCAACCCCGCAGGCCATGCGGCCGACACGCTGGTGCCCGGCGGCTCGAGCAGCGGCTCGGCCGTGGCCGTGGCCGCGCATCTCGTGCCCTGGGCCATAGGCTCGGACACCGGCGGCTCGGTGCGCGTGCCGGCCGCGTTCTGCGGCGTGGTGGGCTTCAAGCCGACCATCGATGCGCTGCCGCGCGACGGTGTCTATGCGCTCAGCAAGACACTCGACAGCCTGGGACTGTTTGCCAGTTCGGTCGACGACGCGCAGCAGTGCTTCGGCGCGCTGGCGGGCGCCGGCGTCGGTCTTGCTGGCCACGGCAGGCTGCGCATCGGCGTGCTGCCGCCCGACGAACTGACGGGCCTGGAGCCGGCCGTGGCGCAAAGCCTGGCCAGCAGCCTGGCGCAACTGCAGGCCGCGGGCCATGAACTGGTGGAATTTCGCTTTCCCGCGCCGCTGGCCGAGTTCCGGGCCCCGACCAACGCCATCATGATTGCCGAGGGCGCGGCGGTGAACGCTGCTTTTCTCGACGACCCGGCGCTGCCCATGGACCCGTCGGTGCGCCCGCGCCTGATTGCCGCGCGCTCGACCAGCGCCGTGCAATACCTGCAGGCCCAGGCCAGCGCCTTGCTCTGGCAGCAGCAGTTTGCCCGGGAGATGGACCGACTGCAGCTTGCGGCCATCGCCATGCCCGTCACCGCCATGGCCGCGCCGCGCGTGCAGGACGTGGACCACGACGTGGCACCGGTGCACTTCAGCCGCCCGGTCAATTTCCTCGCGCTGTGCGGCATCTCGCTGCCCGCGGGCCAGGATGCCGATGCGCGCCCCATAGGCCTGCAGCTGGTGGGCCGCGCCGGCCAGGACCATGCGCTGCTGGCGCTGGCCGCGGCCGTCGCGGCCGTGATTTCTCCGTCCCCTGTTTGCTCTGTGGAGGTGTGCGATGCGTCGTAATTTCTGTTGTGCTGTTCTGCTGGCCCTGGCGCTGCCCTATGCAGCCGCCGCTGCGGACTACCCCTCCAAGCCGGTGAAGCTGATCGTGCCGTTTCCGCCGGGCGGCAGCGTGGATCTGGTGGCCCGCCTGATAGGCAAGAGCCTGCAGGACGAACTCAAGCAGCCTTTCCTGGTGGAAAACAAGCCCGGCGCTTCGGGCAACATCGGCGCGGGCCAGGTCGCGAAGTCCGCGCCCGACGGCTATACGCTGCTGGTGGGCAGCGCGGGCGTGTTCGCGGCCAACCAGTTCCTGTATGCGAATCCGCCGTTCGATCCGCTGACGGCCTTCACGCCCATCATGCGCATTGTCGACCAGCCCAATCTGCTGGTGGTGTCGGGCAATTCGCCCATCCACAGCGTGCGCGCGCTGATAGACGCGGCCAAGGCCAGCCCCGGCAAGCTGACCTTCGGCAGTGCCAGCGTGGGCTCGGCCCAGCACTTTGCCACCGAGGTGTTCAAGCAGCAGACCGGCGTGGACCTGCTGCACGTGCCCTACAAGGGCGGGGCGCCGGCGCTCACCGACCTGATGGGCGGGCAGATCGACATGCTGTTCGACACCTCGCCCACGGCCTTGCCCTATGCCAAGAGCGGCAAGCTGCGCGCGCTGGCCATCACCAGTGCCCAGCGTTCGCCGCTGCTGCCCGATGTGCCGACCATGAAGGAGGCCGGCCTGCCGAACTACGAAGTCGTGACCTGGACCGGCATTGCCGCGCCCGCGGGCACGCCCGCGGCCATTGTTCAGCGCATCAACGCGGCGCTGAAGACGGCGCTCAAGGGCCCGCTGGGCCAGCAGCTGGCCGAGGCCGCGCTGATTCCGGTGGGCGATTCGCCCGAAGCCTTCCGCAGCTTCCTGCAAAAGGACGCCGCCAACTACAGCCGCTTGGTGAAGTCGGCCAACATCAGCCTGCAGTGATGAGCCGCTACACACTCGACTTCAGCCCCCTGCTGGGCTACTGGGACGTGTTTCTGCTCGGCGCCTGGCTCACGCTGCAGATGACGGCCCTGGCCGTCGTTGCCGGTGTCGCCGTCGGGGTGCTGGTGGCCTTCGGCAAGCGCGGGCGCAACCGCGCGCTGGCCTGGACCTGCACGGTGTACATCGAGATCGTGCGCAACACGCCTTTCCTGGTGCAGATCTTTCTGTTCTATTTCGGCCTGGCCAGCTTTGGCCTGCGCATGCCGACATTCACCGCGGCGGTGCTGGCGATGGTCATCAACATCGCCGCCTATGCGGCCGAGATCATCCGCGCCGGCCTGGAGTCGGTGCCGCGCGGGCAGATCGAGGCCGCCGAATGCCTGGGGCTGTCGCGCTGGCGCATAGGCTGGCATGTGATGCTGCAGCCGTCGATAGAGAAGGTCTACCCGGCGCTGACCAGCCAGTTCCTGCTGATGATGCAGGCCTCGGCCATGGCTTCGCAGATCTCCGCCCAGGAGCTGACGGCTGTGGCCAACACCGTGCAGTCGGATACCTTCCGTTCGCTGGAGACCTATCTTGTCGTCGCGGCGTTGTACATCGCGCTGTCGCTGTGCATCAAGGGGCTTGCGGCGCTGCTCGGCCGGCTTGTCTTTCGCCGCCGCCGTGTGCTCAGCCAGGCCCATCGCCCGGGCCGCCGCGCGGTGCCGGCTGCCGCCGTAGGAGGCACAGCATGACGCCGCTGGAAACCGGACTGTTCGGCAACTTCACTGCCGTGCATCTGGCCTATCTGTTCAAGTCCATGGGCTGGACGCTGCTGCTGTCGCTGCTGGCGTTTGCCCTGGGCGCGGTCGGTGGCTTTGGCGTGATGCTGGCGCGTGTCTCGCCGCGGCGCTGGCTGCGCGCCGCGGCCATGGTCTACATCGAGGGAGTGCAGGGCATTCCGCTGCTCATCTTGCTGTTCATCGTTTACTACGGCCTGTCGCTGTACGGCTATTCGCTGCCGGCGCTGGTGGCCGCGGGCCTGGCGATGATGCTGTACGTGAGCGCCTATCTGGGCGATATCTGGCGCGGCTGCATCGAGGCCATGCCCAGGCCCCAATGGGAGGCCGCCGAGTGCCTGGCGCTGACGCGCTGGCAGACGCTGCGGCTGGTGATCGTGCCCCAGGCCCTGCGCCTGTCCCTGCCGCCCACCGTGGGTTTTCTGGTGCAGATCATCAAGATGACTTCGCTGGCGTCGGTGATCGGCTTTGTCGAGCTCACGCGCGCCGGCCAGGTCATCAACAACACCATCTTCCAGCCCTTCCTGATCTTCAGTCTGGTCGGCGCTTTCTATTTCGCCCTGTGTTACCCGCTGTCGCGCTGGAGCGAAGCCATGGAGAAAAAGCTCAATGTCGCCAATCATTAGCCTGCGCGAGGTCCACAAGACCTTTGGTTCCAACCCCGTGCTCAAAGGGGTGTCCTTTGAAGTCAACAAGGGCGAGATGATTGCCATCATCGGCGCCAGCGGCTCGGGCAAGAGCACCGCGCTGCGCTGCATGGACCGCCTGGAGACCATAGACAGCGGCAGCATCGAAGTTGCCGGCATACGCGTCGACGACCCGGGCGTGGACCTCAGGCAGCTGCGCCGCGAAGTGGGCATCGTGTTCCAGAGCTACAACCTGTTTCCCCATCTCACGGTGGAGGCCAACATCATGCTGGCGCTGCGCCATGTGAAGCGCCACAGCCGCGAGCAGGCGCGCGCCAGCGCCTTGCAGGTGCTGGAAAAAGTCGGCCTGCGCGCCAAGGCCCAGGCCTATCCCGAGCAGCTGTCGGGCGGCCAGCAGCAGCGCGTGGCCATTGCGCGCTCGCTGGCGATGGCGCCCAAGGTGATGCTGTTCGATGAGGTCACATCGGCGCTGGATCCGCAGCTCACCGGAGAAGTGCTGCGCGTGATGGAAGACCTCGCGGCCGGCGGCATGACCATGCTGCTGGTGACCCACGAGATGGCGTTTGCGCGCCGCGTCGCCGATCGCATCATCTTCATGCACCACGGCAAGGTCTGGGAGACCGGCCCCGGCGAGATGCTGGACCAGCCGCGCACGCCCGAGCTGCGTGCCTTTCTCGACAACGGCCTGTGACGGCCTGATTTTTCCTTTCCCTCACTTCCTGAAAGAAAACGCCATGACCTTGCCTCGCTCCCTGTTGCGCACCACGTTCGCCGCCGCGTTGCTGGCCTGTAGCGCCCATGCGGCCCAGGCCGACCAGCTTGACGACATCCGCAAATCCGGCAAGCTGCGGGTGGCGGTGGCGATAGGCATTCCGCTGTTCAGCTTCACCGACGCCGCCATGGAGCCCACGGGCTCGGACGTGGAGACCGCGCGCGAACTGGCGCGCGGCCTGGGCGTGAAGCTCGAAGTGGTGCCGGTCACCACGGCTGCGCGCATTTCCACGCTGCAGGCGCGGCGCGCCGACATGACCATCTCGGTGATGTCGATCACCGAAGAGCGTGCCAAGGTGGTCGACTTTTCCGTGCCCTATGCGGCAATCACCATCATCACCGCCGCGCCCAGGGACGTGAAGATCGCGGGCTACGCCGATCTTGCGGGCAAGCGCATAGGCCTGACGCGCGCCACCACCAACGACACGCTGACGACCAAGGAAGCCAAGGGCGCGGAGATCATGCGCTACGAGGACGACGCCACGCTGATCACGTCGGCCGTGACCGGCCAGGTCAGCATCTTCTCGGCCACGCCTTCGACCATGGACGAGATCAACCGGCGCGCGCCGGGAAAGAATTTCGAGATCAAGTTCTCGCAGCTTGATTCGCCGCTGGGCATTGCGCTGAACAAGGGCGAGCCGCGGCTCAAGGAATGGGTGGACCGCTGGGTCAGCGCCAATCTGGAAAGCGGCAAGCTCAACCAGATCTACCGCAAGTACCACGGCCGCGACATGCCCAATGTGGTCGTGAAGACCGTGCAGAACTGACTGGCGGTCATCCTCTACGATGTGCGGATATGCCCACGTATCCCATCATGTCCGCACTGATTTTTCAGCTCGAAAGATTCGCCACACCGCTAGGCCAGCTGCTGCTGGTCAGCGACGAACAGCAGAAGGTGCGCGCCATCGACTGGCAGGACTACGAGGCGCGCATGCAGCTGTTGATGCGGCGCCAGTACAAAGGCATTGCCGTGTCGCTGCGCGATGCCGCCCAGGCGTCGCCGGCGCGGCGCATTCTCGAGGCCTATTTCGAAGGCGATCTGGCCGGCATAGAGCAGATCCCGGTGGCCCTGGGCGGCACCGATTTCCAGCGCCAGGTGTGGCTGGGGCTGCGCGCAATTCCTGCGGGCCAGGTGCTCAGCTACGGCGACTTCGCCGCGCGTCTGGGCCGGCCCTCGGCCAGCCGGGCCGTGGGACTGGCCAATGGCGCCAATCCCGTGAGCATCGTGCTGCCATGCCACCGCGTCATCGGCAGCAATGCCGCGCTGACCGGCTATGGCGGCGGGCTGCAGCGCAAGCGCTGGCTGCTGGAGCATGAAAAGGCAATTCAACCGCTGACGCAATCCCTGCCCGGATTCTGAGCGCCTGCTGGCTGCCAGGTGCAAAAAAGCCCCGGCAAGCAGGGCTGGCCGGGGCTTTGATCTGCATGCCCGGCAAGCGCCGGGCGCATCGCTTTACAGCGCCGAGATGTTCTTGTCCTTGGCGATCTTGCTCCAGCGCGTGTAATCGGCCGCCAGGCGCTTGCGCATGGTTTCCGCGTCCTGGTAGCTGGCGACGGCGCCGGCGCCGATCAGCTTCTTTTGCAGTTCGGGGTCGGCCAGGATCACCTTGAGTTCGGCGTTCAGGCGGTCGACGATGGCGCGCGGCGTGCCCAGGGGCGCGACCAGGCCGCCCCAGGTGTCGGCGTCGAAGCCCGCAAAGCCTTGCTCGGCGACCGACTTGATGCCCGGCAGCAGCAGCTTGGCCTTGTTCGAGCTGCCCGCGATGGCGCGCAGCTTGCCGGCCTGGATATGCGGCAGGGCGGCGACGACGTCGGCGAACATCACGGGAATCTGGCCGCCGATCAGGTCGGTCA
>Ga0302347_1002323_pt1 | contig 19743 bp, 25 predicted proteins | sample PhyWR1_FD_202178 | JGI IMG/M metagenome (GOLD analysis project Ga0302347, IMG submission 202178) | Leaf surface microbial communities from wheat plants in UC Gill Tract Community Farm, Albany, California, United States - DLSL W.R1 (v2)... | ecosystem: Host-associated > Plants > Phyllosphere >...
GCATTCAGGGATATCGGGCAGTTGTTTGCGAAGTGAGGCTGCCAGACACACAAAAGCCGCGCAATGCGCGGCTTTCTTGTTTGGTGGGCCCACACGGACTTGAACCGTGGACCAAAGGATTATGAGCCCGAATAAAAGATCATGGCCCATTGGGGAAACCCCGTAAATCATAGATTTTATTGCTATTTTGTTCATATGTGCCGAATAGATCTACGGCTAGTGTGGACGCTTTGTGGACGGCGTTCTGCAGCATCCATTGCACTCCTTTGCAAAACCTCTCACCTAGTGCAATCACCATCCCCCCATGAAGTCCCCCGGCCGGCTTGGCCTGGAGCCCTGATTACACGGTCTTGATGGTTTGCACAAAAAAAGGACGCGAACCCCGTCGGCGGGAGGGGGATAAGTGATTTTCTGCCCTCATTTTTTTCAAGTCGTGGCGTTTTTGCCGGCATCGGCTACCCAGTCTCCGGAGCTCCTCCAGCTTTGTAGTAACGCTCTTGCCCATCAATGCAAACCCTATCGATACTGAGACAACGAAGGCGCTTTAGCTCCTCACAGAACCCGGGCATCTGGCTGGCGAAGCACGCGTAAAAGTCTGCAGACATACGAGCGGAACTCGGTAGGCGAACGTCGCAGACGTAAGGAAGAAATTGAAGCGATCGAGGACGAGCCACTTGCATTGCTCAGGCGCTGTAGCAAACAATGGCTTTTTACCCTGAGGGAGATGCGTTATGGACGATGAGTTAAGCGTGGAAGTTGAGGTAGATGAAACTCCGTATGTTGAGTTTGATATTTCTGTGTCGCCCTCAGACCCCAGCCTTGAGCTATTAGTCACTCAACTCGAAAGAAGCGATATTATTATCCCTTTTTACCAGCGCCGATTCGTATGGGGGCTAGATCAAGCGTCAAGATTGATTGAGTCTTTCTTAATGGGTTTACCTGTTCCGCAAATCTTCTTGTATGTTAACTCGGACGATCAGTTAGAGGTAATTGACGGCCAGCAGCGACTGATGTCGGTCAAATACTTCATGGAAGGATATTTCGGCGAGCCAGACAAGAACGAAAAACGTCAAGTATTTCGCTTGAAGGGCCTTGCAGAACGTTCGGAGTTTAACGGCAAACTATTTACTGATCTATCCCCTAAAGATCAGCGAAAGCTACGCAACTCAACACTGCGAGCGATCAACATTAAGCAGATTAAACCTGACGACAGAAACGACAGTGTTTTTCATATCTTCGAACGGTTAAACACCGGTGGCACTCAGTTAAAGCCGCAGGAAATTCGGAATGCGGTTTATCGAGGAAATATTGTTAAATCGCTAAACAGACTCAACAAGACACCAGGCTGGCATGAAGTCCTGGGAATGAAAAAGCCTGATAAGAACCAGAAGGACATTGAACTCATATTGCGACTCTACGGCTTATTTAGAGATTGGGAGCAATACGAAAAACCAATGCTGCGATATTTAAATACGACTATGAGTCAAGGTCGAGAGTTTGACTCTCCCAAGGCAGCCGAATTTCAAGCAAAATTTCCGGAGGTAGTTGAAAAAGTCGTTAAGGGAATTAAAAATCCTTTCCGCCCCAAAGGAGTAATCAATTCTGCCGTTTTGGAATCTGTCATGATTTCACTTCTGGAGGATGCAGGCGCGATTCCAATAGCTGACCTCCAGCGTAGGTATGACCTGCTATTCATGGATCAAAGTTTCTTGGATACAATCACCGGCCCGACAACCGACACTTTGATGTTACGTACCAGAATCGAAAGAGCCAAGGAAGTATTGACTAATGGCTAGGGCAGATCTGGATCTTCATCTTAAGAAAATAGATGATCTTGCTCAAGAAATCAGCCAATTTGTACCCGAGGATAATATCGGAGCGCAAACCTTTAGATCTGATCTTGCGGGATTATTGGTTGTAGCAATTGCGGCGAGCTACGAGGCGTGCGTAAAAGAAATATTGATATCCTATGCCACCAGGCATCACGTCATGTTTGGGAACTACGCACAAAACAACTATAGCAAGATAAACAGCCGCATTAAGATAAATGACCTGAAAGGGTATGCGCGATTATTTGCACCCAGAATTGAGATCGACTTCAAGGCACGTCTAGCTGAAAAAAAGAACAGAATATCAACAAGGGTCGGTATAAATATTGAAAACCGATTCGAGCAAATTCTTGATTGGCGACATGACTTTGCTCATGCCTGGAAGAAAAACACTACTGTTGATGAGGCACTGAAGACGCACAAATTTGCAAAAAGAGTTCTCTATGCTTTTGACGAAGCATTTTCTATGAATTAATGTTCCGTCCTGATGTGATAAAACCCGCCTACCGGGCGGGCTTTCATTACGCGGTAATAAGTCCTAACTTTACAGCTAACTGCTTCGCCTGAATGGATTTGTCAGTAAATTTGCTAGCATCCGTTGGGGATGGCGTCGGTCCAGGTGTGTGTGTATGGGTAGCTATTTGGCTATTCATCGCATCTACCAAGTCAATAAGATCGCACAGCACTCGCAGTACATTCACTCCCTCAGACCCGAGCCAGGTCTTGGGTGCATTGAAGCGTTGACTAACCCCGGCCATGCTCTCGCGCACGCCCTGAATCCTTTCCGCCATATCTCCGCCCACCGTGGCGTTGTGCTTCTGCCCCACCACCAGGTTCAAGTCCCGGCCAGTCGCCTGGTGTAGATCATCCACTGCGGCCAGGCTCGCAGAGCCACCCGACAGCAGCTTCAGCGCGCCCAGCGCCTCCACCGTCTTGATCCCACCCACCGACTCGCTTGAATGATCGTCCACCGTACTGGTGTGACTCTGGAAGCTCTCCGTGTTCTGCATCGCCTCCACTTCCCGCTCGATCGCCTTGTCCTGGATCTTGCCATCAGTTTGGCGCAGCCAGTTGCCGTCGGCGTCGACGCGCTGCTGGCAGGCTTCGCTGTGCTGCCACACCTGGTCGCCCTTCGGCACCCGGGGCAAGCTCAGGCCGTGCGGCAGGATCTGCGTGATAAAGGGCTTATGCGGCAGGCCGTAGGCGAAGCTGACCACCACAGTGGTGCCCTCTCCCGGGAAGCCGAACATGCCCGCCTCTTGCCCGCCCATTGGCGCCGGCAGCGGCAGGCCGGTCAGGATCGGCAGGTTGGGATCTGGCTCACCATCGGGCAGCAACACTTCCACGTCGACGCCAAAGCGCGGCCGGAAGTCGTCGCACAGACCAGGTGCGGCCGGCGCATCGGGTACGGCGACCACGCGGCCAAAGCGTGGCAGGTGATAGCCGCCGGTCAGTTCTGGGAATTGCCGCTCTACGCTGCGACGGATTGCGTCGTCCATTTGATCGCCATTTGGTTGCCGGCAAGGGTCACGCTGGTGACCCTTTCGCCCTGGTTGATGGTTGCTCCTGGTCGTAGTCCTGGAAGGGCCGCGATCATTGCGCTTTGATTGCCCTGGTAGCCGTCGAACAATTCGACCGGCAACTGCAGCGGCGAACGGATGCCAAAGAAGCTGTCGGCCCAACTGCCCACGAACACTTCGCCATCGCCCTGCTGCTGCCAGATGAAGTCGGGGATGCTGAACACGCTGGCCAGGCTGTCCATGGCCAGATAACCGGCGGCCAGGCTGTAGAAAAACGGCGCCTTGACCTTGGCGTACGCCTTGTCCGGAACGCGAAAGCGCAGGCCGGTCTTGTCGCTGACCTCGGCCAGGACACCCCGTAGGTCAACGTGGCGCAGGTTCAACGGCATAGGCTGCGACAGGATCGCCGCCAGTTCGCGACAGACCAGGATCTGCTGCACGCTGTTGATCGCCGTGGAGCGCTCAACAAAGCCGATGAAGTGGCGCTGCAGCGGGTTGTCGTTGTAGCCGACATCAAGCGTCACCAGGCCTTTGACCGGCCCGTCTGCCTGGATGGTGAAGGTCGCCCGGCCGGGGCTTTTGATCTCCAGCCGGACTTCGTCTTTGATCAGCGGGTAAGGCGTGCCGCCGATGGTCAGTACCTTGTGAAGTTTCATGGCGTCGGGGCCAGCCAGTCATCCACCTTTTTCAAGGTGCGTTCGAATCCGCTTAGCTCCCCGGGTGTACCGCTGCCATCGCCACCAGCCGCGCCGCCCACGGCCGAGCCCGGGCCAGATTGCGACGTCACACCATTGGCAGCACGGCGACTCTCCACGCGTTCAGGGTTGGAGAGTTTTTCAGACAGAGTGAACTGCACCAGCCAGGCACTTAGCGTGTCGTCTTCCCGGGCGCTCACACCGTCGGAGAATTGCACTTCACGGATGCCGAACGCGGCGGCGGTGTCGTTGACGATGCGGTACATCTTGAGCTGACCACCGCCGGCCGTTGCCTCGGCCAAACGCATCAGACTGCGCAGTTGCACCTGGTCAACGAAAGGGATCATCAGGGAGACCGTCAGGGTTTTGGGTTTGAAGCCCTTGTGCGCGGTCTGGCTGTTGCTGGTCTGCCCCGACAGATCATCGCTTTCAATGCGTAGGTTGGCGGTGATTTTCAGGCGCTTGCCCAGGATCTGCTGGCCATCGAGAAGTAGCGTCATAGGCCCACCAGCTCCCGAACAAAGCTCAAACCGTCCCGCGATCCCACCAACAGCACGCCGGCGCACAACACCCACTCATGACCAGGTGCATCGCCTTCAAGCAAGGCTCGGCGCAACTCGCTGGTGTCACCAGGGCCGAGGATCCGCGCACGCATGCTGTGGTCGGCGTTGCCGCCGGCCAGCAGGTCTTTCAGATCATTCAGCTGTTTGTCGCGCCCCTTCTGTTGGGCAGCTTTGCGGCCGGCCAGCACAGCCAGGTCGCCCATGGGCGAGCTGTCGGCCGCGTAGCTCTCCAGGACGGCGATCTGGCCGGCCATGGATTGCTTGGCCGCCTTGACCACCGTGCAACGCTCCAGGGGCAGCGCCGACCAACGCGGCAACGGCCCAGCGCTGGGGATCTCCCACTTGTCAGTCTCCAGGCGCGACAGGTTCCGCGCACGGCGCTCAGCGCGCACCAGGTCAGGAATCGGCAACAGCGCGTTGAAGCGCGCCAGGGTCTCGGCAAACTGGTCCAGGCGCGTGCCCAGGAACATCAACGACAGCGCGTATTGAGTGCCAGCCGGCCGTCCGTTGTCGCTGGCGTCGACCAGTTTGGCGGCCAGCTGCTGCAGCAAGTTGGGTGCAGACAGAAACCGCTGGTGGCCACGGCCCTGGCCTATCCCGCTTTGAAAAGGCGTCACGGTCAGGCACGCCGGAGCTTCGCCCATCTGCCCAGCCAGCGCGGCGCGGCCGGCCTGGATCGCGCCTTTGGCGGCGTCACCCACCGGCCCCGGGTTGGTGCTGGTCATGCCGTCCAGCCCTGCCAGGCGATTCGCGGTGCTGGCCAGCTCGCCACCGGCCAGATCCTTGGCCGCTGACAGCTCGCCCATCCACTGCGTAGCCTGCTCGGGCCAGCGCATGGTCACTGGTGCCCAGTTCATTCGTCAGCCATCCAGGTTGGCACCGAAGGACGCCCAGCATGCGGAAAGCCTAACGATTGCGGCCAGTCGCGCAGTGCTTGCATGTACTGCAGCAACTCTTTGAATTGCTCGTCGCTCAATGTCGTCGGTGCGTCGATCTCCAATTGGTCGCGGTGGCGATCGCGCAGACCGATAGCGACCGATAACACCTGGTTGCGCCATGCACGCTCAGTGATTGCCAGCTGGTCACCGGTTGGACCAGGCGCGGCCACGGCAACCGGCACGCCATCAGCGTTTAGTTGAATCAGCTGGCCACTGTTTTGAGCGCTCAGAAGATCCGCGTAGGCCGCATCAGTGATCTTCACCGCGTCGGCGGGGATGTTCTTGCCGTGAATTTTTGACGATAGGAAACCGTCGGTAGCAGAGAAATACAGCATGGCTTCAAGCTCCTAATAGCCGATGGCGATCCAAAAAAGGGAGTTGGTTGCGCTGCCGTTGACGTAGTCACCGCCCAGGCCCATCAAGTATTTCGAGCGGTCCGGCACAATTACCCAGGTACTGGCGTTATGAGCGAAATTCGCCATGGCCAGCATGGCCACAGCCGCCGTTGGGAACGCCATGGGAAAGAAACGAAAACCGGTGTCGCTGTGCGTTTCGGTCCCGTACCCCCACTGCAGAACCAGCCCACCCAGCCAACTTGGAAAGGCAATAAAGCCCGTAACACCCAGGGAAAAAGAGACGCCCATCCGCAGTTTTTTGGGGGTGACGAACGTGGTGTCGTCGGCTCCGGCATTGACCTGGGCGGCCGTTGCGACTCGGGCAATACCGTGGGCTGCCTCAGTGGCCTGAACATTGTCTGCTTTGGTATCAGGGTTGAAATTCGCCTCAGTCCAGAAACGATAGCGTCTGTTCCCCGCTGACCAACCACCAAAGGCAAACTGGTTATCAGTGTCCAGACCAAAGAAGGTGCCGTATGAACCACCACGAAGGAACGCAATGGCAGCTGGAGCTGCTGCCACACCTGCGTTGGAGACACAAATCGAGGCATGCGCCTGTTCGTAGTTACCTGCGGCCGCCAACGTGGGCAGACTGCCTACCGCAAAGTAGGTGGCGTAGTTCCAGGTGCCGCCCATGCGGACAAAGCGCTCATCACTTTCCGGCTTAGTAAATACGTCGGTCTTACTGACTTTCTTGCCAATTTCCGTATTCAACTGCTGCTTTACCGCCGTCACCATCTTGGTGCTGGCCAACACGCTGCTGCTGTCGCTCGCGGGGTCATCCGTGATCGCATTGGGCAGATTGCCCAGGTCCACGTCTTCTTTGGTGGTGGCACGGGCGCGCAGGTTCGCGTAATCCCCTTCCCGGGCGGCGAAGTGTTGTACCAGCGAGCCGGCGATGGGCTCGGCCGGGCGGCGATCGGTAATGGCGTTGGCGTTGGGCAGATCCGCCAGGGGGATGCAGTAGTGCTTCACGCCAGCACTGTCGGTGTAGTCCGGGCGAGCGGCGCCGAACACTACCTGCCAGCTGGCCACCACATCGCTCAACTGCCGCTGCAGCGCAATATCCAACCAGGCAGTGGTCGGCAGTGCCGTCGGCACGATCGGCAGAGCGGTCGCCCGCTCCAGGCGAATGCCCTCGACATAGGCGGTGCCCGGTTTCACCTGGTACGCGCCGCCGACCTTTTCCACCTGTAGCGCGCTGCCAAAGAAACACGCACGGCCAAACACGTCGCGGTTGCTCAGACGCTCGCGCTCATCGATGCCGGCCAGGCGCACGGTGAAATCGTGCTGCCAGGTTTTGGCGTCGATGGTGATTCCGGTCAGCCCTTGGGCACCGTCAAACACCAACAGCATGTTGCGGGTCAGGTTGTTGCCGATCTGCTGCGGCGGGATGTTGCGGCGCTTTTGCTGGGTGGGCACATAGGCCACCGCGAACAGCACACCGTCGACAGTCTCCAGCCCGATCCAGTTGAAGTCCCAGTCGCCAACGTCAGAGCCGATCTGCGCGCTGTACACCACCTGATTGGGGTTCACGTACCCAGCGTGGGCGGCCGGGATATCGTGCGCATAGACGATCTGCGCCGCCGCTGGCTTTGGTGCCGCGCGGTCCACTGGATTGCTGGGGTTCAACCCCGGCACGTTGGCAAAAATGAACCGGCTGACTTTCAGCCCAGTGCCGGCGGCTTGTCGCTGGGCGATCAGGCTTTCACCTGCAAGGGTAATACTGGCTCCCATGAGGGCTCCTAAAGGCTGGCGACCAGCGTTTGCTGATCGTCGTGGAAGTGAACAAGGGCGATCTGCACCGGGACCGGTGTGATGGTGGAAAAGTCATAACGTCGGCAGGTGCGGCCGTATTGCTGGATCAGCACGCGCAGCAGCTCAGGGTTTTGCGACAGTTGCGAGTCCGAGAAACGCAGCAGCACCACATCCCAATCGCGGCCGGCCTGGCGTTCCTCGATCTCGACGTAACCAACGCCCAGGCGTTCCAGGATGCGCTTCATGCCGGCGGTGCTGCCGGCGTCCACGGCATTGATAAAGGCGTACTTGACCCGCAAGCGATACAAGCTCTCGGGTTCGCCCTTGAAACGGGTGATATCGCGCTGCCAGGCCAGCAGGTCCAACACGGTGATATGGCAGGTGTCCGCGTCCATCTGCAGCAGCGGCCAGCGCAACCAGCCCTCGACGCGTTCCCACCAGGACTGGGCGGCCGCTTTGAGCTTGGCCAGCTCGGTGCCATCGAGCCAGAACGGCAGATCGATCTTAATCATGCAGCACCACCTCCAGGCTCTGGATCCGCGGAATGTTCAGCTCGCTGATGATGTCGGCCGTGGCAAAGCGCAGTGACTCAATGCCGGCGAACTGCTGGTGAAGCTCTTCACCGAGGCGGCTAAAAGAGAAACGCGACTGGGGATAGGTCAGCGTCGGCTGGAAGTCCGTGGCGGTGCTCTCACGAAAGGCCGCTCGTACAAACAGGGCAGCGTTGCCCTTGAGGGTTGCACGCTGTTCGGTGGTCAAGGTCGAGCGTGGCCAGATCTCCAGATTCACCAAATGCTGCGTTTCTGGCATGACCAACACCAACAGATCATCGCCATGGCCATGGTTGCCCTGGTCGCGGATATGCGCGTTGATTTGTGCCAGATAAGTCGCCGCCGGCACGTCCGCGTCGAACAACACAAAGGCATTGGCACTGCCCGGGCCACGCGGCGCGCCGTGCTGGAAATACACGCCATCCGGACGCACACCTGGGAACGCCGAAATCAGGGCGCGATATACCGCGTCGGTGTGCCACTGGTTGACCGCCGAGAACTGGTTACGGGTGCGCAAACGCAGTTCGTCGTTGGGTTCAGGATCTGCACCTGGTGTCGTCAACCAGCCATCGCTGTTCACCACCTGGGCAATGCCCGGTACCGGAACCGGCAGGATCGCGTAATAACCTGGGGCCAGGTTGAACCCGGCGCCGGTGTCGACTGCCTCGACCGGGATCTGCAGCTGCATCAGCCCGTCCGCAAACACCCCCACGGCGGTGGTCACCACCTGGTAGATGTGGCCGTTGATCGATGCGGACTGCACCAGCGTTCCGGCCGGTACTTCCAGGGCGCCGCCGGCGGCTTCACGGGTGAACAGCAAAAAGCCCTTGGCCTTGGTTGCGCCCTTACGCTCGACATTGACGGCCCAGGCCAGCATATCGAGCCAGGCGTCTACAGCAGTCTTGACGAAAAAGTTGGGCAGCACCGTGGCCACGAAAAATTCCAGGATCCACAGCACCGGCTTGGTCACCAGGGCGCGCACCACGCGCCAGAACGGCGAATAGGCGCTGGTGTTGCTCAATTTGCTGCCCTGGGCAGCTACTTCTTTTTCCCACTCCTGCAGCAGCCTCGCTTCGGTCGTGGGAATGCCGGCGTCGGCCAGCGCCTGCTTGAAATCTACGTCACTCACAAAGTCACCTCGATATTGCCGAATTTTAGGGTGGCAGCCGTGACCAAGTACTGGCCGGGCTGCAACTGGGTGATCTGCGCCGTGCCCGGTACCAGGCGCTCGTCGGCCTCCACCAGCAGTTCCAGTTGTTGGATGCAGTCGCGTTGTTTGAGCCGGTCGCGCTCGGCCACCAGGGTGACCAGCAGGCCGCTGTCGCGGATCATGTGGGCGATGTCCTGGGCGATACTGGCCCGGTCATCGATCAGCAGCGGCTGACGCGACGGGTCCAGCACCAGGTCGTTGCCGGCGATCAACAGGTCGATGTACTCGCTCATCCGCCCACCGACATGGCAACCATGTTTTCCATTTCCAGCGGGGTCATAGGCTTGCTGGTGTGGATCTCGACCTTTTGCACCTGCATGCCTTTGTTCTGCGTCTGGTTGTTCTGGATGCTGGTCAGCAGCCCGCCCTGGGGCACCGCGTTGGGCCGCGCCGGCGACAGGCTTGGAATGGCTGCATTGATGGTCTGCTGGGCTTTCTGCGCCGCTGCAGTGGCGTCCACGGTGTTAACGCCGATGTCAGTACCGGGCACCTCGGGCATGGCGCCAAAGCGGGTTTCAATATCGACGCCGGGGATCTTGTTCAGCATTTCGATCAGGTTGTTGATCGCCGTGTGAAAGATCGCGACGATGCCGTCCCATGCGGCCTTGGCCATCCCGGACCAACCGCCCATCGAGGCGAACCAGTCCGACAGCGCAGTGAGCTGGTCACTGACCCACTTGAACGCCTCGCTGTTCATCAGTGCGGCGGTCCACTCGTCCCAGTACACGACGGCAGCAATCACCGCCGCGACCAGGGCCAAGACGCCGATCACGATCCAGGCGACCGGATTGGCCAGCAGCGCCGCATTGACCAGCCAGATCGCGCCCTGCCACATGAGCATCACACCGCGAACCACGCCCAGGGCGGCCGTCAGGCCATACACCACGGTGATATACGTCAGCATGATCAGCTTCTGCAGCACGAACCCGGCAGCAGTGCGCAGGCTCATCAACTGCACCACCTTCCAGACGGTGACCATGGCCAGCCAGACCATACGGCCGGCGCCGACGGCGAACGTCAGTAGGGACATGGCCGCAATCAGCGCCAGGATCGTCAGCGTAACGATGCCGATTACCCGGGTGATGTTGGGGAACATCTGGGTCCAGCGCGTCATGGTGCCGGCGATGCCGGACAGCTTGGCCATCAACGGGGTCAGGATCGGGATCAGCGCCTGGCCAAAGGCAATACGCAGCGCCTCGACCGCCGCCGCGAACTGCTGCCACGGGTCAACCATGGCCATGGCCATGTTCTGCGCATCCTCCAGGCCGCGCACCTTGCCCAGCTTGTCCATGCCGTTGCGCAGGCGATCGGTGTCCTTGGCCAGGGAGTTGATCACCTGGGCACCCTCCCCGCCGAACGCTTCCATCAGCTTGGCGCTGGCCGACGCGCTGGTCAGATCGCCCAGTTTGCCCTGCAGCTTGTCCATAATCTGCAGCATGGGCAGCGCTTTGCCGTTGGCGTCGGTAAACTTCAGCCCCATTTTTTCCGAGGCAGCGCCCAGGTTTTCAAAGAACGCCTTGTAGCGCCCGCCGGCGTCGCCGCCTTCCATGGTGCTGCTCAGCGAGCCAATCACCGCGAACTGTTCAGCGATATCGACGCCGGCAGCGGTGGCGATCGAACCCACTTCCTTAAAGGCGTCCTTGAGCTGGGCGCCGTCGGTGCGGAATAGCTGCACCGCCAGGGCGGTTTGCCCACCGAGTTTTTCAACCCATTCGCCCTTGCCCATGGCGTCGGCCTGGCCCTTGAACAAGTTGTACATGGTGCCCACATAGGCGCCCATGGTCTCGGCGTCGGATTTGGTGGCCTTGGCCAACAGGTTGCTGGTATTGGTGAAGGTGGCCAGTTGGCTGCCTGTCAGGCCCTTAATTGCGCCTTCGATACTGTAGGCCGACGCCACAAAATCCCGGGCGTTCTCGCCATAGTTCACCGAGAACTCCAGGGCCTTTTGATTCAGCGCAGTCAGCGCATCTTCGGCCACGCCCAGGGATTTGACCTCGCCCAGGGCGCGGTTCATCTCCAGGGCCGGCTGCAGCGACTGATTGATGCCAACGAAAGCGCCCGTCACACCGGCCAGGCCCATGCCCATGGTTTTGATGTTCTTTTCGCTTTGCTCGGTCAGCTCGGAAAAGCCCATTTTCACCTTGCCCAGGGGCGCGGTGACCTTGTCGGTCAGGGCCAGGATGAAGTCCAGGCGTGCGCTACGATCGGCCATGTGGTTCCTACCCGTTCAACGCACGGGCAATGCCGCTTGCCACGGCAAATTCCATGCGTTTCCAGTGTTCGTCTTCCAGCCACTTGGCCGTGCCCATGTTCTCGATGCTGGGCTCGGCACCAGGTAGCCAACGGTTGGTCAGGGCCAGCAACTGGCCCAGGCCGTCTTCGGTCAGGCGCTCAGCGTGCTCAAGGGCTTTTTTACGATGATCTCAACGTCGGGCGCGTACTCCTCAAGGAGCGCGCCGGCCACTTGCATGGTCATCACTGGGTTGGCCAGCAGCTCGCGCAGACCGGCTTTTTCAGCCGGCAGTACGGTGCTGCTCAGCAGGTTGAAAGACGGTGCGACCTTGTTATTGGCGGTCATGGCGTTGAAGTACTTGGTCACGTCCTGGGGCGTCAGGGTGAAGGTGAATTCCTTGGGGCCGATTTCCAGGGTGATTTCGCGGGCTTGTGCCTGGCTCATATTTGGTTTCCGTTTCAGTGGTTGAATTGAGGTTTCATTGGGATCGGCGCAGACAAATCTGCACGTGTTGCTGCAGGCCAAGGATCATTTGCTTACTGAGGGCAAGCTGATCTTTGAGGGTGAAATAATCCGGTCGAGCGTCTGTTGCGAGTTCGGCGGTGGCTGCATTAGCCAAGCCGCCGGTGCCGGTACTGGTGGGCACTTTGGGGCTGCAGGTGGCGTTGATGTGCAGCCGCTGACGGCCATCACCAACATCCCGACGCTGCTCAAGGTTCGAAGCGAGTTCATCGTTCAGCTCCAGGGTTCGTTTAAGGTCGATAGCGTCACGGTTGGCTAGCATTTCGCCGCTGATGCGCGCTGCTTCGCGCAGGCCTGCCGCTTCGAACAGCGCGTTGTCGCGTTCACGGCGGGCGGAGTCGCGCTGCCCTTGCAAGACGTCGAAGGCCACAAATGCGATCAGGCACAGCACCAGGGGAAACAGGACTTCCCGCATCACAAACCCGCCTCGCACAGCGCCACTTCGGCCAACCGGCGGGCGTGCAGCCCTGGAATAAACACCTTCTTGCCCTGGGCGGTGGTCACAAATGCCCAGACCGGGGTTTTGCCGTCAGCGGCCCAGGCCAGCGCTTTGCAGCCGTCCTTGATACGGCCGGCATTGATCAGGCCGACGGCGCGACTGGCGCATGTGCTGGCGGTGCCGAAGTTGTGGCCATGGCTGCTCAAGGCGTCGAAGGTGTTCTGGCCGACCTGCTGGTTGGTGATGCAGTCGGCAAGCTGCAGTTGCCCGTTACGGATCACCAATTGCTCCACCTCGTCACAGCGCGCGTCCGACCAGTAGTCACCGACCACCACCGGATACGGGCTGGTGTGGCGGGTGATCCCTTTGCACACGGTCGGCAGGCCCTGGGCCAACTTGTCCGCATAGACGGTGTTCTGGCCGTTGCCTTCCCAGGTGCCCAGGAACACCACCAGCGTGGAGCTGCACAACGCAATGGCACCGGCGGCGATCTTGCCGCGCAGGCTCATGGGAATAGCACCCGCAGCAACGCCGGCCCGACCATCTGCGCGACCACGCCCAGCACAGTAAGCACCGCCAACATTCGGGTGACCTTGGTTCCGATATCGGACACGGTGGCGGTCAGCTCGCGCTGGCCATCGTTCAAATCCGAGAGCTGTACCGCCATGTGTTCGAACTCGCCTTCCAACCGCGTGACGCGGGTAGGCACGGTTTCATGGCGTTCTTCCAGGTCGCTGACGCGGTGCTCAAGCACCGCGTAGCGGCTTTCCAGGGTGCCCTTGGGCTTGGCGCGTGCGGTCATCTGTGCTGCCCTTGCTCAAAATGGGATTGGCACGGCACGCACCGGGTGATTCCCCCCAACGCTCGGCGTGCAGCCGGTATTTCGTAGTCGCAGTCCATGCAGTCGGTCAGGCTCGGCCCCGAAGGGTGTGGGCGGGCAAGATGGGCCTGAATCAACCGCACGCGCTCCAGCTCCTCGATCTTCTTAGCGTCGTCGAGCCAATCGCCCATCAGCGCAGGCCCTCAATCTCTGCAGCCGCCAGGTACGGCACGCCGTTGACGCGAATAAAGTCTGGGCTGGTGACCTCGAAAGGCACCTTATGCTTGGACTTCTCGCCGCCCTTGGGGTCGACACTCAGCAGGCTGGAGACCTTCAACTTGCAACCGAAGGCCTCGATGCGCAGCTCTTCTTCACCAGCCTTGGCAAAGAACACCGAGTCGAATGGCTCCAACTGGCGAAAGCTGCCGGCATTGCGGGCGGCCTCGATCAGCAGGTTGAAGTTGCTGGTGTCGAATTCAAATTCGCCGCTGGCCGCCACGTCGCCGTCGACGTGCCCGTTGGGTACGCCCCGGGTTTGCGCCACGGCGGTGTTGTCGGTGATATCCAGGGTGCAGCTTTCGACATGCACCTGCAGGTCGCCCAAGTTGATGTCGAAGTTTTTACCGCCAATACGGGACATACGGGATTACTCCGAATCGTCGTTGGAAAGGTCCAGGGCGATGTTCGCCGTCAGGTCCTTTGGGCAATTAAGGGGTTTGATCTTGATGTACACCTCCACCTTGGTTTTGGTATGCCAGATCAGGACGATGTCGCCGTCTTTCGGGGACTCGATTTCGCCCGGGAACACCTGGCCTGCAAAGGTTGCGGACTTGGCCATCGCACGCAGCGGCTTCATAAACGCGCTGACGGCAGCGGCCATGCTGTTTGCCGTGTTGTTCAGGCGCCGATCGGCAACGCGCAGGATCAGCAGCGGGCGCACCTGGCGAGCGGCCTTGTCAGCCAATCGCAGGTACTCGACCACCTGGAAGTCGCTCGCCGGCGCATCGAGCATGTTGCCGTCGCCCCAGAACACGCCCGGGTAGTCGGGGTAGGTCTGTGAGACCGAAAAGCGCGCCTTGTCGAGTTCCGCCCTGATCGCGGATGGCAGGGGCACGCCGTCTTTGTCGCTGGGCACCTTGCCCAGGGCCATCACTGGGCCAGTGGCCACACGCATAGGGCTGTCAGCAACGCTCACGGCCGTGTTGGCCAGGCGCCCGGCCAACACGCCCAAGTCATTGCCGTGCAACTGGGGCACGACCAGGACACGCGGCGCTGCCAGGTCTTGGGTGATTTTCTTTTGCAGGGCCAGATAGTCGGCCCAGGTCTGTTCGGGAGTAATGCCGGCAGTGCTGGCCATCACGAACATACGACGACCGTAGGTATTGCTGACGGCGATCGCCGCGTCATGCATGGCCGACAGTTCTGCAGCAGTGGCCACCGGCGCGGTGATCACCACGGCTTCCACAGAAAAGCCCTGCTGCTGGGCCTTTTCCAGGGCAGTCCGCCAGTCGCCATCGACAGCGATCGGCGCAGCCAAGCACGCCCAACGGTCGCCGCCATTGGCCTTGGCTGCCGCGACTTGGGTTTTCAGATCGCTAATAGGAAGGCCCAGCGTTGCGTCCAGGTCGCTGTCGGTGTTCAAGGCGATCAGGCTGCCGACGCTCTTAACGCCGGGGCCGATGAACAGGAAATAGCGTTCGATCTCGGTCACGGCACCCTGGCCGAGATTGAGATTGTTAACGCTGACGTTGCCAAGTGCCATGCAGTGCCTCGTTATTTGCGGGAGTTGAGGATTTGTTCAAGCACCTGGTTAACCAGCAGGCTGGTATCGCGGTCGGTGCTGACGCCGAGGAACTGGCGCTTTGGTAGGGTGATTTCCCAACTTTGCGCACCGGTGCCTTCGGCTTTTTCGTCGGACAGGATGCGTATCAGCAGGCCCGCCTTGGCGTAGTTCACGTGCTCTTGAATCCATGCCACGGATGGCCGGGATAGGCTTTTCCTGCCCTTCTGGCGCACCTTGAAACCCAGGTGGCGCAGTCGTTTGGCCTGCTTGTCGGTCGCGGCCAGGCCCTCGGGCACCTTGTTCCAGCGGCGCATTTGCGCGGCGGTACGGCGTTCGGAGGCACCATGGTGTTGCTGCGCGGCGACCCATCCCGTCAGGGCGTTACGCCAACCCAGGGTTGCGGAGTCCGCACTCACGTTGGTGACCTGGAGCAACTTGCCCAGGCCGGCTTCCATCTTCTTTTTGCCCTTGCCATCGCCCTTGCGCGCTTCGAAGGCCGAGCCGTCCAGGTTGCGCTGCTCTCGGATCCGCTTACGGCTCATGGTCCGCACGCGCTTGGTAACGTTGTTGAGCAAACGCCGGCGCAGTTGCGGGGGCAGACTCAGCAGGGCCAACTGCTCGCGGACGCCGAGCTGGCCCCGAACGTCCATTTCGAACGTGCTACGCGCCACCGCCGCTGACCTCGCCGTGTTCAGCCGTCCACAAGTCAAAGGCGATCAGGCCCCACTTCTTGCCGAACGCATCGATCAAGCCGTTGGGGTCTTCGGACAGGTGTTGCGCCTCGACGAACTCCAGGGTCAGTTCCAGATCCGCTTCGTCAGGGGTAACCTGGTCGACGGCGAACGTCGGTGCCGGTAGATCGTCGTCCCGGCCGGGATCCTGGGTTTCCAACCAGCCGCCCAGGAGCGCCATCAACAACGCGGGGTTGCCGGCGAATCGCTCAATCACGACCACGGCGCGGTAACGCATATCGCCCATGTGCAGGCCCTGGGTGGTGTCCTTCCAGATCAGATCTAGGTTGACCTGCTCGGCCCAGCTGTCGATCTGCTCGGGCGGCACCAGGTTCAGGCCGATCAGGTAGGTGGTCAGGGCGCGCAGCTTGTTCATAGCAACGCCGCCGTAATGCGGCCACGGCCCTGCAGCGAGCGAACAGCCTGTTGGCTGAATGCCAGGAAGGTTTCCGGGCGATCGGGCGATTCCTTGCCCAGGTTTTCGGCGCTGTCGCGGCGGATGATGGTCACGAACTGCGGCAACAGGCTGGCTTTGGCTCTGCAGTAAACGGCGCGTTTGTACGTCGCTGCTTGAAATGTGCGCTCGGGCAGCACCATAGGGTCAGCAGATTCCAAGGTGGTGACGCCTTGGTTCTGCCAACGCAATTTGCACGTGGCCAAGTCGCTGTTGACCTCGGTCATCGCCGTGGTCAATTCAGCCGTCAGCAGTTCCACCAGGTATTCCGCCGGCAAGCGATAACCCTTCTGAAACTCAGCCACATCGAGGCTCGGCCAAAAGCCGTCATTCTCGATCGCCAGTTCCACAAAGGTGGTGGGTTTACCTGAAAAGCTCATGCTGACCGCTCAAATAGGGCGGGGAGCCTGTTTTCAGTGGGACGGTCCATAAATGGGCGGCTCACTTCCACAGGTCCCCGCTGGGGGGGGTAGTCGGTTATTCGGAAGCCGGGTTAGCGGCCGTTTGTTTTTCCAGGGCCTTGCGGATCCTTTTGATACGGGTGTTGTTACCGGCCTGGGCGTACAGCTCAGTGGAGCGCTCCAAGTGTTTGAGCGCGGTTTCCCACTGCTCGGCCTCCATGGCGCGCATGCCAATCAACTTGTGGTACTTGCTGGGGATCTGCTCCGTCAGGTTCCATACACCATCGACCAGCGGCAGCAGGTCGGACAGGTATGGCTCTGGGCTGCGCTTGGCGTTGTACTCGGCGTAGGCCCACTCACACACGGCGTCGGCCACAAACGTCTGCAGATCACGGCGCTTGAAGCGCTCCGGCATCTGCTGGCCCTGCTCCATCAGGAAGTCAGCCAGTTCCAGGGCGTCGTCGAACTGGGCGGTGTCGAACAGCCAGACCATCACCTGCACCGCGACACGGTTCGGGAAGTTCAAACCCGACTCGCAGTAGCGCTGCACGTATTCCTGGTACTTGGGCAGCAGCTCTTCGCGCTTAAGCGACTGTTTGCTGGCCAGGTTCTTGAGGTCACTCAAGCGCGCCAGGTCCTGGTCCAAGGCCGCTTCCTGCAGCAGCAGGTGTTTGCGCGCATTGGCGGGGCTGCTCAGGGCATCGCCCGGGGTGTAGGCCATGCCTGCAGTAGCGGCAAGCGCCGCCACTGCCGTGCTGCCCAAGGCCAGGATTCGGCGCTTGTGCGCCAGGGCCAGGCTCACGCCAACAGCTCCACGTTTTCGGTCAGTGCGATCTTTTCCAACTGCTCGATCACATAGCCTTCGTTGCGGCTGTTGTAGTCCTCGACGCGGGAGCGCTTCGGGTTCTCGATCGTCTGCTTACGCCAGCTGGTGTCCTGGTAGTAGATCGACAGGTTGTCCCAGCTGGTGACTAGCACCGCGTTGACCGGGAAGTTCGGCACGCTGAACGCCGGCAGACCGCCGTAGGTGGCAATGACTTGGGCGTTTTCGATGCGCTCTTTTTCGGTCGGGGTGTCGCCCTGTTTGGTGTACAGCTTGGCCTTGTCAGAGGCGAGCAAGTCGGTGCCGATGATCGCGACCAGGTCGCCGTCTTCGCGCAGGATCTCGTCCACCATCTGCTTGGTGTCGTGCACCAGGGCGTCCAGGTTGGCGTAGTCGCCGCCGGCACCCAAGGTGACCTTGCCAGCGGTGGCCCCCTCTTTCAGCACCTGCTGCGGGGCCTGCTCGCGCAGTTGCTGCAGCCAGCCCTTATTCACGTCCTGCAGCTTGGGATTCGCCGCCAGGTCGGTCTGAGTGGCGACACGGGTGCCATGGAAACCGATCACGATTCGGTCCTGGGCAATGCGCTTTTGCACAGCAGCGGAATAGCGCTCTTTGAAGTCGGGAAATTTCGCCCAGGCGTCGATCTTGGCGTATGGCAAACCCACGTCCGACTGGGTGTCGGCCAGTTCGTAGGTGCTGTTATCGAGCGCCGACGCGTCCTTGGCTTCGCGATCGGTGGTCTTGGTGTTGGTGCGGCCTGTGACCGGACCATTCACGCCGATGAAGACCTTTTCACCCTTGATCTCGCTGACCGGGGTGACGTTGATACGCTCCAGGAAGTCGGCCTTCGCGGTGATCGCGTCGTTCAGTTCCTGGGCAATGGTCGGGTCCACACTGAACATGCGAGTCGAGTTTTCGATGCCGTACGCTTCGGCAATCGCTTCCTGCAGCTCAGCATACTGTTTGGCGCCACGGGCGCTTAATGGCTGGGCCATGTCAGAGCACCTTGCGTCGTGGGGTTTTTACCGGGCCTGGGTTGCGGGGCAACTGACGACCGGCGGAGGTGTTCTGCAGCGCACTGAACTGCTTCTGCAGCGCATCCAGCTTGGCAAGCACGGATTGGTTGCCCTTGCTCTTGCGGCGGAATTCGCGCTCTTCCTCGGCGGTGGCCACGATGTCATCTACGGCCGTGCTGACGTCGTCGATCAGCTCTTGATCAGGCTCAGGTGCGTCTGCGGCGGCGGGCTCAATGACGGCTTGGAGGCCGGCAGCGACAACCAGCAGCTGCGCCACCAGGGCCGTCAGAGCCGTTGCTGTAGCTTCATCCATTGGGGGTTTGCTCTCTGTTTGGGGTTGGGTGGTTTCGGCGGGCAGCACATCGGCGGCGAAACGCTTGAAAAAGCCGGTCAGGGCATTGATCAGTCCGGTTTCGGCGCTGGCCTGGCTGTCGTCCTGCAGGCGGCCGAGTTCGACCGAGGCGGCGTAATACGAAGCGCGGGTGTTCTTGTGTGAGAAGTAGAGTTCTTGGGTGCCCACACTGGCTGGCTGATCGGTGACGCCCATGCCAGTGAGGTAGGCTTTGCCCTTGCCACGAAAGTCCGGGGTGATCTCGATGCTGGTGAACAGCTTCTGGCCCTGATCATTCAGGTAAAGCAGGCGGTCGTTGGGCTTCAATTGCGCTTCCAACGCCACTTCGCCCGGCTCCAGGTCTTCGGCCTCTTCCACCAGGCGCACCGCATAGACGGTGCCGTGGGAGCCTGGCCAGCGTTCGTGATCGCACCAGATCACAGCCGTGTAAAAGGACGGCTTGTAGGTTTCAGCGATATCGCGCAGTTCCTGGGGAAGGATCACGCGCCCATCAACGGTGGCTCCGCTGGTGGCGACACGTTTCCAGAACGAAACAAGGGAACGGGGCATGGATTTGACTGCGCTCAATCACTGAATGAGCCGCCACGATAGGGAGCCGCCAAGCCCCAAACAAACGGTTCAAATGCGCGTTTCTCCTATATTCGCGATATAGGTGGATCACGGAATTTAACCCCGCGTTTCCAGCGTTTTCGCCGCATAGACTGCGGCCC
>Ga0302347_1002324_pt1 | contig 19727 bp, 18 predicted proteins | sample PhyWR1_FD_202178 | JGI IMG/M metagenome (GOLD analysis project Ga0302347, IMG submission 202178) | Leaf surface microbial communities from wheat plants in UC Gill Tract Community Farm, Albany, California, United States - DLSL W.R1 (v2)... | ecosystem: Host-associated > Plants > Phyllosphere >...
TACAGCGATGGTAGTTGGCGGAAAGCCAATTGCCGTGTTTTCCATGATGTCCTCAGAGATCAAAATCGCCAGGGTTCAGCCCCAGCTCATTGCAGATAGTGCGGCAGGCAGCCCGCTCACTTTCATCAAAGTTGCCGTCGGCGCTACCGATTGCGCAACAAACACGCACCAGCAGCCGGGCGGCATCTTCTTTTTTACGCAGTTGACCAATAGATTTCAGCGCTTCCGCGCGACCGATCTGCTGGTCAAACTCAAACTTTTCGCACACGGAGTTGAAGGCCTTGATCACGTCCTTGACGTCAAAGACCTTCAGCTCGTTCGAGTTTTGAATAAACCCGACCATCTTCTGTTTTTCGTCGCTGCTGATGTTGCCATCGGCAGCGGCCACCAGTGCGCACCCGGAAACCACGGCTTCCATGAACTCACGGTTCTTGAATTTGCTGACTTCCGTCGAGAGCTTGTCACGGGCGGCGGTAGCGTTGGTTTTGAGCCATTCGAGCATTGGAGTCACCTTGTCAGAAATTGCAGGTACGGCGCCTGTTTCATCAGGCGGCCACTTACAGAGCGCTCATTTGGAACCGGCAGCCCAGCGCATGCCCCAGCCGAAAGCTTTATCCATATCGGAATGGCCCTTGAAGAACTCAACCCGACGGTTGACCTTCACGCTGCCACCGACGTTTTCAAGCAAGGCAATAGCGCACATGCCCTTGGTCCCGCCCTCTTCGCTCAGGCGCACTTCGATCGGCGGCTCACCCGGGATATACAAGGTGATGACACCGTCGGTCGCTTGCCAGTTAGGGGCGCCTTCGTAGATAAACGCGTAAACCAGCACGCGACGCATCTTGCGCCACTCCTTGCCGTTGATACGCAACCACTCGCCGTCGCTCACGGAGCCGGTGCGGTCGTCACCCATCAACTGGATAAACGGCTCGTCACGGAAATCACCGAAGGCATTGCCAAGGGCCTGGACCGCGCCTTTACGGCCGTTTTCCATTTCGTACAGGCAGCCCACGTCCAGATCAATCCCGCCCGACTTACCGGTGGCCTTGTTGCGCAGGGTTGCGAAAAAGCCGCCAGCACCACCGGCGCTGCTTTCATTCGGGTGGGTGCGATTCCAGTTGAGGTTGATCTTGATCTCGCCGAAATCACCGTCCTTTTTCTCAAGGCTGATGGACGGACGCTGCTTGTCGAGAGTGATTTTCGACAGATTGATCTTCGATGCAGGTGCAGCAGGTGCAGGAGCTGGCGGTGGCGGCGGCACAGGTGTCGGCGCGGCTGCCGGAGCAGGTGCCGGAGCGGGTGCCGCGATATCAACGCCAAAATGCTGAGCCAGAGGCGCCAGGCCACCGGCAAAGCCCTGGGCCACGCAGCGGAACTTCCACACACCCTGGCGGCGATAGAACTCACCCAGGATCAATGCGGTTTCCTGCATGCCCTGGGTCGGAATCGGTGCTTCAATGCCGCCACTCACGGTGACAGTCAATTGCGGGAAGGCATCGAAGCGGGCCTTGTTCTCGTAGATGGTCGCGGTCAGGGCGACTTTCTCGATGGCCGGGTCAATGGCGTCCAGATTGACACTGAACACACTGCGACCTGCCGCCGATTCCACCAGCTTGACCGCGCCATTGTTGACGCTTTGCTGGCCGAAGAAGCACATGTCGTTGTCGCCGCGCACCTTGCCCGACTCATTGAGCAAGAACGCCGACACATCCAGGTCTGCGCCAGCCACCGGGGTGTAGCTGACGGTGACGCTCAGGGTGCCACTGGCTACGCCCGTATTGGCGCCTGGAGTCAGGGTAGTCATGCACGCACCGCCTGGGCCGCATCGCTGGCCAGATCCTGTGCGGTACGGCCATTGGCCACGGTGCCGATAGCGGTCAGGTCCCAGCCAGCAGCTGTGCGGCTGATGTACGCCATGACCACGCCGGTGTGACGCCCTTTGTCCGACAGGTTGAAGCGCGCCAGCTCTTTGCCGGTCAGCTCGTCAACGATACGGCAGTAGGCGTTTTCTACTGCCTCGAAGTTTTGCCCGGTAAACGAGTTGACGGTAAACACCAGGTGTTTGACCCCGGCCGGCAGCTGCTCCAGGTTGACCTGGATCGACTCGTCGTCGCCATCGCCCTCACCCGTGCGGTTGTCGCCGGAGTGAACGATGGAGCCGTCGTTGGACTTGAGCTGGCGAAACCACACCAGATCCAGCGGTTGTTTGGCACTGTCGAGCAGGATGCACGAAGCATCCAGGTCGATGGCGGTATCACTGCTCAGCAGCTTGGCGAAAAAACCGCTGGGCTTGACCGGGTCCCAGCCCAGGCCCATACGGATTTTCTTGAGACCGGTTCCCGCTTCTTTCTCGAGAGAGATGGTTTGATTCTTGGACAGCGAAATGGCCATGAAGCGTCTCCTTGTCTGCACTGATGCACGATAGGTAATGAGTGATTATTGACATGCTTTGCTTACGCCTGGCTTACAGCTCCTCGCGCAAGCACACGTCAAGTGGCCGCTTGCGCCGCCACAGCGCGTGAAATTCACGCCAATGCGGCTCTTGAGCGGCTCCGAGCATTTGTTCATCGCCCCGGGTGTCACCCCAGGCACGTAGTTCGTATTGGTCCAGAGGCCCGTATTGCGCCTCCAGCCGAATGACTTTTTGTTCACAGCGACAGTTGATGCCGTCGATATCGCCGGTGAGCACGCCATCGACCGAGGCCAGCCGTGTTCCGATCAGGCCGATACCGAGCTTCTTGGCGAAAGGTGTGAGCACCAGCTCGGGGGACGCAGAGCAAATCGTCACCTTGGCGCCCTGCTCAATCTGGTTGGCGACGGATGTTAAGCCCAAAGGCCGCATTAGACGCTGCCAGGAAACGTCACAAAATGCTTCGGCGCGTTCCTTTACCCAGGCCTCTCTGGCACCGGTCAGGTAGACCGCGATAAGTTTTTCTTTCAGCGCATTACGTGAAATCCTGCCCAGCAGGTAGCAAGCGGTCGCCGGGATCATCCGCAGCAGGCGCATCGCAAACAGTCGATTGCCAAAGGCAAAGCGCAAAAACGGCACGAACGTGTCGTGATAGGTCAGCGTGCCATCGAAATCGAAGGCAGACAGAACCTGCTTTCCTTTAACCGGTGTCTTCAAAACGTCGTTCAACCCACTAATTCAGCCAATCGCAGGCTGCCTCCAAAAGTGTCCGACGGGCTGGCAACTTCAGGACGAACCCCTTGCCAATGTGCCCGCTCAATAATTGTTTGTGCCCATTTGTAATGCGTCGCGGGCTCGCACATGGCGTCGTTGAACTTGAACACGGCAGGCGCCGCCTCATTCAATATGTGGCGTGCGCTGTTGAGATCTTCAAGAGTGACTTGCAACGCCCTGTGGATAACTGCAATTTGCGACGGATGGATAGCGGTTTTACCCACAAGCCCGTGGGCCATGTCCAGCGCCAGTTCCTGGTCCAGCAGGTGGGGGGCATTGAGCTGTTCAAATACCGGCGCGGTCAGGGCAAAACCTGCCGAGCCCATGATCCCGCACAACATGGGAATCACATAGCTCATGGGCGTGCTGTACAGCGTCATCGCTTGAGGGCGACGCAAGCCCAGACACCCCATCAAGTCGTTACCGCCAATGCGCAGGGCAATAATACGCTCTGGTAGCAGCTCCAGCATGGCACTGCGCAGCTCGACCATGGCATTGGGAACGAAGACATCCGGGGTTTCCAGGGTGGGCATCAGCATCAAGTCGGCGCGAGTCACGGCTTGCTGCCACTGGCGGATATTGCCCAGGCTGAGCTTGGGTACCACAAAACCGTCAACGTGACGCATCAACGACCAGTCATTGAGCACCGCCGCCATCGCCGCATCCCGTGGCCGCACAAACAGGATCGGCCCGTTCGACAAACGGCCGCCACGGGCCTCGATGCCCAACAGCAGGTTTTTCAGGTTGTTCAGCCCCTGCTGCACGTCGGTTTCGGCCACGGCGTCTTCCAGGCACACCACCAGCGAGCGCAAACCCTGGATCTTTTCGCCCAGCACCACATCCAGAATGTCGGGACGGGTGGCCGGCATATAGAGTGTGGCGCCCAAGGCATAGGCTGAGTGCTTGATCATCAGCGAACACTCCTGATTACGGTCACGGCGCGATACGGCCCCAACTGATCGCCAACTTCCTGAACCTCGATATTGGCCTGGCGCGTCAGGTGCAACAGCAGTTGCACGTCCTGATCGTCACGGTTGCGCACCAGCACGTGGTCCGGCACCCGGCGCATCACCGCGCGGGTGGCCTCGGCGATCCCCGGTTTGACCCGGTTGGGGTTGGTCACCGCAAACCGGGCCGAGATACCTTCGACCGCAGCCACGGCCGAGTGTTGCAATGCGCCAGCCTGCTCCGCCGTCCAGGGCAGGGCCGCGGCCTGGGGTGCCAGCCGCGCGCGCTCGGTTTCGATGCTGTGGATAAAACTCATGGTCACGTCGTGTTCCGCCAAATGGTCATACACCACGCACCCATGCAGGCCCGGGTCTTGTGGCCAGATGGAACGCGAAACCAGCCCTGAAACCGTCGCCCCCAGGATGCCCGAAGGGATCAGCCAGTCTTCCGCAGAGGCGGCCAGCCAGGCCCGGCCACAGGGATCGGCCAGCACCACCAGGCGCGGGTCGGGCGGAAAACGCGAGTCCCCCGCCAGGCTTTCACGAATCTGGCCGCTGATCGCGCCCTTGCCGGTCCAGCCATCGACAAACACGATGTTTTCCGCACCGTGGGCCTTGATGATAGCTTCGAGCGCGACGTTGTCGATTCCACGGTCACGAATAATGCTGATCCCGTAATGCGCAGCCTCGCGCCCCAGATCGCGCAATGCCCTGCGCAGCAGCACACCCAACGGCAAACCCGCGCGCACAAACGACACCAGCGCAATCGAGGGGCCGTTGTAGCGCTCATTCAAGGCCTGGGCCAGCGCCTGCACATCACCCGCCATACGGGCACCGTTCTGGGCCAGCGCCAATTGATAGAGGCTTTTATGGGTGTCGGACGGCGCATGCTCCTGGCTGATCATTTCGGAGTAATGGCGCTGCTGGGTCTGGATCAGGCGCTCTTTTTCCTGCACGTCGGTGACTTCGATCTGCATGGCGCGCAGTAAAAAGTGCACGTCATCGGCGGCATAGCTGCCACTGCCAACGGTCTGCAGCCCTGCGAAGGCATTATTCATGATCGACGCTCGCCAGCACATGCGCCGCCAGCTGGCCGCGCTTGGGTGTGCCCCACCAGTCGCACTCGGCCATAAAGCCCAGGTCCGACACACTGTCGCCAAAGCCCAGCAGCGGACGTTTGCCGTTGATCGCCTGGTCGCGGCGAATCCACTCACGTACCGCTTCACGCTTTTGCAGGGTAATGGGCAGAAACGCCAGATTGTTGCCATTGCCATGCACATACAGGCCGTCGAGCAAGCCCCGCGCCCTGACTTCGGCCAGCACGGTGAGCAGCGCCTGATCGGTTTCGTTGTTGTGCTTGGTGACCACGTAATTGGCCAAGCCATGCTCTTCAACCACCCAGCCACGCAGCGAGAAACCCAGTTCGGTGCCAATGGCCAGGGTTTGCTCGCTCAACTGGTGCAGGCGGGTTTGCTCCAGCGCCAGCTCGTCGCACATACGTGCATGCCAGACCGGGTCCAGTGAACCGTCCGGGTTGAGAATCACCCCGCCGTGGGCACAGACCGCGCCATGCACAAACGGCAACTGCACGCGCTGATAGGCTTCGATGCTGCGTGCGGTCACGGGGACCACGTCACTGGTAGCCAGCAGCCATTCCACAAAGCTCTTTTGCGTCGCGCTCATAAAGCCGTTGGGTTGGCCGTCCACGTCCAGGGTGGCGGTAAAACGTGGCTCATCGCCCATTTTCCGGGCGGTTTGAAACAGGGTGTCGTCCAGATCAACGAACACCAGGGGGCGATTACTGTTCATCAACAATTACCTGCGCATTCAATGCGCTGACCAGCGCCGGGTCGACGGCCGCTGCCGGGGTTTCACTGCAGATCAGCACCCGATCGAACTGGCCGGGGGCGACGTTATAAAGAAAGTTGGGGATACCCAGCCCGTAGTTGTCCGAGAACGACAATGCATGGTCAATGGCATGGCCCAGGGCAATCGGTGAACGGCTGGTCGAACTGAAGTGCACATCGGCACCCGCCCGTTCAAGGCGCTCGGCCAGCAAAAACGGACGCCAGACGAATTCGCTGGTACCGATCACCAGCACCCGCTCACCGGCAGCCACCTGCAGGCCCGGCGCCAGCGTATCGAGGTGTTCGCGAACGCCCATGCGGCCCCAGTCGCGGCTCGCGTCCAGCGCCCAGTCGCCCTGGGCAACACTGCCCACTTCGGGCATATCCGGCAGCTCTGCGGTTAAATCTTCGGCGAACCTGTAGCGACCGTCGAGCAAAGCCACGCTGCTGACGTGATCGCCCATGGCGGTACGCACGGCATCCCCGGACCAGTCGGTCAGGGTGGCAGTAACGATGCGCTCGATCGAATCGAGCCCCGCCTCGGCCAGCGCCCGGGACAGGTTGATAAAGGTATTGCCGGTGGATGCCTCATCGTCCACCAGCACCAGCGAGCGGGCGTTGAGCATCATCTCGCGGGTTGGCGCGTCTTGCGGCAGGTGCAGCAAATGCGAGCTGGCGTGACTGTGTTCTTCTTCAAAGCGGGCAAACAACTCACTACCCGTAGGGTGACGGCTGCTGCACAGGTACACGCAATCATTACGGGTCTGGCTCAAGGCACGGTGTACCCCGGCCCCCAGACCCACGGCGGTTTCGGCCATGCCGATCACCAGCACCGGGCCGGGCAAGTCAGCAGGAATCTTGCCGGCAAGGGCATTGAAGCTTTCTGCCATTAATGAGGGCCGAGCCGGAATATGCCGGCCCAGTACGCGCGAAACAAACAGAAAGGCCCGCTTGGGATTGCGCCGCTCGGCAAAATCGAAAAGTGCCTGCGGAGCAAAGGTCGATGCATTGACCTCTACCTCCAGACGACCGCGCTTGAGGTTTGCATGCAAAACCTTGGGATCGGTCATGGGGTTAGCGCTATTCATCAACTTTTACTACCTGAAATACTTAAAAAAGTGGGGGACGATCGACGAGTCGATAACTTTAAACAAGCGAAAAATAGTTACCGGAAACGTCAAATCAACCCAGAAGCAAATCACCGCAAACCGGCACAACCACGGTGATCGCCTTGACCTGTACATCCTCGCGCCAAACGCCTGGAGGCACTGGCAGGCCGAGGCGGCGAGCGGCAAAAATCCCTGGCAGGTTGACCCCTGCTTCACGGGTGTAACCAATGCCGCCGGAGTAACGCAGGTTGATTTCCAGCAGGTGCGGCTGACCCTCGGCATCATCACGGGTTTGTACGTTGACGATGCCGTCGCACTTGAAGTGCCGCGCGGCCTTGATCGCCAGTTCGACGGCGGCGCCTTCGCGCTCGAACGTCTGCATCAGGCCCTGCTTGCGCCGCCCCACATAGGCCACGGCCTCGCCCGCCTCACAGACCATGTCCACCGAACACTCACTGCCGGGCATATAGGGCATGACCAACAACGGCTTGGGCGCATCCGACTGGCCGTAGGCCTGGGCAAAGATGCTGGCATTGACCTCATGGGCGTCGGCATTGGCGAAACTGCGGAACGGGTCAACGTTATCAGCCAGCCGCCAAAAGCCCTGGCCGTAAATGCCGCGGGTGGGTTTGACACAGACCTGGCCGTCACGGGCCAGTTGCGCGTAAGCCGCCTGCAGTTCGGCACGGGTGCTCACGGTTATCGCCGGGATGCACGCCAGCCCGGCCGCCAGCGCTTCGCGCGTGAACGCCGATTTGTCGTCGACCCGCTCAAAGGTGTCCAGGTCCAGCGCGCCAGTGACCAGCTGCAACCCCGCCGCTTCGAACTCGGCGCGGTGCGCTTCATAAACCTGGCCCACACGCCCGGCCAGCACCACCTTGATCTGTTGGGCACGGGCCTGCTCGATCACCCAGCCGATACGTTCCTGGTTGTCTTGCGGTTCGCGCCAGGCGATATCCGCCAACCCGGTAATTTCGGGACGACTTTGTCGGTGTGAAGCGAAAATCCGTACCGTCTCCGGCAGCGCCGCCCGGGCACCTGCAATCACGTCGCGTTGGCTCGATTGCCCTTCAAGAAACCAGATCATGAACATCCTTTGGTACGGATAAACGCGGGAGTCTAGCGGATGGCCGCTACCAACGCCCTTAGTCATTAGAGGGAGGCCGTGTAACCAAATATGAAATTAATTAACTAAATAGTTCATAATGTGCGGCATCGTGTCGCGCCCCGTCGTCGACACTTCATATAAAGGAGCTTCTGTAGATGTTTTTCTCTTCCCGCGCCCTGCTGAACACCAGCCTGTGCGGCGGTCTGTCATTGCTGGCCCTGACGCCTGCCTGCGTACTGGCCGACACCACCGACAACCTGATGAACCGTTCGACCCTGACCGGCGACTGGGGCGGCGAACGCCAGAAACTGGCCGACAAGGGCGTCAAGCTGACAGGCGATTACAACTCCGAAACTTTTTCCAACTTGCATGGCGGGATCAAACACGGCACCCGTTATTCACAGCAAGTGCGCATCGGTGCCCAGTTCGACATGAGCAAATTGCTCGGCACTGCGGATGCTGGTCTGGTGCAAATCACCATCAATGATCGCCGCGGCCACAGCGCCTCTGAGGATCTGGTAGGCAACCGCCTGCCAATTCAGGAAAACGCCGGCGGCAACTACACCCGCCTGTCTGAGTTCAGCTACCAGCGCACGCTGTTTTCCGAAGACCTGACCACCAAGCTGGGCTTTATGCCGATGGGCAACGAATTCGGCGGCATGCCGTTGTTGACCAGCTTCGTCAACGCCGGTTTTTGCGCACACCCGCTGACCCAATCCAATGGCAGTGGCTGGACCAATTACCCCACCGGCCACTGGGGCGCTGAACTGCGCTACACCGTCAGCCCGGCCCTGACCCTGCAAACGGCGCTGTTCCAGGTCAACCCCGAGTACAACAGCCGTTCTTCCGAAGCGTTCAGCATGACCACCAAAGGCACCACGGGGGCGATCATGCCGCTGGAGGCGATCTTCACCAACAACGCCTGGCTCAACGGCCAATATAAAGTGGGCTGGTACTACGACACGTCCAACACCCGCAAGATAGGCAGCACGCAAAAAGCCAACAACCGCACCGGCGCCTATGTACTGGTCGACCAGGCCATCTGGCGTGACGAGCAAGACCCTGACAGCGTATTGCGCGCCTTTGGCCAGGCGTCCAGCAGCAATGCCGCCACCTCGCCGATGCGCCACTGGTACTCGGTGGGTCTGGTCAAGCAAAAGCCGTTTGCCAGCCGCCCTAAAGACAGCATCGCCTTTGCTTATGGCCGCGCCGTATTCAACTCCCGCTCGCGGGATGTCCAGGAGGCTGCAGCCAGCAGCCCGGAGCAGGCGGACATGATCGCCAGCCTGGACAGCGGCGAGCAGCTGCTGGAACTCAACTACGGTGCGCAAGTCACGCCGTGGCTGCTGCTGCGCCCGGACGTGCAATACATCATCGAGCCCGGTGCGTTCTACGGCACCAATCGCAGCAATGCGCTGGTAGCGGGCTTGCAGGTTAAAGCCACGTTCTGACGACTTGGGTTTATTGTGGGAGCGGGCTTGCTCGCTCCCACATGGATCTGTGTTTGGCCTGCCAGCTTTCACAATTCGTTAAGGATTGCCCTTCTATACTCCGGCGCAGTATTCCATTCGATTGCTGCCTGGTAGCCCAATGCGTCTGACTCGTCCTGCTCTGCTGTTATTACTGCTCAGTTGCGTGCTGTTGTTTTTTGCACTGGGTAATCATCAATTGCAGGGCTCGACCGAGTCTCGTGTGGCGGGCATCGCCATGCAAATGCATGTCAGTGACGATTGGGTTACCCCCAATCTGCTCAACCAACCCTTCCTGGAAAAACCACCCCTGAGCCTGTGGCTGGATGCAGGCGCCATTCGCGTATTCGGCGGCGAACTGTACGCCGTGCGCCTGGCCTCGGCCTTTGCCGGGCTCTTTTGCGTGCTGTTGCTCTACGCCATGCTGCGCAAGCTGGGGCGCCCTACGGCACTGGCCTGGACAGCAGCGGCAATGCTGGCAACCATGGGCATATTTTGGGGCAACGCTCGCCAGGTAGGCGAAGATGCCTTGCTGACCCTGGGCGTGACCATGGCCTTGCTTGGGTTTTTTCATGCCAACCGCCAGCCCGGCTTTGCACGGGGCAGCTGGCTGCTGTTTGCCGTCGGGATCGCTATAGCCAGCTTGAGCAAAGGCGTTCTGGGCCTGGCATTGCCGGGAGTGGTGATTTTTGTCTTTCTGCTGTGTGAAAGCCTGATCGAAAAACGTTTCGTGCTGCGCAACTGGCTACGCCCGGCACTGTTAACCCTGCTGGGGCTCATCCCGCTGACGATCTGGCTGTGCCTGCTGTATCAACGCGGCGGCATGCAGGCGGTCAGCGAACTGCTGCTGACCAACAGCGTTGGGCGCTTTAGCGGTTCCTTCGTCGAAGCCGGGCATTACGAACCCTTTTACTACTACCTGCGAAAACTGCCCGAAGCCTTCCTGCCGTGGAACCTGCTGACCTATCTGGGCCTGTGGCACTTTCGCAAACAGCTGCGCAGCAACCCCTTTTTGCTGTTTTTCTGTGTATGGCTGGCAGCACAATTTGTGCTGCTCAACCTCGCCTCCAGCAAGCGGGCGGTGTACATGATGTCGATGGCACCCGCCGCGGCCGTGATTGCAGCCGAGTACGCCAGGGTGGTACTGGACTGGCTGTACAAAAAAAGTGCGGGCTCGGCACTGGCCAGATTCCTCAGCGACAACCATCGCCCCCTGGCCATCGCACTGCTGACCGCTCTGGTGGCTGCCTACCTGTTGGCGGCCCATCGGGCCCCGCTGGCCGACAAGGAAGAGTCCTTCCAGCCCCTGGCCGCCCGGGTCATGAGCCTGCAGGCCAGCGGCAAACAGGTCGCACTGCTGCGGCCCGACGAACGCCTGGGCGCCGTGGTGTTCTACAGTCAGCAGCTACAGCCCACACTCGGTTCAACACAAGAGTTACGGGCATTCCTCAGTGCATCCCCCGACCATATTGCCCTGGTAGTAAAACCAGAAATACCGGGCATGGCCCTGAATATTCTGGAAAAGCTCAGCGTGGGGCGACACCACTTCTACCTGGTCAGCCTGGCCCCCCAAACTTGATCCCGGGCAACACAAGCGCAGATGGCGTGGCCGATCACCGTGCATTGGCTACGCTCCTTGGACACTTCCAGACCAAGGAGCCTGCCATGACCATCGGTATTTCCAGCAAAACCCTGAGCGACTATGACGCTCACCTGGCCTTCAATACGGCCACCGCGTTCCTGCGCAAATCCGATCTGGCAAATTACCTGATCGACCAGCTTGAACAGCAACATGTAAAACTCAACGTCGAGGTCAGCACCGACCCGGCACTGGCCAATCAGAACGTTTCGAATAACGGCGCGATTGTCTGGAACCTGTACAGCAACGTATCACCCGGCGCGAACCTGCCTGATGTGACAGCCCTGCTCAGCCGCATTCCGGCACAGCAAAAACCCTACATCACCAGCCTGTGGACGCTGATGCATTTGCTCGCCGTGGCCTGTCAGCAATTAAACAGCCAGCTCAACTTCCGCGATGCGGATGCGACCTGGCCATGGCTCGATGAAAAAGTACTCAGTGCCAACGATATCGAAAACGTGGTGGCCCGCGAACTCAGCGATCTGCCATTGCCCGATGAGCAAAACTGGGAACGCCTGCTCAAGCGCAATTGAAGGGTATGGAATAACTCTATGGGAGCGGGCAGGCTCGCTCCCACTGGCAGGGGTCAGAACTGCGAAGCTTCATACCCGTGACGGTTGCTGGTGGTCACCACCGGCACGATGCTCTTCCAGTCTTTGGGCTCGATAAAACCGAGCATTTGCGGATTGCCGTTCACGCTATCGGTTTTGATAAACAACGAAGCACCGTAGCCAAACGTGGTGCTGGTGGACAGCTGCATGTCCAGCAATAGTTGGTCCATGCATTCGCTGTGGCTCACCAGAATCAGGTTATGGCCCGCCACTTTGTGCTTGAGAGCATCACGCAACATGCTGCCGCGGCAGTTGAACAGCCAGTCCTGCGCCTCTACAGGATGGGCAAACATGGCATCGGCGGTCTGCCGGGCCCGGGTCAGCAAGCTGCTGTAAATAACGGTGTTGCCGAGCCCCAACTGCTGGAAATCTGCTCCCAGCGACTGAACCACGGCTTCACCGCGCACTGTCACGCCGTCCATTGGACCCAGGCACTGTGCCGAGGAACGGTCGCAACGCTCAGCATGACGGACCACGGCAATAACATTACCCCTGGCCCAGCTGTCGGTCAGCGACAACACACGATCGGCATGGCTGGGCTGCGCCAGATCAGGCGGGGCCACAGGTGCCAGCAGCGTCAATGTCAGCGCAACGGCCAGCGCACTGGCCACCATCACCACCAGCGCATTTTTGTAACGGACCAGGCCACGTCGCAACAGCGCACGGTTAATTCCGGTCAGATCACGGCTCAACGTCACGATGGTTATGCCCCCCTGCGGCAGCCAGTAACAACACTGACCAACACCCTATAGCGCGAATATGACAACGGGTCGCTTCGCGGCCCGGCAGTAAGAACAGACTTGCATAAAGCAGGTCTCTATTAGCTGAACATAGCCTAGAAAAAGGGAGGTCAGAGGCAGGTGAAACGGATGTGAAAAAAAGCGTAAATGCGGGATATAGACACACTATTCAAATGGATATGTTGTTATGTGAACTGGCGCAAAACAAAACGTTTCAGCTCTGACGAATGCAGCCGATACCCCTCCAACACAACACTCGGCTGGGTCAAAAAAAATAATTCCCTCCAGCGAACTTAGATCATGCGTGCAGCGTTCCTGGAGAACTCTATGAATAGATGGCTGAGCAATATCAGCGTCAACCTGAAACTGTCCCTGGGCTTTGGCCTGGTACTGGCCCTTACCTGCGTAATGGCCGTCTGCAACTGGATCAGTCTGGACAAGATGATTGATCGCAGTAACTGGATGAGCGACATCACCCGATTAAACACCGCGTTTACCAATCTTCGGGTTACGCGCTTGCAGTACATGCTGACCGATGGCGACGAAACCGCAGCACAGAATGTACAGGCCAGCATTGATGCGTTCTCTGCGCAGCAAAGTCAGCTGATTGCCACTTTCCAGAGCCCGGAAAACCTCAAGCTGCTCAAAGAGCAGCAAGCCATCATCGGCCGCTACGAGCGTGCGCTGGTGACCATGCGCAAGGCCTATGTCGAGTCCGCCGTGTCGCGGACCAATATGGACCGCAGCGCTGCCCTGGCACAGGACGCCATTGCGACGTTGCTCAACCGCGCCCTGCAACTGCCCGCAGGTGATGAAAACCGCTTTGCCATGTTCCAGACCGTGTCTGAAGTCCGTGAGCAGTTCCTGCTTTCGCGCTACCAGGTGCGCGCCTACATTGCCGCGCCCACCCCCTCCACGGAGAAGGCCGCCCGCCAGCAACTGGACGCTGCCATTGCCAGCCTTGACCGCCTCAGCTCGCACTTTGCTGCCAATGCCGGCGACACCCTGCGCACCCTGACCCAAACCATGGATCAGTACCAGGAAGCCCTGGAGCTATACACCAGCACCGACAACACCATCATTGCCATGCGCAAGGACATGACCGAATACGGCACCAGCATCCTTGGCCGCAGCGATGAGCTGTACAAGATTCAACTGGAACGCCGCGACATCGAAAGCGCCACGGCCAACAGCATGCAACTGATCACCACCTTGCTGGTGTTGCTGTTTGGCATCACGGCGGCCGTGATCATCACCCGCCAGATCACCGTGCCCCTGCGTGAAACCCTGGCCGTGGTCGATCGCATCGCCAGTGGCGACCTGACCCAGAACCTGCGCGTCACCCGTCGCGACGAGCTGGGCGTGTTGCAACAAGGTATTGCACGTATGGGTACGACCCTGCGCGAGTTGATCAGCGGTATCCGTGATGGCGTCAGCCAGATTGCCAGTGCCGCCGAAGAGCTGTCCGCGGTGACCGAGCAAACCAGCGCCGGGGTCAACAGCCAGAAGATCGAGACCGATCAGGTGGCCACCGCCATGCATGAAATGACCGCCACCGTGCAGGAAGTGGCACGCAACGCCGAGCAAGCCTCGCAAGCGGCAGCGGCCGCAGACAACGAAGCCCGCGAAGGCGATACCGTGGTCAACCAGGCGATTGACCAGATCGAGCGCCTGGCGGTAGAGGTTGGCCGTTCGACCGAAGCCATGGCCGTGCTGCAGCAGGAAAGTGACAAGATCGGCAGCGTGATGGACGTGATCAAGGCCGTGGCCGAGCAGACCAACCTGCTGGCCCTCAACGCCGCGATCGAAGCGGCCCGTGCCGGTGACGCAGGGCGCGGTTTTGCCGTGGTGGCCGATGAAGTGCGTGGCCTGGCCCAGCGTACGCAAAAATCCACCGAAGAGATTCAAACCCTGGTCGCGGCCCTGCAAAGCGGCACCCAGCACGTGGCCACCGTGATGCAAAACAGCCGCACCCTGACCGACAGCAGCGTGACCCTGACCCGCCACGCTGGCACCTCGCTGCAGGGCATTACCCGCACGGTGTCGAATATCCAGTCGATGAACCAACAGATTGCCGCTGCTGCCGAACAGCAATCTGCGGTCGCCGAAGAGATCAGCCGCAGCATCGTCAACGTGCGCGACGTTTCCGAGCAAACCGCAGCGGCGAGTGATGAAACGGCCAAGTCCAGCGTTGAACTGGCGCGGCTGGGTAACCAGTTGCAAGAGATGGTCAGCCACTTCAAGGTGTAAAGCGATCAGTCCCCTCTCTTCGGGAGAGGGGTGGTCAGGGGCTCCTGACCTTATTCGTGCTGAACCCGGGCGCGCTTGAGCAACTTCTTGCTGCGCTCGGACAGGTGTAACACCCGCAGATGCTTGCCTGCTTTGCGATAGCGCTCGCGCAGAGTGTCCAGTGCCGCAATGGCCGAGTAATCGACAAAGCTCAAATGACGACAATCGAGTGTCACCTGCGCCGGGTCACCAGCCGGGTCGAACTGCTTGAGAAACGCCGTAGTAGACGCAAAAAACAACGTGCCGTGGACACGGTATAGCTTGCTGCCGTCACTCTGCAGATCCGCGTCGGCGTACATCTGACGGCCCTGCTGCCAGGCGAAATTAAGCGCCGCGATAACCACCCCGCACATCACCGCCACTGCCAGATCGGTAAACACGGTGATCACCGTCACCGCAATAATCACCAATACATCGTTGAGCGGCACTTTGTTGAGGACTCGCAAAGAGGCCCAGGCAAAGGTCTGTTGCGACACCACAAACATCACCCCCACCAGCGCTGCCAGCGGAATGCGTTCGATAAACGGCGACAGGAACAACACAAACAGCAAGATCATCACCCCGGCAGTGACCCCGGACAAACGCCCGCGCCCACCGGAACTGAGGTTGACCACGGTCTGGCCGATCATTGCACAACCGCCCATGCCACCGAACGCGCCTGAGACCATATTGGCCGCGCCCAGTGCCACACACTCGCGGTCCGGGTAGCCGCGGCTTTCGGTGATTTCGTCGGTCAGGTTGAGGGTCAGCAGGGTTTCCAGCAGGCCAACCACCGCCATCACGATCGCATAGGGCGCGATAATGCCCAGGGTCTCAAGCATCCAGGGAATCTGCGGCAGGTTGAAGCTCGGCAAACCACCCGCGATGTGCGCCATGTCGCCCAGGGTGCGGGTCGGCAGGCCTAGCAGGTACACCGCCAACCCGACGCCCAGAATGGCCACCAGCGCAGGCGGCGCAGCGCGGGTCAGACGCGGCAGCAAATAGACAATGGCCATGGTCGCAGCGACCAGCCCGATCATCATGTACAGCGCCATGCCGCTGAGCCAGGTGTCGCCGTCCTTGAAGTGATCCAGTTGGGCCATGGCAATCACGATCGCCAGGCCGTTGACGAAACCCAGCATCACCGGGTGCGGCACCATGCGCACCAGCTTGCCGAGTTTGAACAGGCCGAACGCCAGCATGATCAACCCGCTCAACAGCACTGTGGCCAACAGATACTGCACACCGTGTTGCACCACCAGCGCGACGATCACCACCGCCATCGACCCGGCCGCACCGGACACCATACCCGGCCGGCCGCCAAACAGCGCGGTCAGGGTGCAAATGATAAACGCGCCATACAACCCCATCAGCGGGTTGAGATGGGCAACCAGCGCGAACGCAATGCACTCGGGCAACAGGGCGAAGGACGTCGTGAGCCCGGCCAGGACATCAGCGCGCAGACGTGAGAGTTTCATGGTTTACCTAAATTCGGGACGGGGAAAACGGAGGGCGTAACAAGCAACAGATGGTAACAAATTGAGCGAGGAATGGAGATAACTGTAGCCGCTGCCGCAGGCTGCGATGGGGTGCGAAGCAGCCCTGAAGGCCCTTCGGTCCTTATCGCAGCCTGCGGCAGCGGCTACAGGGCTTTGTGGGGTTTACTTCACCACCATCCCCACACCACGGCCACGCGGGTCGGAGGCGGTTTCAAGCTCGGTGCCTTTAACCCGGATCGCCTGGATATCGCCCATGTTCCAGCCCTGATCCTCCAGGGTGTAACCCATTGCCTTGAGCTCGTCAGCCACCTTGCCGGTAAGCGGTGCATAGGCGTCGAAGTAAATCGTGTCTTTGGGCAGCAACTGGTGATGCACACGCTGTGCAGCGACGGCTTTTTCCAGTGGCAGGTCGTAGTCGTAGATATTGTTCAGCACCTGGAAAATCGAGGTAAAGATCCGCGAGCCGCCCGGTGTACCCAGCACCAGCGTGACCTGACCATCGCGGGTCACCAGGCTTGGGCTCATGGAGGACAGCATGCGCTTGCCCGGTTCAATGGCGTTGGCATTGCCACCCACCACACCAAAGGCGTTGGCTACGCCAGGCTTGGAGCTGAAGTCATCCATTTCATCGTTCAGCAAAAAGCCCGCGCCCTTAACCACAACACCGCTGCCGTAATCCCAGTTCAGGGTATAGGTATTGCTGACCGCATTGCCCTGTTTGTCGACGATGGAGAAGTGCGTGGTCTGATGCGGTTCCAGGCCCGGCTTGACGTTGGCCGTCGCAGAGATCGCTTTGGGATTGACCTCTTTTGCACGCTTGGCGATATAGGCCGGGTCGGTCAGTTCAGCAACGGGCATCTTGCCGAAAGCCGGGTCACCCAGGTAGTCGGCGCGATCGGCGAAAACGCGTTTTTCGATTTCGGCCAACAGGTGGATGTACGGCGCAGAGTTCAGTTCGACGCCTTTGAAGTCCGCGGCGCGGTCTTCTTTAATGCCGATCAACTGTGCCAGAGCGATACCGCCCGAGCTTGGCAGTGGCGCGGTGTACAAGGTGTTGCCACGAAAATCGACGCGCATCGGCTCACGCCAGTTGACCTTGTACTCGTTCAGGTCTTGCTTGGTGATCAGGCCTTTGTCTGCTTGCATTTGCGCGACCAGCAGATCGGCGGTCTTGCCGTGGTAGAACTCCTTGGCACCCTGGTCGGCAATGCGTTCCAGGGTCTCGGCCAGCTCTGGCTGCTTGAAGGTTTGCCCGGGTTTCATGCTGCCAAAGTAGTCACCGAAGTTGGTGGTGCCCTTGAACAGCGCCAGCGCATCTTCGCGGTACTGGAATTGCTGGTCGGCCACTTTAAAGCCGTTTTTTGCGTAACCCACGGCCGGGGTCAGCAGCTCGGCCCAGGGCAACTTGCCGAAGCGCTGATGCGCTTCCCACAGGCCCATCACCGTACCCGGCACGCCGGCAGCGCGGGAACCGACCAGGCTCAAGTTCTCGATGATTTCGCCTTTGTCGTCCAGGTACATATCGCGGCTGGCGGCTTTGGGGGCCGTTTCGCGATAGTCGAGGAAATAGGGTTTGCCATCGATATACATCGTCATAAACCCGCCACCACCGATATTGCCGGCTTCGGGATAGGTCACGGCCAGGGTAAAGGCAGTGGCGACTGCTGCATCGACCGCATTGCCGCCTTTTTTGAGAATTTGCGCAGCCACTTCGGCGCCGTATTGATCGGGTGCGGCGACTGCGCCGCCGTTCAGGGTGACGGCATACGCCGAAGAACTGGCAACGATGGCAGCCGTCAGGGCCAGGGTTTTGAACCACACAATGCGCATTCGATACATCCTTTTATTGTTATCAACTGTGGCCAAACCTTGTCTGAATTCGGCGACATTTTCAAACAACAAAAGCGAAAGTGCGCAATGACGCACACCTCCTTTGAAGCAGCTACGACTCTGTGGGAGCGGGCTTGCTCGCGATGGTATCGCCGCGGTCTATCTGGAAAACCGCGGTGCTGCCATCGCGAGCGAGCCCGCTCCCACAGGGGGGAAGGCGGTCAGGTTTCGCTCGACAGTGAGTCCATCAGGCTGCGGGCCATTTCGATGCCATGTATCACGCACCACAATTGCTCAGCTTCATAGCCGCTCAAGTGGGATCGGATATCGTCGGCGGTCAGTTCCGCGCCCTTGAGCAACAGCGAGGCATGTTTGAGCGCCTCCTGCATCGGCACCCCGGGGTTGATGCTAAATAGCGAAGTGCCCTGGTGGGCGGTGGTGGACAGCGGTGGATCGGGGACAATCTTTTTCATGGCAATAACCCTCATAAACAGGCTGAAAGAACTGCCTCTGTCCCGCTGTCAATCGGTAAGGGTGGCAGCTGCGTGCGGGTTGACAGACCGAGGAGAGTTATCAAGACCCGGTGCACTCGAAAGTGCCCCGAACGCAGCCGCCATAACACGGAGAAGTGTTGATGACGCCCGTCTTAATAACCCTCAGCGGTCTGTCAAAACCGGTCACTGAAATCAGCGACCCGGCGAGACTATCCGCGCTGATCGAGAGCCACAAGACGGTCAGGATTCTCTAGGAATCGTCCCTCAATAGAAAGCGACGCAGCAGGTGCAGACGTTGCTTTATGTGTAGGAACCTCACTCAAGCCCTGTGGGCTTGTCGCAGATTGCGTAGCTGGCAAGTTTGGCCTGGATAAAGTCCAGAAAGCACTGGATGCGCAGCGCCAGCTGCGAGTTGCGGTAGTACACGGCATGGATCGGCTGGCGATAGCCGCTGTTGAACTCGCCCAGCACCACGCGCAGGCGCCCGCTGCTGATGTCTTCGTGGGTCATGAAGTGCGACAGGCAAGCAATGCCCTGCCCTTGCAGCGCCAGATGGCGCACGGTTTCACCGCTGGAGGCGCTGATGGCAGGCTGGATGGGCCAGCGGTCACCCTGGGCATAACGCAGCGGCCACTGGTTGAGACCATCGTTCTGGGTAAAACCTATCAGAGTGTGCTGGGCCAAATCTGCAACATTTGTGGGCATGCCGTGGGCGGCGATGTAGTCCGGGCTGGCGAGGATATTCAGCGGGCTGCACCCCAGGGAGCGGGCATGCAGGGTGGAGTCGGCCAGGGTGCCGATACGAATGGCAATATCGGTGCTTTGTTCCAGCAGGTCGATAATCAGATCGTTGCTGTTGAGTTCCAGCTGAATCTCGGGGTAAAGGGCGCGGAACTCGGGGATATACGGCACGATGGCATGCAGCACAAACGGCGCGGCGGCGTTGATGCGCAAGCGCCCGGAGGGGGTGCGCTGGTGCGAG
>Ga0302347_1002328_pt1 | contig 19717 bp, 19 predicted proteins | sample PhyWR1_FD_202178 | JGI IMG/M metagenome (GOLD analysis project Ga0302347, IMG submission 202178) | Leaf surface microbial communities from wheat plants in UC Gill Tract Community Farm, Albany, California, United States - DLSL W.R1 (v2)... | ecosystem: Host-associated > Plants > Phyllosphere >...
CATTTAACGCGTCTCCAAAATCTGCAGCACCAAATTGACGGCATGGCTGCCAGGAGTGACGGGGCGGTTCACGTGTTGCCCCAGGTAACCCATGGCCAGAATCGCCATGTCCGTTTCGCAATTTTCTTGCAACTTCCAGCGCACGCTTGCTGCCGGGCTGATCTGCCTATGAACGCATTCATGGGCGCCTGTGGCAATTCGACTTATGGTCAAAGCGTGCGATTCGTGCAATCAATCCGTCGCGGACAGGCTCAAGCTCCCGTGGTTGACGCGTAGTTGGTCCTGCGGGGTTGGGCTGTTCCAGACGCTGATGGTGCTTGTACAAACGCCAAACTATTCATTTGCTCGCCACACTCTTGTGAAGTTGTGAAAACCCGTTTTTTCACGCTCTTTTGAAGACGTGAACCTCAAAAAAGGGCTGCCTCAGCCTGGCACCTGGCCCGAAACACTTTTGCCGACATGCGGCAAAACGGGCAAACAACACAAGTGGCCGAGCGCAATGGCAGCTCTGGCAGATTCGGTAAAGGCGGGGTGGTTTGCAAGGAAAACAGCAAGCACGCCAGCTTCACTCGATCTGTGTGGGCGGCTCTCTGTGGGCGATTCTTGGGTTAATGCCGAGGCATTAACGATGCTGCGAGGCCCGATCAGGAGACGTCCTTATAATCGGGGGGAGATTGTAGCGAAGAACGCCGCAGAAATGGGCGTGTTTTATGACTTTTATTAGGTTTGTGGTCAGGAGGCCAACGCCTGGCGCGAATGTGCGTGCGTGACCTGCGGCCGAACCCGAGCGTTTGCGGGCAGTGGGCGGTGCATCCAGCACAGACGCGTCTCGGTGACTTCCACCCAGCCTTCGCCGACAGGTGGCAGGCTGCATTGCTTGAAGGCCAGGCAATGGCCCTTCACGTCGAGCAACGCGAACTGGCGATGACGGGTGTGTGACATGAACAACGATTTGAGCAGGCGCATGGCGTGTACCGGTTGTGTTACATGCTTGAAGGTTGCCAGTCTGCCATGACACTGGAATGACGAATTTATGCGAAATTGTAATTTCGCCGTGGCTTCAGCTGCCGTTCAGGATCGCTGGTGAGTGGCGCGCGTGCACCGTTATACTGGCGGCCTGTTTGCATCTAGTCCTGGAGAAATGAGTATGTTGCAACGCCTGTTGTTCGGTTTGATCACTGTGACCAGTTTGACCCTGGTTGGCTGCGCCAACAGCCCGCAACAACTCAGCCCGCAACCCAAGATCACCACGCAGCTGGCGCCGGTGGGGCATGGCCAGCCAGTGTCGGTGCGTGTGGTGGATGGCCGTCCATCGCCAACCCTGGGCTCGCGCGGCGGCCTGTACCCGGAGACTGCACTGATTTCGGTGAACGGTCAGGACGTGCTGCCCAAGCTGCAGGCCCAGGCCGAAGCCGCTGTGCGCCTGTTGGGGTTCACGCCGACCACTTCGCCGGGCGCGCCTCAACTGACGGTCACCCTGGCCGAACTGAAATACCAGTCACCCAAGGAAGGCCTGTACGTGACTGAAGCCTCCATCGGCGCCACGTTCAAGTCCGATGTCAGCGCCGGTACCCGTCGTTACAGCGGCCGTTATGCGGCTTCGCTCAATCAGCGCTTTGGCATGTCGCCAAACCAGGAGACCAACACCAAGCTGGTCAGCGACGTTCTCAGCGACGCCCTGACCCGTCTGTTCAAGGACCCAAGCATCGGCCAGTTGCTCAGCTCGCAGCAGTAAGCCGCTCACAAAAAAACCGGGCTCGTCGCTGAGCCCGGTTTTTTTTCGCCCGGCGTTTCTTCACGCGGCGCTGTGGACGTGGAAGTCCAGCATGCTTACGCCCGTGAGCAGATCCATCTCCGGCCAATCCGCATGCTGATGCCCGCCCAAGGCGCAATACACCAGCCAGTGGCGGTCCTGAACGTTGAACGCCAGGCTGCCGATCAGCGCCTCCTGTTCATCACTTTGGGCGACCAGATACAACCGGTCCTGGTTCTGCGCGTGCAACATGACAAGCTCCCGGGCGTTCGAAGGGCAACAGAATGGCTTGTTAAGGTGACGTTCAGGTGACGTCGTAAATTACTGGATACATTAAACGTACACGGGGCATGGAGCTTTTTGGGCGCAGGAGGCCACAGACGCCCAGGTACGTATCTGAATGGATACCAGGTTTTCGATTCACCGAGGTTTGCGATGGCACTGCCCGCACTGTTGATCAATGCTGTTGCCCTGTTGATGGCCTGCCTTGCGGCGGTGCTGCTGTTTATCACTCGCCTGCACGAACAACGTGCGATGGCCGATCTCAGCGCGCAGAGCGAAGAGCGCGCAATCGATCAGCCGATGCTGTTTCTGGATGTACGCACTGAACGGGCGCACCGCCTGGCTTACCGTATAGGGTTTGCAGGTCTCGGGTTGGCGCTGGTCTTGTCCTGGCTCGGCACTCACTTCTAAAAGCGCTGAAAAACCCATGTGGTCGCTCCCGATAGCGGTATTTCAGCCAATACAGGTATCGACTGATTCACCGTCATCGGGAACAAGCACTTCCCACATCTGGAGCGGCGCTTAAAGCGGGATACCGGCCTTGACGCGGTATTGGTTACGCACCGGGGTCGCGTATTGCGTGATCAGGTATGGCCGGTGTTCCGCCGGGCACTCATTCAAACGCCGTTCCCACTCTGCCTTCGCCTTGGCGAGCTCATCCGCCGGAAACACTTCGGCCGCAGTCGGCACCTGCAATTGCGGGTCCGCATCGGCCCACTGCGCATACGCCAGGTAATGCACCGGGAACAACCGATAACCGCCGAGAATCTGCCGGTCCATTTCCACGGCCAGCAGTTTGGTATCTTCGAAGCGCTCGGTGATCGGCGGTGCGAAGTTGATGTGCACGCGGCCCTTGTAACCGGTGATGCCCAGCGCGATGCTCACATCGTCCTCGCCCGGCGCCTTGCTGTAGGTGCCGGTGGTGGCGCGGATGTACAGCTCGCGCGCCTTGGCGGTATCGCAGGGGTCGTACTCGTAGCTGATGGACACCGGCGTCAGGTTCAACGACTGGATCACCTCGGCGAACGGTTCGTCCTTGCGGCTCACGTGGAACATCTTGAGGATCGCCGATTCGGTGCGATCATCGCCGTCCTTGGCGCGGCCTTCGGCCTGGGCGATCCAGATCGACTGGCAGTCGTGGCGGATCGAATGATTGATGTAGGCCGACAGCAAATGATACGCCGCCATCTTTTCCTTTCGTCCCGTGATCGAGCGGTGCACGATGAAACTCTTGTTCAGGCGCATCAGGTCGCTGACAAACGGCTTTTGCAGCAGGTTGTCACCGATGGCGATGCGTGGCGTCGGCAGGCCGGCGTGGTACACGGCATAGTTGACGAAGGCCGGGTCCATCACGATATCGCGGTGGTTGGCCAGGAACAGGTAGGCGGTGCCGGACTTGAGTTGTTCGACGCCCGTGTAGGTCACGCCGTCGGTCGCTCGGTCAATGGTGTGGTCGACGTAATACTCGACCTTGTCCTGCAGCGTGGCCACGGTGGTGACGCCGGCGAATTCACGGCGCAGCTTGCGGGCGATCATTGGCTTGAGCAGCCAGCCCAGGGTGCCGGCGAAGCGGGGGAAGCGGAAGTGGGTCAGGATGTCCAGAAAGGCCTTGTCGCTGAACAGGCGTGCCAGCACTGCCGGGACTTCGCTGTCGTTGTAAGGTCGGATGGTATCGAATTCGCCCATCATGCTCTCTTGTTGGAAACGGCTAGGGTAAGTAAAGGAAATACCAGGGTGCGGCGCGGGTAATTGGCCCGGCCGATCAATAGCCCTGTAAATAGACCGGCGATTATACGCACAAGTCACCTGGGAGACTGCGATGCTGGAAACTGAACCGTATGATTGTCCTTATTGTGGTGAGCCGGCAGAGGCGGTGCTGGATCTGTCCGGTGGTGATCAGCAGTACATCGAGGATTGCCCGGTCTGTTGTCGACCGATTAATTTCATCCTGCAAACGGATGGCCATGAATGGATGCTTGAAGTCCACGCCGAGAACGAATAGCAGGCACGCCCATGCAGCGCATCTACGAACCGGAAAACCTGATGGAAGGCGAGTTGCTGCAACAGATGCTCGCCAGCGAGGGCATCGATGCGCACCTGGTAGGGCGCCATCTGCTCGGTGGCGCCGGCGAGTTGCCGATTTTCGGCCTGCTGGGTCTGGAGGTCGACAACGACCGGGCGGCCTATGCCCGCGAGCTGGTCACCGCCTATATCGGCGCGCAGCCCTTGCCCGGCGACGAACCCGACAGCTTTCCCGACGTGCTGGTCTGTTAGGCTGTCGGTCGGTTTACCCAAGAGTCGTGTTGCCCCATGTGTGGACGTTATGCCCTGTTTCGCTGGAACCCCGGTTTTGCCGCCCTGCCGGGTTTTCCGGCGGACCAGCAGGCCCAGTGGAACATTTCCCCGAATGATTCGGTGCTGATCCAGCGCCAGAACGAAGGCCAGCGCACCCTGGCGCGCGCGCGCTGGGGCCTGACCCCGCCGTGGCTGACCGACCTGTCCCGCACGCCGGCCCATGCCCGTGCCGAAACCCTGGCGGAGCAACCGATGTTTCGCGAGGCATTTCGCCAGCGTCGCTGCCTGCTGCCGGCCAACGGGTTCTACGAATGGCGCGGCACCCAGCGCAAACGCCCGTACTGGTTGACGCCGGGGGAGGGCTCGACGTTGTTTTTTGCCGCGATCTGGGAAGCGTATCCCGTGCAGGAGCAGGTATGGCTAAGCACCGCGGTGGTTACCCAGGCCGCGCAAAGCCAGCGCCGGCCGCTGATCCTCGATGCGGCGGGCCAGGCGGCGTGGCTCGATCCCGAGACCCCGTTGCATGTGCTGCAGGCGCTGCTGGCCAGCGAGCCCACCGTGTTGCGCGAAAGGGTTCTGGCCAATATGGTCAACGATCCAAAGCTCAACGGGCCGGAGTGCCTGACCCCGGCCTGACAGTGCTGCCGATGCTGCCCGCGTGTGGGATGTATCGGAAATACAGCCGTTAAACGTCATGTGTATCTGGCGCGGATACACACGAGGGCCTACGATACGCGCCATGTTTTCAGGGAGCGTCTCGCATGAAAAAGTCATTGGCAGTAAATGTATTGGCGGCGGCCATGCTGCTGGCCGGGTGTCAGTCGGTCAACACCACCAGCGGCGGCGCCGTTGGGGTTGAGCGCAAGCAATACATGTTCAGCATGCTGTCGAGTCAGGAAGTCGACCAGATGTATGCCCAGTCCTATCAGCAGACGCTGGGCGAAGCCAGTGGCAAGGGCCTGGTGGACAAAACCAGCGCCAATGCCAAGCGTGTGCAGGCCATTGCCAATCGGCTGATCGCCCAGGCGCCCACTTTCCGCCCGGATGCGGCGCAGTGGAAGTGGGAAGTGAACCTGATCAAGAGCGACGAGATGAATGCCAACTGCGGGCCTGGCGGCAAGATCTTCGTGTACAGCGCGTTGATCGACAACCTCAAGCTCACCGATGACGAACTCGCCGCAGTGATGGGCCATGAAATTGCCCACGCATTGCGCGAGCATGGCCGTGAAGCCATGTCCAAGGCCTATGGCATCCAGATGGCCAAACAGGGCGCCGGCGCGATATTCGGCCTGGGCCAGGACAGCCTGGCGCTGGCCGATACCGTGGCCAACTACGGCATGACCTTGCCCAACAGCCGCAGCAATGAAAACGAAGCCGACCTGATCGGCCTTGAACTGTCGGCCCGCGCCGGCTACAACCCGAACGCGGCGATCACGCTGTGGAACAAGATGGCCAAGGCTTCCGAAGGCGCACCGCCCGAGTTCATGAGCACTCACCCGGCCTCCGATAGCCGGATCGCCTCGCTGCAGGCGGCCATTCCGAAAGTGATGCCGTTGTACCAACAGGCCAAAAAATCCTGATAATTTTGAGTCTGGCGAGGATCTAGTGTGGGAGCGGGCTTGCTCGCGAAAGCGGTCTATCAGAGAGATACAGTAACTGACACTCCGCATTCGCGAGCAAGCCCGCTCCTACAGTTTTAAACTGGGCTAGATCCACCCGCTGCTTTGCATCGCCTTGTAGACCGCCACGATGGCCAGGATGAAAAACGCCGTCGCTGCCAGTCGGCGAATCAAGGTCAGCGGCAGTTTCTCCGCTGCAAAATTCCCCGCCAGCACTACCGGTACGTTAGCAATCAACATGCCCAGGGTCGTGCCAATAATCACCAGCCACAGCTCCGGGTACTGCGCCGCCAGCATTACCGTGGCGATCTGCGTCTTGTCACCGATCTCTGCGAGGAAGAACGCAATCAGGGTGGTCAGGAACGGTCCGAACTTGCGCGTCGTGCTGGCCTCGTCATCGTCAAGTTTGTCCGGCACCAGGGTCCACAAGGCCGTGGCACAGAAGCTCGCCGCGAGGATCCAGTGCAGTACCGCGTCCGAGAAGAAGCTGCCAAACCAGGCGCCCACGGCACCGGCGGCCGCATGGTTGGCCAGGGTCGCGGCGACGATGCCGGCGATGATTGGCCAGGGTTTGCGAAAGCGTGCGGCAAGGATGAGCGCGAGCAGTTGCGTCTTGTCGCCGATTTCGGCCAAGGCAACGATTGCGGTGGGGACGAGCAGAGAATCCAGCATCAGGTAGGTTCCAGGGGCGGGTCGACACGGCTATGACACGTACGACCTTCCCGCCCCGGGTAAGGTGTGCGTGTCATAGGTCTTGTCAAACCCCGGTCCGTCTGTGCGGACTCCTGGGTCGCATACGCCATGGTCTGTTGACCAAGTATGTTGACGTATGCCGGACGAGCTTGAACTCGTGGGAGACTACTCCCCTAGGACGGAGCGGATTCTGCCTAGCCAGGACACATTCGGCAAGCCTTCTTTTTCAAACGCCCGTCAGGGACGCTTGGCGCGGTAAATGCGAAAACCGTTGCCCTCGGCCTTCACCGCACAGATGCCCAGGTGCTCTTCGATCAGCGGCTGATACTTGAGGAAGCTATTGGCAACCAGGCGAAGTTCGCCGCCTTTTGCCAAGTGTTTCGCCGCTTTTCGCAGCAAGTTTTCGGTGGCGAAATAATCGGTGTGTACGCCGACGTGAAACGGCGGGTTGCTAAGGATCGCATTCAAACCCATCGGCGCGGCGTCGATACCGTTGCCGGTCAGCACCTCGGCTTCCAGGCCGTTGGCTGCCAGGGTGAGGCGGCTGCTGGCGGTGGCGAAGGCGTCTACATCCAGCATCGTCACGCTGTTGTGCGGGTAGCGCCGCTTGACCGCAGCCCCCAGCACGCCTGCGCCGCAACCGAAGTCCAGCAGATGGCCGCTCGGCAGCTTGTCCAGATGCGCCAACAACAACTCGGTACCGCGATCCAGGCGCCCGTGGCTGAACACGCCCGGCAGGCTGACCACTTTCAGCGGGCCCTCGGCCAGCGGCACCTCGAACACCTGTGCCAGGCTTTCGAGTTCAACGGCCTGCGGTGCATCGACCACGGTGATTTGCCACAGCTGGCAATGCCGCGCGTTATCCAGCTTGCGCGGTTTGCCGAACGGGACCAACTGCTTGGCGGCGCTTTCGATACCGCCTTTTTTCTCACCCACCAGAAACAGTTCGGCGCCGGGCAGGCGCGCGGCCACCGCATTGAGCAGGTAATCGGTGAGGTCCTTGGACTTGGGCAGGAAGATCACCGCCGCGTCGAACGCGCGCTCGGGCACATTCACGCCAAACGCGCTGCGCTCCGGGAAGCGTGCGTCGAGCGCTGCCTGGTCACCGGCATGCCAGCACCAGCCGTGGGCATTGGGCAGGCGACCGAGCAAGTCGTCGGCCGGCAAACCCACCAGCAGCAGGTTGCCTTGAAAAAGCTCGGGCTGGCGAAGCAGTACTTCACTGCGCGGATCCATGGTCAGCTCCTTGAAAAAGGGGCGCAGTCTATCAACTGACGACCCGCAGCGGGGCACCGCTAAAAAAGCCCCGAGCGTTTTCCGCCAGTTGGCCGACGATACGCTGGCGCGCCTCGCGACTGCCCCAGGCGTTATGCGGCGTGACGATCAACCGAGGAATATCACCGGCCAGCAGCGGGTTGCCATTGGCCGGCGGCTCCACGCTCAACACATCCGTGGCGGCGCCGCCCAGATGCCCGCTGCGCAACGCGTCGGCCAGCGCCTGTTCATTGATCAAGCCGCCGCGTGCGGTGTTGACCACCAGCGCGCCGGGCTTGAGCAGTGCGAGCTCGCGGGCGCCGATCAAATCGCGGGTGTGCTCGTTGAGCGGGCAGTGCAGGGTCAGTGCGTCGATCTGCGCCAGCAACTCATCCAGCGGCACCCGATCCGCGCGGGCGGGGCGGCCAGGAATCGCGCCCAGCAGCACGCGCATGCCAAAGGCCTCGGCCAGCCGCGCAACGGCGCTGCCCAGTTCGCCATGGCCGAGCAGGCCGAGCGTCTTGCCTTGCAGCTCGACAATCGGATGGTCCAGCAGGCAAAACTGCCTGGCTTCCTGCCATTTGCCAGCGGCCATGTCGCGCTGATAGTCCTGCAGGCGCGTGGCCAGGTTGAGCAGCAGCATCAGCGTGTGCTGCGCCACCGACGGCGTTCCGTAGCCCTGGCAGTTGCTCACGGTGATGCCGTGGGCGCGGGCGGCCGCAAGGTCAACGTTGTTGGTGCCGGTGGCCGATACCAGGATCAGCTTGAGTTCGGGGCAGGCTGCCAGCGTGTCGGCGTCGAGCACGATCTTGTTGCTGATGGCGACTTGGGCACCCTGCAGGCGTTCGATCACATTCTGTGCGGTGGTCTGCTCGCACAGCTGCAGGTCGCTGAAGCAGGCCTGCAACCCGCTGAGGTCGAGGTCGCCAAGGTCGAGGGAGGGGTGATCGAGGAAGACGGCGTGGCGATTGTTCATGCTCAACTGTACCTTTTGCGGCGAAGTTCGAAGGCGTAATCTGCCGAGACTATCAGATGAAATAATCCGTTACGTAATGGGAGCGAACATGTACCTCGCCGAGTTTTTGACCGTGGCCCTCATTCACCTGTTGGCGGTGGCCAGCCCTGGCCCTGACTTCGCCGTGGTGGTGCGCGAAAGCGTCACCCACGGCCGTCGCGCCGGGACCTGGACCGCGCTGGGCGTCGGCTCGGCGATTTTCGTGCACGTGGGCTACTCGTTGCTCGGCATCGGCTTGATCGTGTCCCAGTCCATCGTACTGTTCAACGCGCTGAAATGGGCGGCAGCCGCCTACCTGCTCTACATCGGCTTCAAGGCTCTGCGCGCGCAGCCGGCCAAACCGCTCGCCGAGGGCGAGTTGCAGCGTGAAGCGGGCGAGCGCACGCCGCGTGGGGCGTTTACTGCCGGGTTCGTCACCAACGGCCTGAATCCCAAGGCCACGCTGTTCTTTCTGTCGCTGTTCACCGTGGTGATCAACCCGCACACGCCGCTGGCGGTGCAGGCCGGCTATGGCGTGTACCTGGCGGTGGCGACGGGGTTGTGGTTCTGTCTGGTGGCGATGCTGTTCAGCCAGCAGCGCGTGCGCGCCGGGTTTGCGCGGATGGGGCACTGGTTCGATCGCACCATGGGCGCCGTGTTGATTGCCATCGGCGTGAAGCTGGCGTTCACCAGCATGAAATAACCCGCTGGCGTTTCTCAAATGCTGGCGCAAAGCTAGCATTTGCAGCGCTCTGCAAATCATTCCTTTGGCTGATTTGGTTGAAACACAAGGCCTCTACAGTGCAAGTCTTCAAGCCAAGACCGTGCAGTCATAAAAAGGGATTCGTATGTTGCAGACCCGTGTTATCCCGCCCGCCGAAGGCGCTTACCAATACCCGTTGTTGATCAAGCGCCTGTTGATGTCCGGCACCCGCTACGAAAAGACCCGGGAAATCGTCTACCGCGACAGGCTGCGCTACACCTATCCCACCTTGATCGAGCGCGTCGCGCGGCTGGCCAACGTGCTCACCGCAGCCGGGGTCAAGGCCGGTGACACCGTCGCGGTGATGGACTGGGACAGCCACCGCTACCTGGAATGCATGTTTGCCATCCCGATGATCGGCGCGGTGGTCCATACCATCAACGTGCGTCTGTCGCCGGAGCAGATTCTCTACACCATGAACCACGCCGAGGACCGCTTCGTGCTGGTCAACAGCGAGTTCGTCGGGCTCTATCAGGCCATCGCCGGGCAACTCACCACGGTGGACAAGACCCTGCTGCTCACCGACGACGACGCCAGCACCGCCGAGTTGCCCAACCTGGTGGGCGAGTACGAAACCCTGCTGGCTGCCGCGAGCCCCACGTACGACTTCGAGGATTTCGACGAGCACTCGGTCGCCACCACTTTCTACACCACCGGCACCACCGGCAACCCCAAGGGTGTGTACTTCACCCATCGTCAGTTGGTGCTGCACACCATTGGCGTGGCGACCATCATGGGCAGCGTCGACAGCGTGCGCCTGCTGGGTACCAATGACGTGTATATGCCGATCACGCCGATGTTTCATGTGCATGCTTGGGGCCTGCCGTACGTGGCGACCATGCTCGGCTTGAAACAGGTGTATCCCGGCCGCTACGACCCGGAATACCTGGTGGCGTTATGGCGCAAGGAGCGCGTCACCTTTTCCCATTGCGTGCCGACCATTCTGCAAATGCTGCTCAACGCCAAGGCCGCCCAGGACGTGGACTTTGGCGGCTGGAAAATCGTCATCGGCGGCAGCGCGCTCAACCGCACCCTGTATGAAACGGCCAAGGCTCGGGGCATTCAACTGACGGCCGCCTATGGCATGTCCGAGACCGGGCCGCTGGTGTCCTGCGCCCACCTCAACGATGAGCTGATGGCCGGCAGTGAGGACGAGCGCACCACGTATCGCATCAAGGCCGGTGTCCCGGGGCCGCTGGTGGACGCGGCGATTGTCGACGCCGAGGGCAACTTTTTGCCCGCCGATGGGGAGTGCCAGGGTGAGCTGGTGCTACGTGCGCCGTGGCTCAGCGAAGGCTATTTCAACGAGCCGCAAAAGGGCGCCGAGTTGTGGGCCGGTGGCTGGATGCACACAGGTGACGTGGCCACCCTGGATGCTTTTGGCGTGATCGACATTCGCGACCGCATCAAGGATGTGATCAAGACTGGCGGCGAGTGGGTCTCGTCCCTGGCCCTCGAAGACCTGATCAGCCGCCACCCGTCGGTGCGCGAAGTCGCCGTGGTAGGCATCGCTGATCCGCAATGGGGCGAGCGCCCGTTTGCGTTGCTGGTGGTGCGCGACGGTCATGAGATCGGTGCGCGCGAACTCAAGGAACACCTCAAGCCATTCGTGGAGTTGGGCCACTTGAGCAAGTGGGCGATTCCGAGCCAGATCGCCGTTGTTACGGAAATTCCCAAGACCAGCGTTGGCAAGCTCGACAAAAAACGTATCCGCGTCGACATCATCGAATGGCAGGCCAACAACAGCACGTTCCTGTCCACCCTCTGAGCCCGTCCGCCGTGCCCGTTCGGGCACGGCAATGCTCTATCTTGCGGCTTTACTTGTGATTTGCCGAATTTCAGCCATCCTTCCCGCGTCGGCCTTCGCCGACGTGGCGAAAGGACTGTGGCAGACGGGTTGGTGATGCAAATCACACTTTAGAGGGATCAAGCGGTATGCCCTGCTGGCTATAGTCACTCACAGAGTTTTTCAAGGATGTTGCACTTCAGGCCATGGGGGCCTGGCTGCCGGACGGCATTGGAATCGTTGTATTCCGGCCGTTACACGCATCACCGAAAAAACTCACTGCCATAACAATAATGCACATGGAGTAGCGTCGATGACCTCAGTAAACCAGTTCTGGCGCCGGGCAAAACTGCCCCTGGCCGTCAGTCTCGCCTCTACGCTCGCCGGGCCTGCATTCGGCGTCAGTTTCAATATCGGTGAAATCGAAGGGAGCTTTGACTCGTCGCTGTCCGTGGGCGCCAGCTGGTCCACTGCCAAGGCCAACCGCGACCTGATCGGCGCCAACAACGGCGGCCGAGGGTTGTCCCAGACGTCCGACGACGGTCACCTGAACTTCAAGCGCGGCGAGACCTTCTCGAAGATCTTCAAGGGCATTCACGACCTGGAGCTGAAATACGGCGATACCGGCGTGTTTGTGCGTGGCAAGTACTGGTATGACTTCGAGCTCAAAGACGAAAGCCGTCAGTTCAAGGACATCAGTGACAACAACCGCAAAGAGGGCGCCAAATCCTCGGGCGGGCAGATTCTCGATGCGTTCATCTACCACAACTACAGCATCGCCGATCAGCCCGGTAACGTGCGATTCGGCAAGCAGGTGGTGAGCTGGGGTGAAAGTACCTTCATCGGCGGCGGCATCAACTCCATCAACCCGATCGACGTGTCCGCGTTCCGTCGTCCGGGCGCCGAGATCAAGGAAGGCCTGATTCCGGTCAACATGTTCTATGTGTCCCAGACGCTCACCGACAACCTGTCGGCCGAGGCGTTTTACCAGTTGGAATGGGACCAGACCGTTACCGATAACTGCGGCACCTTCTTCTCCCAGCCTGACGTGATCTCCGACGGCTGCAGCAATAACCTGCGGGTGCTGAACAAGCGCTCGACCATTCCAGGCGCGGCGTTGCCGACCCTGAATGCGCTGGGCGTGGACGTCAACGGCGAGGGCGTGCTGGTGCGCCGTGGGCCGGACCGTGATGCGCGCGACAGCGGCCAGTTCGGCATGGCCATGCACTACAACTTCGAACCGCTGGACACCGAGTTCGGCGCGTACTTCATGAACTACCACAGCCGTGCGCCGATCTTCAGTGCCCAGGGTGCGCCGGCGTCGGCATTCACTCGACCACTGGGGCCGCTGGCGGCACTGCGTCCGCTGATCGTGGCGGGCAGTTCCAACTACTTCGTCGAATACCCGGAAGATATCCGCCTCTACGGCTTGAGCTTCTCCACCACGCTGCCTACCGGCACCGCCTGGAGCGGTGAGCTGAGCTACCGTCCGAATGCGCCAGTGCAACTGAGCACCACCGATATCCTGTTTGCCGGCGTCACGCCGATTCCAGGCTTCGGCAACGCATCCGTGCTCAAAGGCAGCCCGGGCCAGGACCTGCATGGTTACAACCGCAAGGAAGTGACGCAGTTCCAGACCACCTTCACGCACTTCTTCGACCAGGTGATGGGGGCCAGCCGCCTGACCACCGTCGGCGAAATCGGCGTAACCCACGTGGGCGGACTGGAGAGCAAGTCCCAGGCCCGTTACGGCCGCGATCCGGTCTTCGGTCCGGGCACCTTGCCGGGCGGGTTCTGCAATGCGCTCAACGCTTCCACCGCCAGCGGCGCCGGTCTGCAGAATGCGGCCGGCCTGAACACCAACTGCAGCAACGACGGCTACACCACCGCAACGTCCTGGGGCTACCGCGCACGCGCCATCTGGGAATACCCGGACGTGTTCGCCGGGGTCAACCTCAAGCCGAACGTAGCCTGGTCCCATGACGTCAAGGGTTACTCCCCAGGCCCTGGCGGCAACTTTGAAGAAGGCCGCAAGGCGGTCAGCCTGGGCCTGGATGCCGAGTACCAGAACACCTACACCGCGAGCCTGGCCTACACCAACTTCTTTGGTGGCAAGTTCAGCACCGTGGATGACCGCGACTTCGTGGCCTTGAGCTTCGGCGCCAACTTCTAAGCACACTTTTCCAAGCGACATGCATTTTCAGGAAGAACAAGAACATGAAAATAAGCAAAAGTCTGTTGCACATCGGTGTGCTGGGGCTGTCGATCATGGCGAGCCACGTCATGGCCGCCGTCTCGGCGGATGAAGCCGCCAAACTGGGCACGAGCCTGACGCCGATGGGCGCCGAAATGGCCGGTAACGCGGCAGGCACCATTCCTAAATGGTCACCCATGCCCACCAACGCCGGTGCGGTCGATGCCCGTGGTTTCCTGGCCAACCCTTATGCCAGTGAACAACCGCAATTCACCATCACCGCGCAGAACGTCGAGCAGTACAAGGACAAGCTGGCGCCGGGGCAGTACGCGATGTTCAAGCGCTACCCGGACACCTTCAAGATGCCGGTCTACCCGACCCATCGCGGCGCCACCGTGCCGGCGGATGTGTTCGCAGCTATCAAGAAGAACGCCACCACCACCAACCTGGTGTCCGGCGGCAATGGCCTGGAAAACTTCGAAACGGCCGTGCCGTTCCCGATTCCAAAGACCGGCGTTGAAGTGATCTGGAACCACATCACCCGCTATCGCGGTGGCAGCGTGACGCGTCTGGTCACCCAGGCTACGCCGCAAACCAACGGTTCCTACAGCCTGGTGTACTTTCGCGACCAGTTTGTATTCCGCGACAAGATGAAGGACTTCGACCCGAAAAACCCGGGCAACGTGCTGTTCTACTTCAAGCAACAAGTGACCGCGCCGGCGCGTCTGGCCGGTGGTGTGCTGCTGGTGCACGAAACCCTGGACCAGGTGAAGGAGCCGCGTTCGGCGTGGGTGTATAACGCCGGTCAGCGCCGCGTGCGCCGTGCGCCGCAAGTGTCCTATGACGGTCCGGGCACCGCCGCCGACGGCCTGCGTACCTCCGACAACCTCGACATGTACAACGGCGCCCCGGACCGCTACGACTGGAAGCTGGAAGGCAAAAAGGAAATCTACATCGCCTCCAACAGCTACAAGATCGACGACCCCAAGCTCAAGTACGCTGACATCATCAAGGCCGGCCACATCAATCAGGACCTGACGCGCTATGAACTGCGCCGTGTCTGGCATGTGGTCGCCACCTTGAAGGAAGGCCAGCGCCATATCTATGCCAAGCGTGACTTCTTCATCGATGAAGACACCTGGCAGGCGGCGGTGATCGACCATTACGACGGTCGTGGTCAACTGTGGCGTGTCGCCGAAGCCCATGCCGAGAACTACTACGACAAGCAAGTGCCGTGGTATGCCCTGGAAACCCTCTACGACCTGCAGTCCGGCCGCTACCTGGCGCTGGGCATGAAGAACGAAGAGAAACAGGCCTATGACTTTGGCTTCACCGCCAGCACCAGCGACTTCACCCCGGCGGCGCTGCGTCAGGATGGTGTTCGCTAAGCGATAACGGTTCCACACTGGGGGAGGGGGCAAGCCCCCTTTCCACATTTCTTGTCGCAGTTCTTTTTAAGGCAAATGTTGCAAAGATCTACAAGGCAGCTGCTTTTACCGCTAGTCTGCGGACATCTGCAATGCCGACAACAGCCTTATACAAGAGCCCGGCGATGACTGATCTGTCCCGAATCCAGGGGCCTGCCAGCGCGGTCATGCCGCTTCTGGAAGGTCGCTTCTACAGGCCTCCGCTGCCTGACGGCTACGTGCCGCGACCCCGCTTGTGCGAACGGCTGAGCGCGGGGCTCGAAGGGCGGTTGCTGCTGGTCAGCGCGCCGGCAGGGTTCGGCAAGAGCTCATTGGCGGTGGAGTTCTGCCAGGCGTTGCCGGCCCATTGGCAGAGCCTGTGGTTGGGCTTGAGTGCGAGGGACAGCGATCCGGGGCGATTCCTCGAGCGGCTGCTCGAGGGTTTGCAGCACTATTTCCCGCAGATCGGCGTCCAGTCTCTGGGCCTGCTGAAAATGCGCCAGCGTCACCAGCCATTCGCCTTCGAAGAATGGCTCGACGGCCTGCTCGACGAGCTGACGCTTTACCTTTCCACCGGTGCACCACTGTTGCTGGTGCTGGATGACTACCATTTGGCCCAGGGCCCGGTGCTGGATCGCTGCCTGCAATTTTTCCTCAATCATCTGCCTGATGGCCTGGTCGTACTGGTCACCAGTCGCCAGCGTCCCGACTGGCATCTGGCGCGGCTGCGTTTGTCCCGGCACCTGCTGGAACTCAGCGAACAGGACCTGCGTCTGACCCACGCCGAATCCCTGGCGGTACTGGACCACCACAGCAGCTCACTGCGCGGCGAGGCGCTGGAAAACCTGATTCGCCGCAGCGAAGGCTGGGTGGCCGGCCTGCGTTTCTGGTTGCTGGCCGCGTCCGAGGCCGGCAGCGAAGAGGCTTTGCCGCAGAGTCTGCACGGTGGCGAGGGGCTGATTCGCGATTATCTGCTTGAAGAGGTGATCGACTGCCTGCCGCCTGAAGTGCAGGCCTTTCTATTCGACACCGCGCCCCAGGAGCGTTTTTGCAGCGAGCTGTGCGACGCCGTGCGCGAGGCGCACGACAGCGCGGAAATCCTGCGCTACCTGCAAGCGCACCAGGTGTTTCTCGTGCCGCTTGACGATCAGGGCCACTGGTACCGCTATCACCATTTGTTCTCCGACCTGTTGCGCACCCGCCGCGCCAGTGCCGCCGTGCTGCCGGCGGCGAGCCTGCACCTGCGTGCCTGTCGCTGGTTCAATGCCCAGGGCTTGATCGATGAGGCCGTGGAGCAGGCACTGCGCGCCGGCCATCTGGATGTGGCGGCCAATCTGGTGCAGAACCTGTCCGAAGAGCAACTGCTGGCCGAGCAGAATATCGGCATGTTGCTGCGCTGGAAAATGGACCTGCCCGACAGCCTGCTGATCAGCACGCCGCGCCTGATCGTGCTGTACAGCTGGGCATTGGGTCTGGCCTGCCAGCTGGATGCGGCGGAAGAACTATCCAGCTATCTCAGCCGCTTTCTGCCGGCGCCGTCGGCCACTGCGCAAAGGTCGATGCTGGCCCAGTGGCTGGCGTTGAGCGGGATCATCGCTCGGGGGCGTGGCGACCGTGAGCTGACCCAACGTTACTGCAGCGAAGCGTTGGAGAGTCTGCCGCAGAGGCGTTATGGCCAGCGCCTGATATGCCTGTCGACGCTGTCCAACCTGGCCATCGTCGATGCCGACCTGTGGCGTGCCCGTGGTCTTAACCGTGAGTCCCTGGAGCTGGCGCAACGGGTGGGCAACCCGCTATTCGAGGCGCTGGCCCATTACGACCGCGCGCGGGTATTGCAGGCGCGCGGCGAGATCCTGCGTGCCCTTGATGAAGTGCGCCAGGGCCTGCAACGCCTGCAAGGCCTGGCGCCGCAGCGTCTGTATGCGGTGCGTGCGCGGCTGTCGCTGTACGAAGGGTATCTGCTGCTGATGCGCAATCAGCCCGACGCCGGTATCGCTTGCCTGCGCGCCGGCCTGGCCGAAGCCCGGGCGTGCCGCGATATCAGCGTGCTGATCGGTCATTGTGTGATCGCCAGCTTTGAAGGACGCCGCGCAGGCTTCGCCAAGGCCTTTGCCGAACTGGCCGAGGCCGAGCGCCTGATGCATATCTGGGACGTGCCGCCGATCTACTACCTGGCAATGATTACCCTGATCAAATGCGAGCTGTGGCTGGCTCAGGGCCGCACCGAACTGGCGGACGCGTGGCTTGCGCGGCTAGCGCAGACCTACAACGGCGAGCATGCGGCCGCTGCGCCAGAGTTTCACCCACATCTGGCGCAGCATATCGAGCTGCAGCAGGCCGCCCTTGATGCCATTCGCAATCAGCCCGCTGCCGCGCTGCAACGTCTCGGCGACCTGGCGCAACACGGCCACGACAGCGGGCGCCAGATGATCGCCCTGCTGGCGCTGACCCAGCAGGCGCAATTGCTGCTGGACTGCGGCGAGGAAGCCAAGGCACGCCCGGTACTGGCATGTGCACTGCAAGCGGGGGCGGGCGGCGCGTTGCTGCCGTTCCAGCGACTGCTGGACGCGTACCCTGAGTGGATGCGCGAGCAACTGGGCAAAGACGCCCAGGGCGTGCTCAATCAAAGCTTGCTGGCCCAGCTGCCGGCAGCGCTGGCGCCCGACACCATGCTTGCCCACGAAACCCTCAGCAGTCGGGAGCTGGCGGTGCTGCAATTGATCGCCCAGGGCTGCTCGAACCAGGAAATCAGCAACCGGCTGTTTATTTCCCTGCACACGGTCAAGACCCATGCGAGCCACATCAACAGCAAGTTGGGGGTGGAGCGCAGGACGCAGGCCGTGGCGCGGGCGCAGGCGTTGAGGTTGATTGGTTAAGCGCTGGCTTTTTCGAAAGCGCTGGCCATGTATTCCTGTTCCCGTTGCGAGAGGCCAATGGCTTTGGCGACGGTGCGCCAATGACTGACTGAATTGCTGCAGTCTGCAATTATTTCATCGGCATCCGCGAGGCTGATTCGGAAGAATCCGGCGACTTCCCTCGCGAGCTCAAGGTCGAGAGTGTTGTCGTATTCCGTGATGTTCAGCTTCAATCCATCCCCGACAGGCGTTGGGTTCAAGTCATAGGCGTCCGACAAGCGCCACCCCTTGCCGGGCTCGAGAATAAAGCCATGATTGCGCAAATGATCGTCGGTGTTCGACGCGAGGATGTTGAACACGATACGTGTCCACAGCTCCTTCAGATCCTTATCGGTGTTCGAGCCATGGCGCATCAGTATTTCAGCCAGCTCAAGGTAGCTCGCTCCACTTCCCGCGTCGTCGCCGTCTACATGTCCTGTCAGCGTCATGGCAGAGGCAAAATGGAGGCGGCCGCCTGCTGCGGTTCGGTCGAAGCGTTTGACCATGAAGCAATGGTGATCACTGGCATAGCGCCTCCCAACCGCAGAGGCAACGCGTAAGCCGCAGCCTTTGGCCAAGGCATTGACTACCAGTTCCCAGCCACCCACATCGTAGGTATCGCGGGTGGAGGGGAACTTGGCGATCCACAGGTGACTGTTTGTGTCCGACACACTCGCCTTGGGACGGGCGCCGCCAAGGGAGCCGCCGGGCGCGATCAGCATGCGCAGCCATTCCCGTCCTTCAGGAGCACGGTTTTCCGGGTCGTTCTCCAGCGCGCGGCTGGCCCTTTCAAGGGCATGCAGCTCGATAAAGGGGGGCGCCGCAACCGCGTCCCGATCATCAAGGAAGTTGCCGCTATCGTTCAGTCGGTAGCGCAGAGCGCCAGCGCGATAGAGGTCATGCACGCCCAGCAAGTAGTCCGATTCCCCAAGCCGAGTGTCTGCACTGACTGCGCCTTCTCGTATATCGCGCTCCAGTCGACGCTGCATGAGGAGCCGTCCCCAGCGGTCAGGGCATGAATCGCTGAATACGCCAAACATGTTCCGGCCATTCGCTGGGAACTGCGCCCCCGCGAAAGGCCCGATACTCGGATCGATCTGAATGGCGCTCAGTGTTGGATTTTGCAGAGAGGCCGGATCGGTTTCGTACTCGAATTTTTCGCTTGTACGGGTTTTTCGAGTATGCAGCCAGCCAAGGCGCACGGGGCCGTCGATGCCTTCCCAGTCGGCGTACACCCCTATCATTGTCATGGCCTGTCTGTCCTTTTTCGCGCCGGAATCAGCGCTGCAAGCGAATCGCTGCTGAGCGTGTCCTGTTCAAGCGAGGGTTCGAATGTTGAGGCTGGCGGCTCGTTAAGAATGGGAGCGTTCTTTGTTGTAACTTTCCCTGACTTCAATCGGGCGTCCCTATGAGACACAGCGGCTTTGCGGGCCAACAGCGCAGCATCCTGCAGGTGCCGGCCCAACTCATCTTCTGCGGCAACGACGTTAAGGTCTGTTTCAAGCCCCAGCACTTGCAGGACTGCCAGATAGGCGCCAATTGTGCTTCCGGATGAGCCACGCTCAAGCGCGCGCAAAGTCATCTGCGACATGCCTGCACGTTCAGCAGCCTGTTTTGCGGTAATTTTACGCCGCATGCGCGCCAGTCTTATGCGTTCGCCGAAATCCGAGAGGAGACGCTCAGTAGCAGGCAACAGGGGAGAAACTTTTTTTGCCATGCCAGTATTCCTGCATTTTCTGAGTTTTGATGAAAGAATAATAGCACCTTAAACTCTGTTTAAAAGT
>Ga0302347_1002332_pt1 | contig 19697 bp, 19 predicted proteins | sample PhyWR1_FD_202178 | JGI IMG/M metagenome (GOLD analysis project Ga0302347, IMG submission 202178) | Leaf surface microbial communities from wheat plants in UC Gill Tract Community Farm, Albany, California, United States - DLSL W.R1 (v2)... | ecosystem: Host-associated > Plants > Phyllosphere >...
TTTTCGAAATAGCTGGCGTTGCCGATAGTCGCAATTAGTGCGGTGGCGGTGATCGGACCAATGCCTGGGATCTGGCTGATACGCTGGCATAGCGCATTTTGGCGGTAGCACTGCTCAATCTATTTGTCGAGCGTAGTGATGACATCGAACAGATATGCCATATGGTGCTGTAACAGACTCAACTGTACACGGAACAGAGATAGCTACGAGTTATCGACATCCTCCAGGATCTCAGGTAACTGTCGCTATAGCTGCTGGAGCCCCCGGGGCACGACGATGCCAAATTCAGCCAATAGTCCCCGAATTTGATTCGCCTGAGCGTTCCGTTGCTTGATGAAACTCTGACGACTCCGGTGAAGTGCCAATACGGCTTGGTGCTCAGGAATCTTGACCGGCACGAACCGCATGTTGGGTCGTGTGACGGCTTCGCAAATAGCCTCTGCGTCTGCAGCATCATGCTTATTGGTTTTGACATAGGGCTTGACGAACTGAGGGGCCATCAGCTTGACGTTATGGCCCATCGGCATGAGTTTACCGGCCCAAAAGTGGGCGGAAGCACAAGCCTCCAGACCGATCAAACAGGGAGGGATGTTGGCAAAAAAATGAAAGCATTTTTGCTCGTTTGAGTTGCTTGTTGAACAACCGCTTGCCGTGTTCATCAATTCCGTGGACCTGGAAAACCTCTTTTGCCAAATCGATGCCGATAGACTTAACGTTCATGATAACCGCTCCGCTCAAGTAGTGAAGATTTATCGTCCCACTGTGGCACAAGATGTAGGGGGCGACCATTCCATTAACAAAGCCAGAAAAGGGCATCGGCGCCAGCCGGCTCATGCCACAGACGTGCTCATTTTATGCGGGTATCAATGCGGCGATCGGGCTGTCAGGCGGCGCCGGCGTTGTGGAGTCTGGGGCTTAAAGACGGTTGAGGCAGCAGTGCTGCCATGCTCGTCCCGCGGAGGTGCTACGTTCATACCATGATTGAAGGGCTGATGTTGTCATATTCAAGGCCGAAAAATTATGGCGGCTTCCCGCTTCCCCCCCCCAGCAGACCGGTTTTACCTGCTGGCTGTCTAAAAAAAGACAATGCATTTTTGCCAGACCGTTGCCGTTAATGCGACAGAACCTTTATAATGTGGCGATAGAATGTGGGATTTAGCACCAATACTGTCACCTTTATCTGGCTAACGAAGGTATGATAACAGGCAAGGGAACAATAAAAGACTCATTAAACCGGAGTATTGCTATGTTGACTGACCTCAGCAGCGATGAAAGTAAAAAGCGCGCAGCAATAAACCTGCTTAAGAGCCACGATGAGGTTCGGGACGAGGCGTTAAAAAAATACACACTTCTGGCCTGCCAACTACTTAATATGCCAATGTGCTTTGTTTCCGTTCTGGATGATGAAAAACAGTACATCAAATCTGCTCAGAATATCACGGTTACGGAAACGAACCTCGGCGAAGCGTTTTGCAAAAATACTCTGGGAAAAGGTGAAACGTTTATTTGTCCTGATACTCAAAAGCATCCGGATTTCAGAATTTATGAAGTCGTTACACAGGCCCCTTTTGTTCGTTTTTATGCGGGTTGCCCGCTCAAAACACAGGAGGGTGTCGTCGTCGGGACACTGTGTCTTTTGGATACTCAGCCGCGGATACTATCAGACGAGCAGATCGATATTTTTGAACAGCTTGCCGGGCTGGTATCGGAATTTCTTGCGTCATGGCATGACGTCGGATATATCGATATTGTGACACTGCTACCCAACCGGCAACGAATGCTCAAAGATATCGCTGTTTCAAAAGAGAGCACGTTTAAACTCGTCATTATTGACTGTATCGACATGCCGTTTGCGTATGAAATCGCTCGCTCACTGGGCATGACCGCTGTGGAAAATTTATTGCGCGACATGGCGGTACAGCTTCAAGGCCGGTTGCAACTAAGCGGGCAGCTCTATACAGTCGCGGTGGGGCGGTTTGCTTATTTCACTCACGCAAAGGGGAATTCGGGACTCGAGAATATCGCCCTGTGCTTGAGGGGAATACAGGCCAGAATCAACCCTGATGTTACTCTGGATTTGGATATTCATATCGGCGATTCAGGAGGTTGTGATAACTCAATGACGCCGGTTGAAATCCTGCGCCGCGCAGTCAGCGCATTGCACGAGGCGATAAGTCGCGGCCACCTGTTTATGACTTATGATGAGGCGCTGGATACCCGTAAGAAGAATGACTTTAGCCTGCTCACCAGCCTGAGAGAGGCGCTCCACGAAGACCGCGGATTATATCTGGTCTATCAGCCAAAGGTTTCGCTTGTGACAGGTCGGGTCACGGGCGTCGAAGCACTTCTGCGCTGGAAGCATTCAGAGTATGGAGAAGTTCTACCCGAGCTATTTATTCCGCTCATGGAAAGAACTAGCCTGATGCGGGAGCTCACGGAGTGGGTGATAGATCATGCTATCACCCAGTTAAGACAATGGCGTGATCAGGGAATCTCTCTACCCGTTTCTATTAATCTGGCCGCTAGCGATTTTTCACGACCCGATTTTGCTGATGAACTTGAACGGAAAATACGAAGCGCCGGGCTGACTCCCGCTTTACTCGGCGTGGAATGTTTAGAAACGGAGAAGATGCTAGAAAGCGCAGATGCTCTCAACGGGCTGGAGATGCTGAGGTCGCGAGGATTTAAGATCTCGCTGGATGATTTCGGTTCGGGCTATAGTAATATCAACTATTTGCGTCAGATCCCCATGGACATCATTAAACTTGACCGCTCCATCGTCAGTAAGATTGGCAGCGACAAAACTAGCCGCATTATTGTTCGTAATGTTGTCAGACTGCTTAAACAACTCGATTATGTCGTGCTGGCTGAGGGTGTGGAAAATGATCAGACAGTAAAGATATTACGTGGGCTGGGTTGTGACGAAGTGCAGGGGTATTTTTTTTCAAGGCCGCTTAGGCCTGGGGATTTGGAAATCTGGTATAAGGATAGAAATGAAAGTCGCACTGAACACTAGGCATCACTGTTGCAAAATTAACGATGAGGTAGCCTTTTATCTTATTCAAAGGCCTTACGTTTCAAAAACTCTGCTTACCAAACGCATCTTGCCAAGAGGATCACTATAATAAAATCCTGAAGCTTTGCTTTTGCGTACACCTCAATACCTTCGATAGTGGCGTAAGCCGTCTTTATGGATTTAAATCCCAGTGTGGCGCTGATTATTCTTTTAAGTTTGCCATGATCGCATTCAATAACGTTATTCAGGTACTTAATCTGTCGGTGTTCAATGTCAGGCGGACATCGACCTTCGCGTTTGAGCAGAGCAAGCGCACGGCCCTAGGTGGGCATTTTATCCGTGTTGATAAAACGTGGGATCTGCCACTTCTTCATGTTGTTAAAGATTTTATCCAAGAACCTGTATGCGGCTTTGCTGTTACGACGCGGGGAGAGATAAAAATCGACTGTGTGCCCCTTGTTGTCGATCGCCCGGTAAAGATAAGCCCAGCGGCCATTGACCTTCACGTACACATTTATCAATGTGCTACGGGCAAAAATCAGAATGGTTACGCCAGTACCAACGCAGTCGTTTTCCCATTTCAGGCGCATAACGCTGAACCCAGCGGTAAATCGTGGAGTGATCGACATTCACACCCCGTTCGGTCAGCATCTCCTGCAGTTCACGGTAGCTGATGCCGTATTTACAGAACGAGCGTACCGTCCTCAGGGGCTTTGTTGAATAAATCATATTTGGAATAAGCATCCCCGTAGCAGCTCGGTGCCAATCAGGCGAAACGCACACTTTCAGGCATACCAGCCTTCGTTATTTTTTCAGCGCACGCACCATAGCCTACGCAACCTGACTATCGTAATCACGCAGCGTTAGTGAACCACCGAACAACTGTTTTACCCTGTACATCGCCGTCTCCGCTATCGAGCGACGGTTATACTCCGCTGTCCATTTCCACCGGGCATTGCTCCCGCTCAGCCGCTGATGCGCAACAGCACGGTTGCGGTCTGCATACTCGCCCGGCCAGTAACCTGCGCCTTTTCGGGCGCTGATTTTCTTACGACGCAGTTCATCGTGACATAACCGGGTATCGTAAGCGCCGTCGGCGGCGGCTGACCTGATTTTTCGATGGGTCTGCCTGATGAGACCCGGGAAAGCTTCTGCATCGGTCACATTGTTCAGTGACTGGTCCGCACAGATGACTTCATGTGTTTTGCCGTCAACGGCCAGATGCAGCTTCCACCAGATACGACGGCGTTCTTTACCGTGCTTTTTGACTTTCCACTCACCTTCACCGAAAAACTTCAGCCCGGTAGAATCAATCACCATGTGTGCGATTTCATCCCGAGTGGACATTTTAAAACTGACGTTAACCGACTTAGTTCGCTTACTGACACCGCTGTAATCCAGGCTGCGCAACGGAACGCCCATCAGGGCAAAAATGACATCAATAAAGCCCTGTGTGGCCCGCAGAGTCAGCCGGAATACGCGCTTAATCATCAGGACAGTCGTGATGGCAAGATCAGAATAGCGCTAGGGTCTTCCCCGTGATGAAGGTATTGCTGACTCATACCAGGCCTGAATAGTCTCATCATCCAAACAGAAAGTCATGGAGCCTCGATTGATAAGGGCTTTGTTGTAAGTGCGCCAGTTGGTGATCCTGAACTTCTGCTTTGCCACGGGGCTGCCTGCGTTGTCAGTGGGTATGTGATCTGATCCTTCAATTCAGCAAAAGTTCGATTTATTCAACAAAGCCCTGTTTGTCATGTAAAAGGAATGAATAAAAGCTTATGTTTTAAGTCTCAATGTTGATTTCGCTTCACTTTCCCATCTTTAAGGATAAAAGTGATCTCTCCATCCCAGAACTCTGCGATGAATACCTGCTCTCTTTCTATCGCGGATTCTCTGAGTAAGTTATCGAGCCACTCTTCATCTTTCTCAATGCCATTGAGTTCTGAAAGGCGTGCTCTGCCATCTTTCATTAGGATTATTGATGGCATTTTACCACCTTCACAAACCACAGACAGAGAACCACTTGGCTCTATTTGTGCGTAGCGTATTTCCTGAAATGAATGTACGCCTTGAGAATGAAGTTGAGACGCGACATTGATGATATCTATTTTATTTCGACGCCTGAGTATATTGTCCATTAGAAAGTTACCGTTCTTAATGATAGGAATTGGTTCACCGATGGTAAACAACCTGAAAAACCAGACATGTTTACTTACCCAATTGAGTAGAGAAATAAGAGCAACGCCAATAAACAATGTAATAATGTATTGATGCATTGGTATGGCATCACTATATATAACACCACCTATAATCCCACCAAGAACAAAGTTCCCGATGAAGTCAACTGGGGTCATTTGTGAAAGCTGGGTTTTGCCAGAAAAGTTCAGATGAGATATGACGACAACAAACCCGATAACAAACTTAAGCAGAACAATCCCGTAGTATTCCATGTTTAAGCCCTTGCCTTTGTAAGAGGGGCATAGCCTATGCCCCTTTAATAACTTTAGCTTTTAATTTTGTTGTAAATGTATAGAACAACGATAGCGCCAATCACTGCCACGACGAAACTACCGAAGTTGAAGCCATCTACCTTACCAAATCCGAAGAACGTGCTAATATAGCCTCCTACAACAGCACCGACGATCCCTAGAATAATGGTGACGATGATACCTACATTTTCTTTACCCGGCATAATCCATTTTGCGATAATACCGGCGATCAGGCCGAAAATAATCCAAGATAAAATACCCATATTTCCTCCTAGAATTACTGTTTGTTTTCAGTTGGAGTAGAATCAGCCAGTGTAGGGGTATTATCCTTTTTCATGCTGTCTTTAATTTCTTGGGTTTTAGCTGCTGCGTCAGTTGCCAGCTCGTTAGCTCCGGTAATGGCCTGTGCCTTAATTTGTTCAGCCTTCTCTATAACCTGATCGCTTTTTTGTTTAGCATCGGCTTTCACTTCATCTCCTTCAGCTTTAGCCTGATCAGCTAAAGACTGTGCTTTTGCGTCAGCATCTGCCTTGATCGATTTTGCCTTCTCAGTAAGTTGATCTGCTTGCTTATCTGCCTCCTGCTTAACAGCATCAATATGCTTATCCGCTTCATCTTTAATGGATGAAGCTTTGTCAGCGGCAGCATCTTTAATCTGGCTGGCGGCCTCCTTAGCTTGATTAAGGTTGCTATCGACTTTCTTATCTGCATCATCACAACCCGCAATGAGAAGGGTAATTGCTGCAGCCAAAATCGTTTTGTTCCATAATTTCATAGAGAACTCCTCATTTATTCGTTTTTGGTATATAACTAACACTTCTTTGTAGATTATGTTCACAGTTATCAATGTTTGCAACATTATTTTTATTTAATCAAATATAATGACATATTGATTGAGGTCAAGAAGAGATATGTTTTCATTTGAAATGATTTTGTTTTTCGAAAAAAACAAAATTTTCATAATGACATAGTAATCAATAAGTTGATGATTAGTCATTGTTTTAAAACAGGAGGTTTATATGGGCAATTTGTTTACACGCGTCTTATTCTGAGCAAGATGGATAATGGCTCCGGTATATCTAGGGTTATCTGCCAGTCTGATAATTTTAGCCTATAAATTCTTTGTAGAGTTGTATGAGGTAGTGCTAAACGTAGCCCATTACATCAATGAAGAAATAATACTTAGCCTGCTATCACTTATCGACTTCGTTCTGATAGGAGGATTGCTTGTTATGGTGATCTTCTCAGGTTATGAAAAATTTGTCTCGCGGTTGAATGTGAAGGGGCAGATAACGAGTCATCATGGGTAGGCAAGATGGATGTAGAATCACTGAAAAACAAGGTGTTCTTTTCAGTAGCTTCGAACTCGACAATTCATCTATTGGGTGTTTTTATGGAGTCAAAGAACATTCCCAATGATAAAATAATAATGTACATGGGGCTACAACTTTGCTTCGTTATTACTGCCCTATTAATGCAGGTATTAGAAATACTTGCGAAAAGGTAACTAACAACATGCTTGGGTGAGTTTTCTTACCCGAATAATATTAATCATAATACTTAATTTATTTTTCATAGCTCCTTATCCCTACCTATGAAACTCACATGATGGTATATTTATATATTAACCCCCTTCCCTTTAGTGTCTTGAAATTATCTTAATCGGGGTTATCCATGGGTTGAAAACTAAATTTATAACAAATAAACTAATAATGGAAAATGACAATAATCCATTCGTAATAACTAAAGAAGAAAAAATCTTTACACTGAATAAAGCTTAGAAAAAATAACATCAGCGAAGATGCGTCTGAATTCCCTCAAGACAAAAGAGAAACCCTTATCAAAGGGCGCTGAGATACGCCTGAAGATTACCCTTGATGCTGAAGTGGCTAAAGCAGTTGACTGTAAAGTAGAGGATATTGATAAGGAGTTTTTATTGAGGATATTATTACAAACTTCAAATATTAATTCGGAGGCTAAAGAAAATATTAAATTACGAGGTAAAAGATTTCTTGAGAGTATAGTAGGAAGGCAGGAATGATATATTTATAATAGCGAAGCTTCCGCCAGATACGACGGTGTTCTTTACCGTGCTTTTTGACTTTCCACTCACCTTCACCGAAAACCTTCAGCCTGGTAGAATCAATCACCATGTGTGCGATTTCACCCCGAGTGGACATTTTAAAACTGACATTAACCGACTTAGCTCGCTTACTGATACTGCTGTAATCCAGGCTGCGTAACGGAACGCCCATCAGGGCAAAAATGGAATCAATAAAGCCCTGTGCGGCCCGCAGAGTCAGCCGGAATACGCGCTTAATCATCAGGACAGTCTTGATGGCAAGATCAGAATAGCGATGGGGTCTCCCCGTGATGAAGGTATTGCTGACTCATACCAGGCCTGAATAGGCGATTCACCCTAATTTCCATTGAACGAGATGAGCCCCCTCAAAGGCCCCCAGTCATCACTTGATTTAGGTATAACTGAGTTGACCTCGATAGAGCTCGTGACAGAAAAATCCAGTAATTTCAGGGAGTATCAAGGATAAAAGGCGAATTCAGTAGAGATGTGTTGACTTCAAAATGGTACGCCCTACAGGGCTCGAACCTGTGACCTACGGCTTAGAAGGCCGTTGCTCTATCCAACTGAGCTAAGGGCGCATTAAAATGCGGATGCGGCAACCGAGGTTGCGGAGTTGGATTATACGGTCAGAGGTTATCGAGTCAATGCCTTTTGTTGGTGTGTTGGCCGCAAGCATGTTTTTTGGTTATTTTTAAAACAAATCAACGAGTAAAAGAAAAACTAACGCGATGATCTTATTACGTAAATCTCCGGTCATAGATGTCCCTTTCCTCACCACCGCCCTCAGACCTACGACTTAGAAGTACGAAGGCTACTCACGCTGCCCTCTCTAAACAACCACATAAAAATCACATTTTTTCTTTAAAAACATAATAATAAACAAAAAAAACATTGGTATAAATCGACAGGTATTGAACATACTAGACCTAATTTACTTGCATCAACCGTTACACTAGGATTGCTGTCTGGATGGCGTAATCAAAAGGACAATAGGATGGAAGACGATAAATCACTGCTCTATGCCTGCACAATGAACGATCTGTGCCTGATAAAAAAAGGCTGAAGAATGCTAAATCTGCACAGCTAAACAAAAGCACCCAGGAAACAGGTACGCCACTGCATGCTGCAGCCTTGCATGGCAATAAAGAAGCTATTGATTTGCTGCTCGCTGCTGGCGCGGATATTGAAGCAGGGGATTTTCTGCGCGATAACGCGATGCACGCCTGCATCAAAGCCGGGAAGCTAGACATTGTCAGATACCTGATTGAGAAGGGGTCAGACATTAACAGAAAAGGCTGCCAGAACCGTCATGTGCTCAACCAGTTGATTTGCTATGCGTGGGACCGTAAATTTGCTGACTATCTGGTCAGTAAGGGCTGTGACATTTTGCAGACGTCACGAGACGGTTATAGCATGCTCAACGATGCGGCTTGCTCGAACAACACAGATGCAATCGATTTTTTGTTGAAGAAATGGATCGACAAAAGCAATCTCAATTCAGCCTTGTGTTGGGCGATCCTTAAAAATGCCTCTGAGGCCACTCGGTACTTGCTCAATCAAGGTACTAGCCTGGAAGAAATGTACGCTGCAACCAAGGGCTTGGAAAAAGGCCTTTACCACACGGTAGCTACCAAAGAAAACGGTACTGACCTGATCAAGCTGTTGATAAGTCATGGCGTAGATTTCAGCAAGCCATCGGTACGTGCAGTTGTAGTTGGTATAGACAAAACGAAATTGAGTCCGCTGGAGTATGCCAAAACGCATTTTACGAAATGGCCAACTGCCGTTTATCTAGCAGACAATATCCGCGTGATGGAAGAAAGCAGGGCCTGAGAAACGCCAAGAAAGGGAGTATTACCATGTTTGGATGGGGTAAGAAGAAACTAAAAACCGTCGAGGTCACTTTAATTGAACTCGGCAAGGATGAAACTTTTGGCGTTTCACAAGTGCCGGTCGATCAGTTGCCGGATACCTTTGAAATCAATACCACGCTACACCTGGGCAGCGTGGATTGGCAGGTTGTCGAGGCAAGGCCCGCTACAAAAGTTGAATTCAGGGAAACTGGTAAGGTGACAGTGGTTCTAGCCAAACAGGAAATTTTCAATATCGAACCGACCAATGTACTTTTTAGCCTGCCAACAATCAGCAATGACATGGCAATGGTGGAGGCAGTTTCCTCACTGGAAGATGTACTGATTCTGCTTGAGGACGACTGGCGCCAGTTTGAATTTCTGTCCATTAGCTTGAATGATCTGGTACACCAAGAGATTCAGGACATTCTGGCGATTTATCACACGCAATGCGAGGAGTCCGGTTTTAAGCAGCTTCATGTTCGCAAGCGCATTCCCGAGCCTCTATCCGGTGTTACGTTGCCGCTCGAATCGCTGGCGCAGGCATTCGACATTAAAAAACGATTCAGCGGGGTGGCCTTCAATAACTCCGCTGCCACCATCGTCAATGGTTTTGCTTGGCAAACGGGTTCTGGGTGGATCTTTTGGGGCCAGACAGATGCGCAAGGTAACCTGGTTGTATTGTGCTTGTTACCACCTCACGATGCTGACGCCGAGATCATGGCAAAAAAAATCGACGACTTTGCACTGCTCAATGATCTGTTACTGATCGATTGGGTCAGTGTTCGGCTTTTCGGGAAGGGTGAGGACAGTTTTAGTATTTATGAGTAGTGGGGGTAAAAAAGCGTAGAGATCATTCCGTTGGTGTAAAAAATGTCTAAACCGCTACGCAATCGTGTGCTTATTCTCTGCATTAACCCGATCGAAAGCCTGACAGCGCGCCTCTCTTCTGCCAAAATAGCGCCATCCCCCGCTTTTCATAAATGATGGATTTCCTCACTGATGGCAGCAAAGATTATTGATGGTAAAACAATTGCGCAGCAGGTTAGAAACGAAGTGGCTGAGCAAGTGAAACAACGTCTGGCGGCTGGCAAGCGTGCGCCGGGCCTGGCGGTGGTACTGGTTGGTGAGAATCCGGCTTCACAGATTTATGTCGCCAGCAAGCGCAAGGCCTGTGAGGAAGTGGGCTTTATCTCCCGCTCTTACGATCTGCCCGCCTCCACCACCGAGCCTGAACTACTGGCGCTGATCGACAAATTAAACACCGATAAAGAAATCGACGGCATTCTGGTGCAACTCCCCTTGCCTGCGGGCATTGATAACGTGAAGGTGCTGGAGCGCATCAGCCCGGATAAAGACGTAGACGGTTTCCATCCTTACAACGTCGGCCGCCTGTGCCAACGTGCGCCTAAACTGCGCCCTTGCACCCCACGCGGCATTGTCACCCTGTTAGAACGCTACAACATCGATACCTATGGCCTGAATGCCGTGGTAGTGGGTGCCTCCAACATCGTTGGCCGCCCGATGAGTATGGAGCTGCTGCTGGCTGGCTGCACCACCACCGTCACGCACCGCTTTACCAAAAACCTGCGTCACCACGTCGAAAATGCCGATCTACTGATCGTTGCTGTGGGTAAACCAGGGTTTATCCCAGGTGATTGGATCAAACCGGGTGCGATCGTGATCGATGTCGGTATCAACCGTCTGGAAAGTGGTAAAGTAGTCGGCGACGTAGACTTCGAAGCCGCCAGCGAACGTGCGGCCTTCATTACTCCGGTCCCTGGTGGCGTCGGCCCCATGACCGTTGCTACACTGATCCAAAATACCTTGCAAGCCTGCGAGGAATTTCACGACGTTCAACCTAACTAAGTTAAGGCAGTATGGAAATTTTCAATCTGGAAGGCCACCCTCATGTCGAACTGTGCGATCTGCTGAAGTTCCAGGGCTGGTGTGACAGCGGCGGTGCTGCGAAAGAAGTGATCGCCGAAGGGCTGGTCAAAGTAAACGGTCAGGTCGAAACGCGCAAGCGCTGCAAGATCGTTGATGGCCAGAAGGTCAGCTATAAAGGCATGAGCGTCACGGTTAAAGCCTGATCGTTCAACTGCCAAGAAAAAAATGCCGGGTCGGCTAAGCTAGCCGGCATTTTTGATCCACTCAAACCTGTTAATGTTCTAATGCGACGAAACATACGTGTTGCATAGCGCGCAACGAGCCATACAGTTCGTCCAGGGTCGTCCTTTTCCTTACCGTCAGCTTAAAGTTAACTTCGATCTTGTGCTTTTTGACGTCACGTATGGTCATTGCATCAATCAGGTTTCTCTGCTGATTAAGCTGGGCCATCAAGCTGGCTAGCCCTGCCTGCTCATCGAGTATCAGCCGTACTTTAACCTTCCCCAGATATTGATTCCTCGATTGCAGCAGGAAAATATAGGGGCTGATTTTGATCGCCAGTAAAAACAGTGCGGTAGCCAAAAGTGCGTGCAAATAGAAACTGGCTCCACAGGCAATCCCCACTCCCGCCGATGCCCACACGATCGCGGCGGTCGTCAGACCGGAGATGGCGTCATCACGCCGGTGCAAGATCACCCCAGCCCCCAGGAAGCCCACCCCACTGATAATCTGTGCGGCCAACCGCATGGGATCGCTACGGATATTGACGGATATCTCGGCGTAATACTCCGCAGACTGAATCGACACTACCGTTAATACGCAACTGGCAACGGCAATAATCACGCAGGTTTTAAACCCAACGGGCTTGCCCTTGGATTCACGTTCCAAGCCAATCACGCCCCCAAGAATAAACGCCGCGACTATCTTGCCTACCGTCGCCAGATGGAGCGGCCCCAACCCGCCCAGCACCGATAACCAGCTGTCCATGTTGCTTCCTATTGCTTCGCGGGTTTCATTGCCGCCGATGATTTTTCTTTAGAAAGATCGTCCTTGAAGAAAATAAAGAAGAATACCGAGACAACGGCGGCGATAATCGCCGAGAACAGCCAGAAGCTTTCCCACTGCGGTAATGCCTGCGGCCCCTGCTCCGTCACAGTGTTGTTGAAGATCTGGCCGCAAATGGTGGAAGCGAACAGCAAGCCAAAACCATTGGAGACAATAAAGCGCAAACTCTGTGCCTGGGCTTTGATTTCGGGCCGTGCTTTACGGTCAACATAGATATCCCCCACCGTAAAGAAGAAGTCCCAGCAGAAGCCTTGCAGCATCAGGCCAATCAGGACAAACGTCATGTTGGCGTCAAGCGCAGCCTGGGAGAACAGCACCGAGCGGATGATCCAGCACACCGCGCCCATCATCAACGTCACCTTGAAGCCCGCTTTCAATAGGAAGAACGAAAGCAGGAACATAAACACCACTTCACAGGCGATCCCGACCTGCATCATGGAGGCGGCGTTATCAAACCCGAGCGCTTTCAGGAATACAGGTATATAGGCGGAATAGGCTGTTTTGGGGATCATCAACACAAAGATGCTCAGCATCAGAATGGAGAAGTTACGATCTTTAAATAACGACAACGCATCCAGGCACAGCAAATCGCGCAGGGTGAAGGTGCTTCCCTTGGCCTTCGGCGGTGTATCCGGCAAGGTAAAGCAGTACAGCCCCAATCCCACCCCAGCGGCCGAAGCAATGTACCAGGTCATGGTATCGCCGGAATATCCCATCTGCCCGATGATGAAACCTATCGCCATAAAACCGAAGGTGCCAAACACGCGGATCACCGGGAAGTACTTCACGCCGTTGATATGGCTAAAGCTGATGCTGTTGGCCAGCGCGGTGGTCGGATAGAACAGCAACCCGACCAGGAAGATCATCACCAACGTCATGGTGGTGTCCTGCGCCTCGATAAACTGCGGTACACACAGGATCACCCCCGCGTTGATCAGGTGCAGGATCGCCATGACTTTCTGCGAAGCAAAGAAGCGGTCTGCAACCATGCCGATAAACAGCGGCGAGAGTATCGTTGCCAATCCCAGCAGCGCATAAGATGAACCGATAATGGCGGCCATGCCGTAGGTGCTCAGCACCAGGCCCATCGTCATATTCCAGGCACCCTGCATGAAATACTGCACAAACATCATGATCAGCAGGCGAGGAGTCTTGTTAAAGTCCATGAGATCTCCCCCTATGCCACGTTAACGGTCAGGCCGTCATACGCAACGGTGATGTTTTTATCGCGGCAGGCCGCCACCAGTTCCTCATGCAGCAACTTGCCGCTGTGAGAAATATGCGACACCACGATCTGGCTGCCTGAATGCAGGCACTCCATCGCGCGCAGCTTCTCTTGGGCGGCAAAGACGGTTTCCAGGCTCATATGATTGTCGGTGCGATCGTCGCCGTTGAAACCGTAAGTGCATTCCAGCACCACCAAATCCAAGGCTTTGCCCTGTAGCCACTGCCAAGTGAGTTCAGGGAACCAGCCGGAGTCATGGCCATAGAAAATCGTCTGGCCATCTTTTTCGATCACATACACGTAGCAGAGCTCCCACTTGGCGTGGTTAGCCAGCAGCGGTGTGATCTTGTAGCCATGGCTTTCTACGGTGACAAAAGGCACCAGGCAGTGGAAACCAAAGCGCTGTTTGCTGTAGCCCGGTAATACCGTAGCGCAGCCGTTGATCGCCCGGTCGTTACCAAAAATTTCCAATGGATGGTCGATATTGAAACCGTAACCCTCCATGCGGCTAAACAGCTCACCGACGTTGAAATGGTCTGGATGAGTGTGGGTAAACAGCAGGTCGGTGAAGCCACTCGCGTCCAGCCCATCACGCAACAGCTGTTGGCTGAACTCCGGGGCGACATCGATCAACATCACATCATCAATAATCGCCGAAGAGTGGGTACGCAGATCTTTCCCCTTGAGAAAACGGGCCTGTTGGCAATGTTCACAGCGGCAAAACGGATTGGGGATCCCTTCAGAGGCAGCCGATCCCAAGAAATGTATTTTCATTTTTTTATCCTTTTTATTCAGTATATTACTGACCTGTTGCTCCTATCGCCTTCGTTAAGGTGAACCATGAAGGTGATTTTGGAACGTGTCAATCATAATCCCGAGACAAAAAAACGGTTAACACTGCAATGCATATTGGTGATCGGCTTCAAAAATTTAATTTAATATTTAGTAAAATCAGTTCACTAAAAATAATTATTGGTCATTATTACGTTTTTCATCAATTTTTTGAAATCGGTTTAATCAAGTACAAATAACAGTCATTTAATGATGGAACGATCCAAATTTCATGCTTGGATAAAAATCGAGATAGCGAAGCGCTCATGCCGGTGTTAGCATCAAAACAGGCAGCTCAAAGCGGTGGGAAAATGGCGACTATCAAGGATATAGCGAAGCTGGCGGGGGTATCTCACGGCACCGCTTCCAACGTGCTCAACGGGCGCGGCAATGTCAGCGTTGAAAAAATCGAGGCAGTCAAACAGGCCGCCCAGCAAATGGGTTATCAGATCAATGCCCAGGCGCAATCGCTACGCGCCAGCAAAAGCAGTGGCGTTGCGCTGATCCTGCCCGATATCAACAGCGAGCAGTATCACCAACTCTACCGCGGGCTTCAGCAATCGTTACGATCTTCTTTCCCGGGCGATCTGGATCTCTACGTCACCAACGACCTGCCCTCTGCCGAAAGGGATATCTTGCAGACGCTGGCCGCAAAATCCTACCAAACCATCGTTACGGTCTCCTGCCTTGCCGACAGCGAAAGCTATTATCAGACGCTACGGCTGCCAGCGGAGCAGATCCTGTTTGTCTATCGCCATCCAGCGCAGGCTAAGGCCACATTCAACCTGAACTTTTGCCTGGCGGGCCAAGCCATTGCCAGCGAGATCGCCCGCGAACAACCCACACACATTGGCGTGCTTTGTGAGCCACTCGCTTATACCAACGGCCAGTGTTTTGCCGATGCATTAAAAGATACGCTGGCGCAGTTAAGCCCATCGACCCAGTTAACGATCGTTCCGTCACCGGCCAGTGAATGTCACACCGCCGCTTTTTCTTTTTTTGCCGGCCAGCCGCCACAAGTACTGATTGCTCAAGACAGTGAAAAAGCCCGTTGCCTGACGCAGGCGGCCTATCTGGGTAGCGATGCCCCATGTCCGCCGATTTGGCAACTCAGCGATAACGAACCTGCCGTGGTAGCCAATCAGTACCACTATCAGATGGATTACGCCCGGCTGGGCCTGGAAATCGCCAGGTATATCTGCGGATTGGTAACACTAGCCGATGAGCAGATACTGGATAGCCGTGGCTTTGCTCTCAACGTTCAACCCATGCCCGCCGTTTCTGAGCAGGGTGAAACGCTGAACATGCTGATCCTGCCTAGCCCATCCACCGATGCGCTGAAGAAGCTGTTGCCACATTTCTATCGCCAGACCGGCATCAAGGTTAATCTCGCGGTTTATCCTTATGATGAAGTGTTTGAGATCCTCTCGAATCTGCATCTGCATCCTTATTACGATTTGCTGCGCATCGATATGGCCTGCCTCCCCTGGTTTGCAGCAAAAGCACTCACACCGTTGGCAGAGATCGCGCCAGATCTACCGGAACTGCTGGAAAACTTCTCGGCAGAGGTTGGCCATCATTTCAGCCAGATTGACGGCAAAGCCTATGCGTTACCGTTTGATGCCAGCACCCAGTTGCTGTTCTATCGCCGCGATCTGTTCGAAGATCCCACGGTCAAACGCATGTTCTATGAGAAATCGGGCAAAGAGCTGAAGATCCCGTCCAGTTTCGCCGAGTTTGATGACATTACGACCTTTTTTACGGCGACTCATCAACCCGGTAACCCGCAGCGTCCGATAGGTTCATCAACGACTCTCGGTAGTTCCGGGTTAATTGCTACCGAGTTTCTGCTGCGCTATTACGCGTTAGGTGGGCGGCTAGTGCACCAAGACAAACCGGTGCAATTGGAGGCAGAATTCGCCATCGAAGCGTTGCGGCAATATCAGCAACAGCTTACCGTCACTACCAATCTGAACAGTGAATGGTGGAATGCTGCGGTGGCCCAGTTTGAGCAGGGCCAACTGGCGATGCTGATCATGTATATGAACCTGTTCAACGACGTCGCCCATAGCCCTCTATCACCAGTAATTGGTTACGCGCCGGTTCCGGGCAACCTCCCGCAGATGGGCGGTGGCTCGTTAGGCATGTCTCGTTTCAGTGATAAGAAAGTGCAGGTAGAACAGTTCTTCCGTTGGCTTTATTCAGCTGAAATTACAGAGCATCTGGTGCTCTTGGGCGGTAATAGCGCCCACCGTAGCATCTATCAGAACCAACGCATTCTGCATCTCTATCCGTGGTTCAATTTGCTACGGGATGACCCTAGTACCGGCATACGTGAATCCAGGGGTTTACAGGGCGAGCTGTTCAACCTGCGCCATGCGGAGATCATTATCGGCCAGGGCGTCACCAACGTCGTTAACAAGATAATGGAACCGCAGCAGGCTATTGAATACATCAACCAGCGTCTAGTCAATGAGACTCAAGCCTGAGGAACCAACGTTTGCCACCTTACCTGTAAGAATGGACGGTAGCAAGGGGAGGTACTTTCCAGCAGCAGCGTTGTTCGCCGCTGCTGGAAACTTATTACCTATAATCCTTACTCACAACTGGATTTACCCGTTTTATGATTGATGGCACCTTTGGATATCAACAGATTAGCAACATCGGTAAAACCATTTTCACAGGCACCACTGAGAGGGCTGGCGTCGATTTTTGGATTTTCGTTCTTCGCCACCACATTTATATCCGGGTTAAACTGTAGAATGTATTTTACCACTTCCAATCTTCCATCCACGGCGGCAACCATAAATAGAGTTTCACCGTCTTGCTCGACAGCGTCCCAGTCAACATCATCCTTTAAACGCTCATGAAGATATTTGACAACCTCCGCATTTTTCCCCATGACGGCTGATTTAACCGAATGATAAACATCAGCCCTATCCGTTGCTCGTATATCAGCACCCTGCTCGGTAAGATACTTAACCATATCCAAATAACCAATAAAGGCAGCCCATCCTAAAGCGGTCTGTCCCAGGGAGGCTTCATCCTTCGCTTCCAGGTTCTGCCCGGCCTCCACCATTCTTTTTACCTCTGATAAATTTCCCTGTTTAACTGCATCGAACCAGGCTGCATCAGGGCCTTCTGACGGTTTCTCATAAAAAATACGATGTGACAACAATTTATCATTGGCGATTTCATGCATCTCTTCATAGCTGAATCTGAATTTTGATAAATCAACCTCAGGTTTATTTTCCTGAGCATGCAAGCCAAGAGAAATAGAGGTGAGAAAGGCTGCCGTAAATATAATTTTTTTTAAGCTCATCATAACTCCATGTCATAAGTTTAATTTAAATGCATTCTACACCGATGTTTCATTCAATATATTATCTGTGTTTCAACAATATAAAGAATAAAGATACTAGTATTTCCACAAATCAAACACAATGCATAATTTTGCACAATAAGGTCAAAAAAATTGAATGGCTAAAAATATAATATAAAAAAGAGCCCACCTATAAAATAAGTGGGCCCTTGATCACGTGTTTCTACTATTTACTTACGGCGCCAGCTAGTCCCTTGCGGGCCATCTTCCAGCACGATATTCATCTCGTTCAACCGATCGCGAGCGGCATCTGCCAGCGCCCAGTCTTTGGCGGCACGTGCGTCGTTACGCTGTTTGATCAACGCTTCAATCTCTGCCACTTCCGAGTCGTCCGCCTGCGCGCCACCTTGCAGGAACTGTTCTGGCTCCTGTTGCAGCAGGCCCAATACCTTGGCCAGTTTACGTAGCTCTGCCGCCAACCCATTTGCCGCCGCCATGTCTTCGCTCTTTAGACGGTTTACTTCACGCGCCAAGTCGAACAACGCGGAATAGGCTTCTGGGGTGTTGAAGTCATCGTCCATGGCTTCACGGAAGCGAGCTTCAAAGGCTTCACCGCCAGCAGGTTTGGCATTAGCGTCGGTGCCACGCAGTGCGGTGTACAAACGTTCCAGCGAAGCACGCGCCTGCTTGAGATTGTCTTCGCTGTAGTTCAGTTGGCTGCGGTAGTGGCCAGACATCAGGAAGTAACGCACGGTTTCGGCATCGTAGTAGCCCAGCACGTCGCGGATAGTAAAGAAGTTGTTCAATGACTTGGACATCTTCTCTCTATCGATCATCACCATCCCGGAGTGCATCCAGTAATTGACGTACGGGCCATCATGCGCGCAGCTGGATTGGGCAATCTCGTTCTCGTGGTGCGGGAACATCAGATCGGAGCCACCACCGTGAATGTCAAAATGGGTGCCTAGCTGTTTGCAGTTCATGGCCGAGCATTCGATATGCCAGCCTGGACGGCCTGGGCCCCAAGGCGATTCCCAGCTTGGTTCGCCCGGCTTGGACATCTTCCACAGCACGAAGTCCATCGGGTTGCGTTTCACGTCGTCGATCTCTACGCGCGCACCGGCTTGCAACTGCTCCAGATCCTGGCGTGACAACAGGCCGTATTGCGGATCGCTATCGATGGAGAACATCACGTCACCGTTGCTGGCCACATAGGCATGATCGCGCGCCAACAGGCGTTGGGTGATCTCGATGATTTCTTCGATATGGTGGGTAGCTCGCGGCTCCTGATCCGGGCGTTCGATCAGCAGCGAATCAAAATCGGCGTGCATCTCTGCCAGCATACGCGTGGTCAGTTGATCGCAGGTTTCGCCGTTTTCTGCCGCGCGGCGGATGATTTTATCGTCCACGTCGGTCACGTTACGCACGTAGTTCAGCGAATAACCGAGGTAACGCAGGTAGCGCGCTACCACGTCAAAAGCAACAAAGGTACGCCCGTGGCCGATATGACACAGGTCATAAATGGTTACCCCGCACACGTACATACCGACTTTACCGGCATGAATGGGCTTAAATTCCTCTTTTTGACGACTCAGGGTATTAAATATCTTTAGCATCAGGGCTGTCCGTGGTGTGCGTGATAACAAACATATCCGCATATTGAAACCCGAAGGCTGCTCTATTGCAAGGTCAAGCCCAAGGATTGCTGAATTGATCGGCAGAAAATTGCGTGAGATCGGAATTAACCTGATCCAGACTAAGATTACAACACGTGTATTTCTGCCGTGGAACTGCCACCCTAAATAGCTGCGCCTAATAGTAGATCACTTAAAGGGAACTCAGCCCGGGTTGTGCGATCTGATCAATCGCCAAACCAACCAAAATCACCAACCGGACTGAGTTATGCCGATCATAGCACCCATC
>Ga0302347_1002333_pt1 | contig 19691 bp, 13 predicted proteins | sample PhyWR1_FD_202178 | JGI IMG/M metagenome (GOLD analysis project Ga0302347, IMG submission 202178) | Leaf surface microbial communities from wheat plants in UC Gill Tract Community Farm, Albany, California, United States - DLSL W.R1 (v2)... | ecosystem: Host-associated > Plants > Phyllosphere >...
AGTACGTGGTGAAGTCGAGTATCGGCCATATCCGAGACCTGCCCACCAGCGGTTCGGCTAGCGCCAGCAAAGAACCGGCTGCCAAGCGTGGCAAGGCAGCGGCGGGCGAAGCGCCGGCCCTGTCGCCGAAAGAGAAGGCTCAAAAGCAGCTGATCTCGCGCATGGGCGTTGATCCCGAACACGGCTGGAAAGCCAAGTACGAGATCCTGCCTGGCAAGGAAAAGGTTATCGAAGAGCTGCGCCGGCTCGCCAAGGATGCTGACACCATCTATCTCGCAACCGACTTGGATCGCGAGGGGGAAGCCATTGCCTGGCACCTGCGCGAAGCCATCGGGGGTGATGACAGCCGCTACAAGCGCGTGGTGTTCAACGAAATCACCAAAAAGGCGATTCAGGAAGCTTTTTCCAAGCCGGGTGAACTGGATATCAACCGGGTCAACGCTCAGCAGGCACGCCGTTTTCTCGACCGTGTAGTGGGTTACATGGTTTCGCCGCTGCTGTGGGCCAAGGTTGCCCGTGGCCTGTCGGCAGGCCGTGTGCAATCGGTGGCGGTGAAGCTGGTGGTGGAGCGTGAGCGCGAAATTCGTGCGTTCAACCCCGAAGAATACTGGGAAATTCACGCTGACCTTGGCACCGCCAAGGGTGCCAAGGTGCGCTTCGACGTTGCCCGCGAAAAAGGCGAGGCGTTCAAGCCGCTGAACGAAACCCAGGCCATGGCTGCCCTGGAGAAGCTCAAAGCTTCCAGCTACAGCATCGTCAAACGTGAAGACAAACCGACCAGCAGCAAGCCGTCGGCGCCGTTTATCACGTCCACCCTGCAGCAGGCAGCGAGCAATCGCCTGGGCTATGGGGTGAAGAAAACCATGATGATGGCCCAGCGCTTGTATGAAGCGGGCTACATCACGTACATGCGTACCGACTCCACCAACCTGTCGGCCGATGCGGTCGAAATGGCACGCACCTACATTGAAGGCGAGTTCGGCGCGGACTACCTGCCGCCGGCAGCCAACGTGTACAGCAGCAAGGAAGGCGCACAGGAGGCTCACGAAGCGATTCGTCCTTCCGACGTCAACATGCACCCGAGCAAGCTGACGGGCATGGAGCGCGACGCTGAGCGCCTTTACGAGCTGATCTGGCGCCAATTCGTGGCATGCCAGATGCTGCCGGCCAAATACCTGTCGACCACCGTCACTGTGGCGGCCGGTGATTTTGAGCTGCGTGCCAAAGGTCGCATCCTCAAATTCGACGGTTACACCCGTGTGATGCCGCAAATTGCCAAGCCGGGCGACGACGATGTGCTGCCGGACATGGCCCAGGGCGATAAGCTCAAGTTGATCGAGCTCGATCCGAGCCAGCACTTCACCAAGCCACCTGCGCGTTACTCCGAGGCCAGCCTGGTAAAAGAGATGGAAAAACGCGGTATCGGTCGTCCTTCGACCTATGCGGCGATTATCTCGACCATTCAGGATCGTGGTTACGTGGCGTTGCATAACCGCCGTTTCTACTCCGAAAAAATGGGCGATATCGTTACCGAACGCCTGTCCGAGAGCTTCTCCGACCTGATGGACTACGGCTTTACCGCCGGCATGGAAGAGAACCTCGATGACGTTGCGCAAGGTGAGCGCGACTGGAAAAACGTGCTGGACGAGTTCTACGGCGACTTCAAGAAGAAGCTTGAAGTTGCTGCTGCGCCGGAAGGTGGCATGCGCGCCAACCAGCCAGTCATGACAGATATTCCGTGCAAGGAATGTGGTCGTCCGATGCAGATTCGTACGGCATCGACCGGCGTATTCCTGGGTTGCTCTGGCTACAGCCTGCCGCCGAAAGAACGCTGCAAGGCCACGGTCAACCTGGTGCCGGGCGACGAAATTGCCGCCGACGACGAAGGTGAATCCGAGTCGCTGGTACTGCTGGGCAAGCACCGTTGCCCGATTTGCAGCACGGCCATGGACGCTTACCTGCTGGACGAGAAGCACAAACTGCATATCTGCGGTAACAACCCGGATTGCGTTGGCTACGAGATCGAGGAAGGCAACTACCGGATCAAGGGCTACGAAGGGCCGAGCCTTGAGTGCGACAAGTGCGGCAGCGAGATGCAGCTCAAAACCGGTCGTTTCGGCAAGTTCTTCGGCTGTACCAATGCCGAATGCAAAAACACCCGCAAACTGCTGAAAAGCGGTGAAGCGGCGCCGCCGAAAATGGATCCGGTGAAGATGCCGGAGCTCAAGTGCGAGAAGGTCAACGACACGTATATCCTGCGTGACGGCGCTTCGGGGTTGTTCCTGGCGGCCAGCCAGTTCCCCAAGAACCGCGAGACCCGAGCGCCGCTGGTGATTGAAATCATTCCGCACAAGGACGAGATCGATCCCAAGTACCATTTCCTGTGTGAAGCACCGAAGAAAGACCCGGATGGTCGCCCGGCGGTGATTCGCTACAGTCGCAAAACCAAAGAGCAGTACGTACAGACCGAAGTGGATGGCAAGCCGACTGGCTGGCGTGCGTTCTACGATGGCAAGAGCTGGAAGGTTGAAGACAAGCGTAAAGACAAAGACGCCTGATCCGAGCTGATAGCTGAATAAAAAACCGCGCAAGGGCTGTATGCCTTGCGCGGTTTTTTTTTGCCGGTTCCGGGCGTGGTTGTCGCCGCTGGAGCACTTTTTGTGGGAGCGGGCTTGCTCGCGATGGCATCGACACGGTATGACTGGAACACCTCAGCGCCTGCATCGCGAGCAAGCCCGCTCCCACACGTGACGCTAGGGAACGTGGGCCTTGCGCCAGCACGCCCTGATCCCTGAGACTGCACGACCTGCCTTTACCCATCCGCTGTGGAGCGCCCGCATGGCTCACGAACTCTATACCCGCACCAATCAGAAGATCTATTTCGCCGGTCTGGCCCTGGAGGCCATGAACAAGGCGAGCGAAGGTCGGGTCATGAATGCCCAGGCGCTGGTTCAGGCCGAGCGCGAGGCGGCGGTATTCCATTTATATGGTGCCTTGCTAGGCCTGTGTCATGAAATTGCAGGCTTTTATCGCCTGTCACAAGCCAGCGCACCACGGGTTGAGTTGTTGCTCACCCGGCAGGTGCTGGACGAGAAAGCCATCCCTGAACTGGCAGAGCTGGTCGAGCTGGCTTGCGCGCCGCAAACCTGGCTGGCGCAGTTGGTGGCCACCCATGCGGCGCTGTATCAGCCGCTGCAGGCGCCGAAAAAGGTCAAGGCAGATGTATTCCAGCCTTTGATCGCTACGGTCAGCCTGGAGGACGAGGCGCCACATGAGCTAAGCCGCGAAACCATGGAAGAGTGGCGCCAGAATCTCAAGGCGCTGGCCATTCGGTTCCGTGATGGACTCAATGAGTGCTGAGGGTCATAAGCGAAACGGTACAGTCATTCATCAGTCTGTAGTACAAAGCGCACAGATCCTGGGAATTTCCCATAGGATGGCTGATATACTCCCACGCTTTCGTGGAGAACAAATTTATATGCCAACGTCCTTTCTAGAAATTGTCGAGTTGCCAGACGGCCGCATCGAGTTGCGCCGTGCTGAGGACGAAGGGTCTTTGGTCACGCTGAATTTTTCTGAAGATGCCAAGGCTTTTCTTCAGGGTCAGCACGTAGAGGTGGCCAAGGCCATGCTCAGCGTCGGAGTGCAAATGGCGGGTCGGCTGGCAGAAGGCGAGCTGGAAAAAGACGACGGGCCGCGCATTCTTCATTAATCGCCCCGCAACCCTGTGCCGCAGCCAGGCAAGTGCATTCTGCACTGGCCCTGTGGCAGCGTTGCTTGTTTAGCCCAGGCGAATATTCAGGCTTTGCCCGTGACCGGTGCGGGCTGCGCTGATCAACTGTTGGCGTGCAGCGCTGTTCAGCGGGTTGATCCAGCTGACAACGGTGTGGCTGCGGCCCAGGCGTAGCGCTTCGCAGGTGAGCTGCAATGCGCTTTTATTGCCGTTGGGCTGCAGCAGCAAAATTCGCTCGCGGTTCAGCCCTGCATCGCGCAGCCAGCTTTGGGTCAGGCTGGCCGGTGGTGCGATAAGGGTCAACCAGCGGGCGTTTTGCTGCTCGCTCAGTTCGCGCAGCATGGGGGCAAGCAGGTTCAGGCAGTTTCCGGCAGCACCGCGTAGCGACAGCTCACTGAAGACTTCAGGTTCGGCGCTCCAGGGTGATTCGAGCACGTCCTTGATCGCAGGGGCCATGGGCTGTGCCATGAACGCCTCGAACAGGGTCAGTTGTGCGGGCAGCGGTGTGTGGGGGAACTGCATGACGCCTCCTATTAGCGGCGAATAACGCCGACGCTCAGGCCTTCAATAACCAGTTCCTGCTCCTTGAGATTGACTTCAATAGGGGCAAAATCCGGATTTTCAGCGATAAGCCAGACTTTGCTGCCTTCACGCTTGAAGCGTTTTACGGTCACTTCGTCGTCGATGCGGGCTACCACGATCTGGCCGTTGCGCGCTTCGCGGCAGGTATGCACAGCCAGCAGGTCGCCATCGAAGATGCCGACGTCCTTCATGCTCATGCCCTGTACGCGCAGCAGGTAATCAGCTCGCGGATGGAAGAACGTCGGATTGATGTTGCAGGACTCTTCGACATGTTCCTGCGCCAGAATCGGCGCGCCGGCAGCGACACGACCGATGATGGGCAGGGTGGATTCGTCAGCCTTGGCTTCAAAGCCCGGGATGCGAATGCCGCGCGATGCGCCAGGGGTCATCTCGATGGCGCCCTTGCGGGCCAATGCCTTGAGATGCTCTTCGGCGGCGTTGGGGGACTTGAAACCCAGTTCCTGTGCGATCTCGGCACGGGTGGGCGGGTATCCGTTGTCATCCAGGCATCGCTTGATGAAAGCCAGGATCTCAGCTTGGCGTGGCGTCAGTTTTAACATGATGATCGCTCTGTCTTTTTATACAGTGACTGGGATTATATACAGTGAAGGCGTATTGGCAATCATCCATTTCCGGCAGTCCGCTGGACGGTCATTGCCAGGTCGCGTGGCCCGCACTTTATCAGGTGGGGCCTGGCTGCCCGAGGCTGTGGTTAAATGCGAAACCGCCCGGTCGCAAAACGAATACGTCATCTTGACTTTTGACAAGCTGAAACGTATGTTTCAAACAAGTGTTTAAATGTTTGTCAGGCGGAGTAGTCATGGCCCAGTCGGAAACCGTTGAACGTATCCTTGATGCTGCCGAGCAGCTGTTCGCGGAAAAAGGGTTTGCTGAAACCTCGTTGCGGCTGATCACCAGCAAGGCCGGGGTCAACCTGGCTGCGGTCAATTACCATTTTGGTTCAAAGAAAGCGCTGATCCAGGCGGTGTTCTCACGCTTCCTGGGGCCTTTCTGTGCCAACCTGGACCGTGAGCTGGAGCGCCGTCAGGGCAAGCCGGAGAATCGCCCGACTCTTGAGGAGTTGCTGGAGATGCTGGTCGAGCAGGCGCTGGTGATTCAGCCACGCAGTGGCAACGACCTGTCGATCTTCATGCGTTTGCTGGGTCTGGCCTTCAGCCAGAGCCAGGGCCACTTGCGCCGCTATCTTGAAGACATGTACGGCAAGGTGTTCCGCCGCTATATGCTGCTGGTCAATGAAGCGGCTCCGCAGATCCCGCCCATCGAGCTGTTCTGGCGCGTGCATTTCATGCTCGGCGCGGCGGCCTTCAGCATGTCGGGGATCAAGGCGCTGCGTGCCATTGCCGAGACCGATTTTGGCGTTAACACCTCGATCGAGCAGGTGATGCGCCTGATGGTGCCGTTTCTCGCCGCCGGCATGCGTGCCCAGAGCGGCGTCAGCGATCCGGCCATGGCCAGTGCGCAGATGCGTCCTCGCAGTAAAACTGCACCGGTCAGCGTCAAGGTTTGACCCGCTGCGGGTGGGCGCGGCAGCTTTGATCCGCTAAGCTAGCTGTCATGCCCAGCCCTGTCTTGTTCCCGTCTGCCAATTCGCCGCCGCCTCTCTGGAGTGCGGTGCGCAGGCCCGTGCCTGCGTATCCGGACCGGTTAACAAGCGCTCTCTCTTTCTAAAGGATTTCCCATGAGTTCTGCCTTGCAAGGCTCCTTGATGGTGGACGTCGCCGGTACCTGGCTGACGGCTGAAGACCGGCAATTGCTGCGCCAGCCTGAAGTGGGCGGATTGATCATATTTGCACGCAATATCGAGCACCCGCGCCAGGTGCGTGAGTTGAGTGCTTCTATTCGGGCCATACGACCGGACCTGCTGCTGGCGGTCGATCAGGAAGGCGGCCGCGTGCAGCGCCTGCGTCAGGGCTTTGTGCGCCTGCCAGCCATGCGCGCCATTGCCGACAACCCCAATGCCGAATACCTGGCCGAGCAATGTGGCTGGATCATGGCCACTGAAGTGCTGGCGGTGGGGCTGGACTTGAGCTTTGCCCCGGTTCTGGACCTGGACTATCAGCGCAGTGCTGTGGTCGGCAGCCGCTCGTTCGAGGGTGACCCCGAGCGCGCCGCTGTATTGGCCGGGGCATTCATTCGCGGGATGAACGACGCGGGCATGGCTGCCACCGGCAAGCACTTTCCGGGGCACGGGTGGGCTGAAGCTGACTCTCATGTAGCCATCCCTACGGATGAGCGCAGCCTGGAGCAGATCCGTGCCCATGACCTGGTGCCGTTTGCCCGTTTGAGCAAGCAACTGGCGGCGGTCATGCCGGCCCATGTGATCTATCCGCAAGTCGACAGCCAACCCGCAGGTTTTTCCCGGCGCTGGCTGCAGGACATCCTGCGCGGTGAACTGCAATTTGATGGTGTTATTTTCAGTGACGACCTGTCGATGGCTGGTGCTCATGTGGTGGGTGATGCCGCCAGTCGTATCGAGGCCGCCTTGTCGGCCGGTTGCGACATGGGCCTGGTATGCAACGACCGCGCCGCGGCAGAGCTGGCACTCAGTGCTGCGCAGCGCTTGAAAGTTACGCCATCGCCACGGATTGCGCGCATGCGTGGCCAGGCCTGGGCCAGTACCGATTATCGCCAGAGCCCGCGCTGGCTGGTGGCGATGGGCGCACTCAAAGATGCTCAATTAATTGATTAAGGGATCTGCCTCAATGACGGTTTACGCAATTATCGGCGGTACGGGCCTTACCCAGCTGGAAGGGCTGACCATCAGCCGCGCGCTGGCGCTGGACACGCCCTACGGGCCGACCTCGGCAGATATCCAGATCGGTGAGTTTGGCGGCCGCGAAGTGTTGTTCCTGGCCCGTCACGGCCATCCGCACCGGGTGCCTCCGCATCAGGTCAACTACCGCGCCAACCTGTGGGCGCTGAAGCAGGCCGGGGCCGAAGCGATTCTCGCGGTAAATGCCGTGGGCGGGATTCATATGGCGATGGGCACCGGGCATTTTTGTGTGCCTCATCAGTTGATCGACTACACCAGTGGCCGCGAGCATACTTTTTTTGCCGGTGATCTGGAGCAGGTGACCCATATCGACTTCAGCTATCCCTACACCGAATCGTTGCGCGAGCAATTGATTGGCGCATTGGCGGCCGAGGGCTGCTCCTACAGCAGTCATGGTGTTTATGCCGCTACTCAGGGCCCGCGTCTTGAGACCGTGGCAGAAATCGCCCGTCTTGAACGTGACGGTTGCGACATCGTGGGCATGACCGGCATGCCGGAAGCGGCACTGGCCCGCGAGCTGGAACTGGATTACGCGTGCCTGGCGCTGGTGGTCAACCCGGCAGCGGGCAAGTCGACAGCGATTATCACCATGGCCGAAATCGAGCAGGCGCTGCATGAGGGTATGGGCAAGGTAAAAGCGACGTTGGCGCGGGTGCTGGCGGGCTAATCAAGTCCGTAGCAGCCGCCGAACCCAGCCTCGCGGAGCTCGGCAGCTGCTACAGAATCAAGCCGCAAGTTGCGTCAATTTTCAGCGCTTTTCAGTTTTAGGCGGCAACGGCGCAAACAATGCGTCGATGTCGTCATCCTGCAGTTTCCAGTCCCCTGCGACGCGTCCGTCCAGTACGCCTGCCGCCAAATCTGACTTTTCCTGCTGCAAATGCTGGATTTTTTCTTCCACAGTGCCGCGGGCAATCATTTTGTACACAAACACCGGTTTTTCCTGGCCTATACGATAGGCGCGGTCAGTGGCCTGGTTTTCTGCCGCCGGGTTCCACCAAGGGTCGTAGTGAATCACCGTGTCGGCCTCGGTAAGGTTCAGGCCTACACCACCCGCCTTGAGGCTAATCAGAAAAATCTGCAGCTTGCCGCTCTGGAAGTCCTTGACCGGTGTACGTCGGTCCCGGGTTTGCCCGGTGAGGATGGCGTAGGGCACCTTGCGCTTTTTCAGCTCGGCCTCGATCAGCCCCAGCATCGAAGTGAACTGCGAAAACAGCAGGATGCGTCGGCCTTCGGCAAACAGCTCTTCGAGCATCAGCATCAGGCTGTCGAGCTTGCCCGAGGTGCTGCCTTTTTTCGGCGGGGTGTCGCTGACCAAGCGCAGGTCGCAACATACCTGGCGCAGTTTGAGCAGCGCTTCGAGGATAATTATCTGGCTGCGTCCCACGCCCTTGCGGGTGATTTCGTCGCGGACTTTTTTGTCCATCGCCAGGCGCATGGTTTCGTACACGTCGCGCTGGGCTTCGTTGAGGTCCACCCAGTGGATGATTTCGGTCTTGGGCGGCAGTTCGGTAGCGACCTGCTCCTTGGTGCGGCGCAGCAGAAACGGTTTGATTCGCGCATTGAGATGCTGCAGGCGCTCGTTGCTGCCCTGGCGTTCAATGGGCACCCGGTAATCGCGATTGAAAGTCTTGACGTCGCCCAGCCAGCCGGGCAGCAGGAAGTGGAACAGTGACCACAGCTCACCCAGGTGGTTCTCCAGCGGGGTACCACTCAGGCACAGGCGCTGGCGGGCAACCAGCTCGCAGGCGGCCTGGGTGGCCTTGCTGCCGGGGTTCTTGATGTACTGTGCTTCGTCCAGCACCAGCAGGTGCAGCGGCAGTTTTGCCAGATGCTCGATGTCCTTGGGCAGCAAGGCGTAGGTGGTCAGGATCACGTCGTAGTCGTTGAGGTGCGCGAAATATTTTTTGCGCGTGGCACCATACAGCGCCAGTACCTTGAGCTGCGGCGTAAAGTGCGCCGCTTCGTCGAGCCAGTTGGGGATCAGGCTGGTGGGCATCACAATCATGGCTGGGCGATCAAGGCGGCCGGCATTTTTTTCGCACAAGATATGCGCCAGGGTCTGCAGGGTTTTGCCCAGGCCCATGTCATCGGCCAGCACGCCGCCCACTTCCAGCTGACGCAATGACTGCATCCAGCTCAGGCCTTCGAGCTGATAGGGGCGCAGGTTGGCATTGAGCCCTTCGGGGGCTTCGACGCTGAAGTTCTTGATATCTCGCAGGCGCTGGGCGAAGCCGCGAATCTGCTCGCCACCTTCCCAGCGCAGGGGGAGTGCATCCAGGGCGTTGAGCCGCGGCGCGTCAGCACTTTTGATCCGCAGAGAAGTGGCGTCCGGCTCGCCCAGATAAAACTCGTCCAGAGTGGCCAGTACCGGTTTCAGCCGCCCGTACGGCAGCGCAACCTGCAGCGGACCATGGCCGCTGGCAGGGTTGGCCGGAATATTCACCAGGATCAGTTCGTCGTCCCTGCGCCGGGCGAGTTTTTCCGGGTTGAGGATGTCGCTGTGGGAGCGCATCAGGTTGAGCAGTATCGGCAGCAGGCTCAGGTGCTGGCCGTTGACGATAATCCCCAGCTCCAGGTCAAACCAGTCGCGCTCCGGGGCTTCGTCGACAGTGGCATACCAGTCTTCTACCGGGGTCAGGTCAAAGCCGAAACCTTCATCGATCTGCAACTCCCAGCCTTTTTCGGCCAGGCCTTGCAACTGGTTGAGAGTGAAATTCAGCCAGGCACTGTCATTGACCAGCTCAAACAGCTCGCCGGCGCTTTCCGGTAGTGCCTTACTCTGGCGTGTGGCAATTTTAAAGCCCAGGTTGCGCAGTTGTTCGCGGTAAAGGTTTTCGACCTCGGGCTTGCGCTTGATGCGCAGGGTTTGCTGTTCCTGGCGCAGCAGGATGTCAGCGTTTTTTTGCCCGCTCACGTACTGGTCCAGGTAGTTGAACGACAGGGCGGCGCGGTGCTGGATATAGCGCTGCATTTTGCCGTTGCGCGGCTCGAAAGCGCTGAATTCGGCACTGGCCAGCCACAGTCGCGGTACTGGCTGGACGTCCTCGACCAGCTGTTCTGGCAGATTGTTGGGGCGACGTGAGTCGAGTACGGCCTGGAGTTTTTCCAGAAGCTCGGCATCCTGAGCAGCGGCGGGGTAGTTCAAGGTTTCTTCAATCTTCAGTAAGACGGCTGCGGTGTGCTTGCAATTAACCCGCACCGGGCAGGTACAGTGGGCGCTGACCAGCAGCAAGGTGCTTTTGGCCGACTCACGCAACTGAATGGTCTGTCGGTAGATGTTTTCGCCAGAGCCCTGACAGCTGGCAGTAATCAGCTTGTCGCCGATCTGGGCGATCCTGACCCGATTTTCCTTGGCGTAGCGGCGGCCACGCTCAAGGCTTTGTTCCTTGAAGCGACTGACCCAGCTTGGTGCCAGCGGCTGGGTCAGTCGATCGGTGGGGTTCAGGGGCATGGGTTTTTCATTCAGGAAGACTTCGGCGTCAGGCGCTCGAACAGCGCTTCAATGGTATTGAAGCGTTCTTCCGGGCGCTCCATGGGTACCATGAATTTGAACAGGGTCGCGCCTTCGAATTTGTAGCGGTTGGGTTGGCCCTGGATCAATTTGATCAGCACCATCGGGTCAACCGGGGTGTCGGCGGCAAACTCGATGCGCCCGCCCTGCGGGCCGGCGTCGACTTTTTTGATGCCTAGTTGCTCGGCCTGCAATTTGAGCAGGGTGATGCGTACCAGGTTCTTGGTCGGCTCGGGGAGCAGGCCGAAGCGGTCGATCATCTCGACCTGCAAGTCCTTGAGGCCCTCTTCATCGGTTGCCGAGGCAATACGTTTGTAGAGGATCAGTCGCGCATGCACATCCGGCAGATACGACTCGGGAATCAGCGCAGGTACCCGCAGGTTGATTTCCGGGCCGCCACCCAGCGGCTGGTCGAGGTTGGGTTGCTCGCCCTTGCGGATCGACTTGACCGCGCGTTCGAGCATTTCCATGTACAGGGTAAAACCAACCGCCTGAATCTGGCCGCTTTGACCGTCCCCCAGTAACTCGCCCGCGCCACGGATTTCAAGGTCGTTGGTGGCCAGGACAAAGCCGGCACCCAGGTCCTGGGTGTTGGCGATGGCTTCCAGGCGTTTTTGCGCGTCCCCGGTAATCTGCTGGCGCGGTGGCGTCAGCAGGTAGGCATAGGCCTGGTGGTGACTGCGTCCGACGCGTCCGCGCAACTGGTGCAACTGTGCCAGGCCGAACTTGTCGGCGCGCTCGATGATGATGGTGTTGGCGCTCGGCACGTCGATCCCAGTCTCGATGATGGTCGAGGCGATCAGGACGTTGAAGCGCTTGTGATAGAAGTCACTCATCACCTGTTCGAGTTCGCGTTCGCGCATTTGCCCGTGGCCGATGCCGATCCGTGCTTCAGGCACCAGCTCGGCTAGTTCGGCCGCACATTTCTCGATGGTTTTAACGTCGTTGTGCAGGTAGTAGACCTGCCCGCCGCGCAGCAACTCACGCAGCAACGCCTCTTTGACGGTGCTTTTGTTCTGTTCCATGACGAAGGTGCGCACCGACAGCCGGCGCGCCGGTGGCGTGGCGATGATCGACAGGTCGCGCATGCCTGACACGGCCATGTTCAGCGTACGCGGGATCGGCGTGGCGGTGAGGGTCAGGATGTCGACTTCACTGCGCAAGGCCTTGAGCTGTTCTTTCTGGCGCACGCCGAAGCGGTGTTCTTCGTCGATGATCACCAGGCCCAGGTTTTTGATTTTGACATCGTCCTGCAGCAGCTTGTGGGTGCCGATGACGATATCGATCTTGCCTTCGGCCAGGTCGGCGACTGCCTGGTTGATCTCTTTGGCCGACTTGAAGCGGCTCATCACCTCGACCGTTACCGGCCAGTCGGCAAAACGGTCGCGGAAGCTGTTGTAGTGCTGCTGGGCGAGCAGGGTGGTGGGTACCAAAATGGCCACCTGACGGCCGCCATGCACCGCAATAAAGGCCGCGCGCATGGCCACTTCGGTCTTGCCGAAGCCCACGTCGCCACACACCAGACGATCCATGGGCTTGGGCGACAGCATGTCGGCGCGTACGGCTTCGATGGTGGTTTGCTGGTCCGGGGTTTCTTCGAACGGGAAGCCGGCACTGAAGGTTGCGTAATCCGCTTTCGGATCGGCAAATGCATAACCTTCGCGGGCTGCACGACGAGCGTAGATGTCGAGCAGCTCGGCAGCCACGTCACGCACTTGTTCGGCGGCCTTGCGCTTGGCCTTTTGCCAGGTTTCCGAGCCCAGGCGGTGCAGCGGCGCCAGTTCATCATCGCTGCCGGTATAGCGGGCGATCAGGTGCAGGTTGGCCACCGGCACATAGAGCTTGGCGCCTTCGGCGTATTCCAGGGTCAGGAACTCGGCCACCTGATTGTCGACTTCAAGTGTGGCCAGGCCCTGATAGCGACCTACGCCGTGGTCGATATGCACAACGGGTGCGCCTTCGCGCAACTCGGTGAGGTTCTTGATCACCGCATCGTTGTTGGCATCGGCGCGTTTTTCCCGGCGCCGGCGCTGCATCACGCGCTGGCCGAACAACGGGCTTTCGGCGATCAGCGCCAGCGCCGGATCCTCCAGCAGCAGGCCTTCATCCAGCGGGGCGATAGTAATCGCCAGGCGGTGTTTGCTGGCGACGAAGTCCGGCCAGCTGTCGACTGTTTTGGGGCGCAGCTTCAAGCGTTCCAGCAGTTCGAGCAGCACTTCGCGGCGCCCGGCCGATTCGGCGGTAAACAGCACGCGGCCATCAAACTGCTCAAGGAAACCGGACAAAGCCGCCAATGGCTGGTTGGCCTTGGCTTCGATGGCCAGGTTGGGCAGCGGTTGCGCCGGGAAGCGTTCGCGGCTGCTGCCGGTGTCGATGTCATCCTGGCTGGCGACCACCCGCGGCCAGTTTTTCAGGCGGGCGAAGCAGTCTTCAACCGGCAGGAACAGCTCGGCAGGCGGTAACAGTGGCCGCGACGGATCGATACGGCGCTCTTCGTAGCGGTTGCGTACGTCAGACCAGAAATTCTCGGCGGCCTGCTCGATGCCTGGCAGCGAGAACACTTGCGTGTCAGCCGGCAAATAGTCGAACAGGGTCGAGGTTTCATCGAAAAACAGCGGCAGGTAGTACTCGATACCCGCAGGGGTGATGCCGCTGCTCAAGTCCTGAAAGATCGGGCAGCGACGGAAGTCGACATCAAAACGCTCGCGAAAGCGCGCCTTGAACCGGGTCACCGCGTCTTTTTGCAGCGGGAACTCACGTGCCGGCAGCAGGCGCACCGATTCAACCTTGTCGATCGAGCGCTGGGTCTCGGGGTCGAAGGTGCGCAGGGTCTCGATTTCGTCGTCGAACAGGTCGATCCGGTAAGGCAGTTTGCTGCCCATCGGGAACAGGTCGATCAACGCGCCGCGCACGGCGAACTCGCCATGCTCATACACCGTATCGACGCAGCGATAGCCACTGGCCTCAAGCCGGGTACGCATTTGCTCCACATCCAGCTTCTGGCCGATGTCCAGCACCAGGCTGCTGCCGAGCAGGAACTTGGTCGGGGCCAGGCGATGTAGGGCGGTGGTCACCGGCACTACCAAAACACCATGACTCAGTTCCGGCAGCCGGTACAGGCTGGCGATACGCTGGGAGATGATGTCCTGGTGCGGCGAGAACAGATCGTAAGGCAGGGTTTCCCAGTCGGGAAAATGCAGCACCGGCAAGTCGGGGGCAAAGAATCTCAGTTCCTGCTCAAGACGCTCGGCGCTTTGGCTGTCAGCGGTCAGGAGCAGGGTGAAGCGCCTGGCGGCGCTGGCAGCCTCGGCAATCGCGAGGCTCAGGGCGGCACCGGGCAGATTGCTCCAGTGCTGTTTACCTGCCGTGGCAGGGAGTTTCGGTAGACGCAGGACGGGCACGGAAGGTTGAGCTCCAAGCGTTGCGACAAAGTTGGCGATTGTAACGGGCCAAGGGGCTGGCTGTCAGTTGCAGCCTTTAACAGCGGCGCAAATCAGCGCATAACACTGACATGGGGGTGCCAAAGGGGCTGTGCAAGGGCAGCAGACTGATGAAATGGCAGTTGTTATAAAATTTTTCGCCTATATTTGTTGATGCTTAATCGTTTCAGTAACGGCGTATGACAGGCGTGCATTGCCCCTGCATGGGCGCAGCGGCATAATGTAGCCCCTTTTTTCAGCCCCTACATGTGGAAGGTTCCCGTGACTCAGAAGCCCGACCAGTGTCTTGGTGAATGGATCGACCGTGAAGCACTCGCAGAAGCGATGATTCCGCTTATCGGTCAGCTTTACCGCAATAACAATGTGGTTAGCTCGATCTATGGCCGCAGCCTGATCAACCGTTCAGTCATTGCGATTCTCAAGGCTCACCGCTTTGCTCGCCATCGTCAGTCCGATGATATCGAATTGTCCGTGCACGAAACTTTCCCGTTGCTCAAGGCAATGAGCGAGCTCAAGCTCGGCGCTGCTTCGGTAGACCTGGGCAAGCTGGCCGTGAAGTTCAAGGCCGAAGGCAATGGCCGCACGGCTGAGCAGTTTGTGCGCGAAGAACTGGCCGATGTTGTGGGTCAGCAAAACGCTTCTGCACGTAAAGGTACTGACGTTGTGCTGTACGGCTTCGGTCGTATCGGCCGTCTGCTGGCGCGCATCCTGATTGAAAAAACCGGTGGTGGCGACGGTCTGCGTCTGCGTGCCATCGTTGTGCGCAAAGGCGCCGACAACGATCTGGTCAAGCGTGCCAGCCTGCTGCGTCGTGACTCGGTGCATGGCCCGTTCGATGGCACCATCGTGGTCGATGAAGCCAACAACACCATCACCGCCAACGGCAACCTGATTCAGGTTATCTACGCGAAAAACCCTACCGAAGTGGACTACACCCAGTACGGTATCCAGAACGCCCTGCTGGTGGACAACACCGGTGTATGGCGTGATGCCGATGGCCTGGGCCAGCACTTGCAGTGCCCTGGTATCGATCGCGTGGTCCTGACCGCTCCGGGCAAGGGCAAGCTGAAGAACATCGTTCACGGCATCAACCACGGCGAAATCACCGCAGACGACAAGATCGTTTCGGCGGCATCCTGCACCACCAACGCCATCGTGCCGGTGCTCAAGGCTGTCAACGACAAGTTCGGCATCGTCAACGGTCACGTTGAAACGGTTCACTCGTACACCAACGACCAGAACCTGATCGACAACTTCCACAAGGGCGACCGCCGTGGTCGCAGTGCCGCGCTGAACATGGTGATCACCGAGACCGGTGCTGCTACCGCTGCTGCCAAGGCATTGCCTGAGCTGGCCGGCAAGCTGACCGGTAACGCGATCCGTGTTCCGACGCCGAACGTGTCGATGGCCATCCTCAACCTGAACCTTGAGAAGCCGGCTACCCGTGAAGAAATGAACGAGTACCTGCGTCACATGGCGCTGCACTCCGATCTGCACAAGCAAATCGACTTCGTCAGCTCCCAGGAAGTGGTGTCCACTGACTTCGTGGGTTCGCGTCACGCCGGTGTGGTGGATGCTGAAGCGACGATCTGCAATGACAACCGCGTTGTGCTGTACGTGTGGTACGACAACGAATTCGGTTACAGCTGCCAGGTAGTACGCGTGATGGAAGACATGGCCGGGGTCAACCCGCCAGCGTTCCCGCGCTAAGCAACCGCCGCAACTGAAAACGCCCCGACTTGTCGGGGCGTTTTTGTTTGTGCGGGAAACCTGTGGGAGCGGGCTTGCTCGCGATGGGGTCAGCGCTGTTGTTCAGTCAGACCGCGTTGCTGGCATCGCGGGCAAGCCCGCTCCCACAGGGGTCAGGCATTACCCGCCACCGCCGATTGCGCCGTACGCAATTGATGCTGATTGCCACGGAACAACACCACGGTCGCAATCAGGCCCAGTATCGCCGCCCCGGTCAGCCACAGACCGGGGGCGGCCTTGTTGTCCAGGGCATGAATCAGGTAAGTGCAAGCCGCCGGAGTAAAGCCACCAAAAGTGGCGGTCGCCAGGCTGTAGGCCAGGGAGAAACCGGTGGTGCGCACTTCAACTGGCATGATTTCGGTCAGGGCAACCACCATCGCGCCGTTGTACGAGCCATACAGGAATGACAGCCACAGTTCGACAATCAGCAGATGACTGAAGCTCGGGTTGGCCACCAGCCAGGACAACGCCGGGTAGGCGGTCAGGATCGCCAGGATGGTCGCACCCAGCAGCAGCGGTTTACGCCCGATCTTGTCCGACAGCGAGCCCATGACCGGCAGCCAGAAAAAGTTCGACAGGCCAATGCACACTGTGACCAGCAAGGCATCGAAGTCCGACAGATGTAGCTCGGCCTTGCCGAAGGTCGGGGTATAGGCAGTGATCAGATAGAACGACACGGTAGTCATCACCACCAGGGCCATGCCACCCAGCACCAAGCCAAAGTTCTGACCGACTGAGCGAAGGATTTCACGCAGGGTAGGGTGATGTTTGCGGGCTTCGAACTCAGGAGTTTCTTCCATCGAGCGGCGGATCACAAAGATCACCGGCACAATCATGCAACCCAGCAGAAACGGAATCCGCCAGCCCCATTCACCCATTTCTTCAGGGCTTAGCCAATGGTTGAGACCAACCCCCAGCAAGCCTGCGAACACCACGGCAGCCTGCTGGCTAGCCGACTGCCAGCTGACGAAGAAACCCTTGCGGCCCGGTGTGGCGATTTCTGCCAGGTACACCGACACCCCGCCCAGTTCCACGCCTGCCGAAAAACCTTGCAGCAAGCGCCCGAGCAACACCAGCAGGGGTGCGGCAACACCCAGGGTGGCGTAGCCCGGCACGCAGGCGATGAGTACGGTACCCATGGCCATCAGGGCCAGGGTAATGATCAGGCCCTTGCGACGGCCGTGGCGGTCAATATAGGCACCGAGAAAAATCGCACCCAGCGGGCGCGCGAGAAAACCGGCACCGAAGGTGGCCAGGGCGAGCATCAGTGAGGCAAAAGCGCTATCGGTTGGGAAGAAGGTTTTGGCAATGGCCGTGGCGTAAAAGCCAAAGACCATAAAGTCGAACATCTCTAGGAAGTTACCGCTGACAACGCGAAAAATCGCCTTGCCTTTGCCCGTACTGGAGGCCATCAGAAATCACCCGCTCTTATCTGTTTTTATGCGTTATCCGTGTTTTTACTCGTCCACACTGCCAGGCAATGACCTGCGCCATTGCGCAAAACAGTTTTGTAACCATATGTGTAACAAAGTGTGTAGGCAACATTTGTTGGCGCTACACGGCCGGGCTAGGGCCTTTGCGCAAGCAGGCTCAGGCGCAGAGGGTCGGGCAGACCTTCGGGTGCGAGCCAGATGCCCAGGTAGATTTTGGCCAGTTGATGATTCTGGCTGGTGAAAATGACCTGACCATTGCGCTCCAGCTTCAGCCCGCGTTGCGGGTTGTAGTCCAGGGCGTAGCGATCGCCGCGTTTGATATCGCCAAAACTGGCCTGAAGTTGTTTTAGCGGGGCGTCGAGGCGAGCCAGGGTGGCTGCCGGTTGCTGGCGCTTGAGGATGGTGGCCGAGGCCCGGGTGATATCGCTGTGCTCCAGATCGCGCAGATAGAACAGCTCAAGGCGCAGCTCGCGCTGTTCGTCAAAGGCCTGTTGCGGTTGGATGCCTGGCTGGGTGAAAAGGGCTGCGGCATAGATATCGGCCCAGAGGTAGGTCAGCACGATCTGGCCTTTGCGTTCCATGAGTTGCGTGCCATCGCGCCATTGGGCGGGAAAGTTGGCTTCTTTTAGCCGAGCTGACTCATCGGCCAGGCTGGTGGTGGAGTAAAGCAGCAACAATACGATCAACAACTGGCGCATGGTGGATGGCTCTGATCGATGGGTTGTTAGAGGTTATGCCAGTTTTGCTAAGTGTGCGGCAGCTGCTAGGCAGGCTCGCGCGCGCGATGGGATGTAGTGAACACAAAAATAGCCAACGACCAGACCAAGGGTTAATGTTCGCGGCGTTCAGGCTTCTATAGACTGTGCCCCACGTTTTGATCCTTCATGGCGCTGGCCGCGACATGATTTAGCCGTAGGTGCCCAAAGCGGTGCCACGGCCTGTTCTGAGGAGTACGCATGGCTGTCTACAACTACGACGTAGTGGTACTGGGTTCCGGCCCGGCAGGAGAAGGTGCGGCAATGAACGCCGCAAAAGCAGGGCGCAAGGTGGCAATGGTGGATAGCCGGCGTCAGGTTGGCGGCAACTGCACGCACTTGGGCACGATCCCGTCCAAAGCCTTGCGTCACTCGGTTCGCCAGATCATGCAGTTCAACACCAATCCGATGTTTCGGGCCATTGGTGAGCCGCGCTGGTTCTCGTTCCCGGACGTACTGAAAAGTGCCGAGAAGGTTATTTCCAAGCAAGTGGCTTCGCGCACCGGTTACTACGCACGTAATCGCGTCGACCTGTTCTTCGGCACCGGCAGCTTCACCGACGAGCAAACCATCGAAGTGGTGTGCACCAACGGCGTTGTCGAAACCCTGATGGCCAAGCAAATCATTATCGCCACCGGCTCGCGCCCGTATCGCCCGGCTGATATCGATTTCACTCACTCGCGTATCTACGATAGCGACACCATCCTCAGTCTGGGCCACACCCCGCGTAAGCTGATTGTTTACGGGGCAGGCGTGATCGGCTGCGAATACGCGTCGATCTTCAGTGGTCTGGGGGTGTTGATTGAGCTGGTGGATAACCGCGAGCAACTGTTGAGCTTCCTCGATTCCGAGATCTCGCAAGCGCTGAGCTACCACTTCAGCAACAACAACATCACCGTACGCCACAACGAAGAGTACGAGCGGGTAGAAGGCGTCGAAAACGGCGTGATCCTGCATCTCAAGTCCGGCAAGAAGATCAAGGCCGACGCCTTGCTCTGGTGCAATGGCCGTACCGGCAACACCGATCTGCTGGGTCTGGAAAACATCGGCATCAAGGCCAATGGCCGTGGCCAGATCACGGTTGATGAAAACTACCGCACCACCGTGCCGAACATTTTTGCCGCAGGTGATGTAATCGGCTGGCCAAGCCTGGCCAGTGCCGCCCACGACCAGGGGCGTTCGGCAGCGGGCAGCATCGTTGATAACGGCAGCTGGCGCTTCGTCAATGACGTGCCGACCGGCATCTACACCATTCCGGAGATCAGCTCGATCGGCAAGAACGAGCAGGAGTTGACCCAGGCCAAGGTGCCGTACGAAGTGGGCAAGGCGTTTTTCAAGAGCATGGCGCGTGCACAGATTGCCGGCGAGCCGCAGGGCATGCTGAAAATCCTGTTCCACCGTGAAACCCTTGAAGTGCTGGGCGTTCACTGCTTCGGTTATCAGGCATCAGAGATCGTGCACATCGGCCAGGCGATCATGAACCAGCCGGGCGAGCTCAATACCCTGAAGTACTTCGTCAACACCACGTTCAACTACCCGACCATGGCCGAAGCCTATCGGGTAGCCGCCTACGATGGCCTCAACCGGCTTTTTTGAGCGGCTCCGGCCGGTGGCCTGAGCCGGCCGGGGAGACCGATTTCAGCTATTCCCGAGGGTGGCAGTGGCCAAACCGGGAAAGTCTGTAATCAGGCTAT
>Ga0302347_1002334_pt1 | contig 19689 bp, 18 predicted proteins | sample PhyWR1_FD_202178 | JGI IMG/M metagenome (GOLD analysis project Ga0302347, IMG submission 202178) | Leaf surface microbial communities from wheat plants in UC Gill Tract Community Farm, Albany, California, United States - DLSL W.R1 (v2)... | ecosystem: Host-associated > Plants > Phyllosphere >...
GATATCTGCAACCAGATCCCAGGCTGCGTCGGGGAGTTCATACCGCTTTGCCATCTTGGCCTCCTGGCTTTAATGGCGGTGTATTTTACAGAAAATCGTATTTCTTGGGTTTACGTACAGAGCCTAGTACCGTCTATCCCTCGGTGATAGGTACCCAGCCAAATCAGGCCCAACGACTCTACCGTTCGCGTCAGTGATTTCGGTCGATAGTCATATAGGCCGGCATGCCATTTCCTGGCATTGAAATGTGGCAAGCCTTCGAGCAGGGAAGGGCACTCAGCTACGCCTGCATCGCGCTCAAAGTCACCCCAAGATGCCCAAGCCGCGTTTGGATAACTCGCAGCAGATGTTCGTAGCTCTTCGCCAACCTTCTGATGGGTTCGGGCACCGTCGACGTCCGCTGGTTGAATGGACGTAAGCTTCGTGCAGAAATCGGTCAGGGTAGGGTTGATCTGAGGTCGGACGAAACGCTGGAATTCGTCGAGGATTTCAAGCGATTCCAAATCGATTACCACTAGGCCAATCTCAATCGTTTCCATCTTATCGGGGATGACCACGAGCGACCTTGGAGATTCGCTTAACCGATATCAAAATCGGTTTAGCACGCGACACTCATGAAATGGAGTATTTAAATTGCAGAGCCATAAGGTCTTCTGCCCAATGGTTTAAGTTTTTTTTGTTGTATTGTAAAGAAAGTATCGCCGAAGGCGATCTCGGCGATACATGATTAACTAGGATTTTACTATATAATGGTCTCGCCCCAGTATTGGGAATTATATAGGCCCTTCATATTTCGCGTTTCAATGTGCCTCTGGTGGATAGTGTGGTCGGGCAATTCGAAGATTTTCGGAGATTCAACAATTTCGCACTCATTTTTTAGTGTTTCGATAAATTGTTGGATTTTTTCTGGTATCTCCGATAGTGAGTTACATTCTGGCAAAACATTTTTGAGGATATTGCAGTTGATAGGTGTGATGTTATTTTGTTTCAAAAGCTGCCAGCCATGTGTGGTACCGAAACCAGAGTTTGTGAGCACTCCACGCAGGTGGGTAACATTTTCGGGGTGTTGAATTTTTGGGAATGCTTTTTTGTAAATTTGGTTTTTGGATTCCAAGGTTAGATTGTCGAAGCGCAGAGTTTGACTAACGGCCTCTTCAATTCTGCCGTCAAGTCTTCTGGCCATTCTGGCAGACTCAGCGTATAGAGTGGCTTTAGCTTGGATTGTAAGAATAGTGTGAGAGTTTTTGCAGTAGACCAACAAGTCAATCTCGCCGCCTTCAAATTTTTTTTCCAAGCATGTACTCAACCCATTACTTTCAAAGTGCCTCGCAGCCCTCTTCAATAGTTCAGGTTCGAAGAGGTTGGAAATCATGCTGTCAAATTTATATTTCTTTTTCTTGGACTGATCATTTTGAATTGCAATTAGGAGGTTTCTTGCGCCAAGTAAAGTGGGGATTGCTGCGGGTAAGAAATATACATCATCCTCGATGCGCCAAAAAGGCGGGAGGAATTTGTTTGATATTTTGGTGTGTTCACCTTCGGAACAGAAAAAGAATTCTGAGAACTTATCAAAGTCTGAATCCGATACGCTGGACAGCTTTTGAATGTGGTGTTTGATTTCAGAGTATTTCATCTTTTCCATTGCCAAGCCTTGCCAAAGCTTTTTGCCAAGCGGCGTATCGTGCAAAGCGTGGGCCGTTAAATATTTGTCGACGACAATAGATACATCTATGTAGGTCTGGCCTATGCACATAAAGGCAGTTCTGATTTTTTTGAACTCTGCTGGGGAGGAAAAGCCAATGTGCGTGTAGAAAGAATCAGGGATTATGTCGGCCTCAACAAAGGCATCCTGGGCGTTGGAATACATTTTTGAGATGTAGTCAAAATAAGCAGTGGGATTTATCGATCTCTTGGAGTCAAGCCTGTAAAAGATTTTGCTAAATAAGGTTTTTGGGCTTCGCTCAAGTTGGGTTACTGTCGGAAGTGAAAGGTTGGTGAGTATGATATCAGTCAGTTCATGGTCTTCCGCGTCCTGGTCGAAGTAATCAACATAAGACTCGTGTTCGTTTTTTCGCGTAAAGCTGTAAATATCATTATGAATAAATGGGAATACAATATTTAGATTTGCGCATGCGAAAAGATTTTTGAAATCTTCTGGTTTGATTTTGTAGCCTGATTCGGTGCAGGATTCCAATGTTTGGTTGTTGAAATCTTTGACTTTTTCAAGGATGAAGGTGTAGGGGATAAGTGTGCTGTAAGGTATTTCCATATTATCTAGCAGATTGCGCGTTGTAATCTGGCAGAAGTGGTTGTATATGTACGGAAAAGGTAGCTTCAAAATTGGGTTTGCATCAAATAGGTTGTCTACTTCTGGCTCTAGATCTTTCATTCTGTCCCTTGAGGTTTATTTGTGTGGCAATGATATGTGGCTTGCAGAAATATTAGACTTCGCTCGTGGTGATTTGAGGTTGTCATGCATCGTGGATGAGAGCAGGCGTTTTGCTCAGCTAAAGTTTGTCGGTATTTTATCAGGTGAGTGTGGTGCGTTCGATAGCTCGATCTTCGCACTAGCCGATTATCTGTCGCCTTTTTTCAGTCATGTACCAATTCACGGTTTCAATGCATAGCGCTGAAGTCATTGTTCGAAGGTGGTGAACACGGTACACGCCAAAGCGGAGTCTAGAGCAGTTTCCCTCGACACAGTCCACACTTTATGTGCAGGCACTATCGGTACTTCGACCAACCAGGTCGGCCATCAAGCTCCTCCAGCATGTCATCGTCATCATGTCTCGCCCGATAGCCGTTCGATACCGGGCGAGGATCGAACTCTTCAAAATTCAGGATCGATTGAGTCTGCCTGGTCGGCGCGTGGTAGGTCGCTTGTTCGTAGCAGGCGAACCGCCGAGCATCATCGCTGTGGCTCCAATCCGCCCCCTCAATGTCGGCCTCATGAAGGCCACTTATACCGGTCTTGTGTGCGTTGGCTGCGGCTGAATTTTGAGGAAGGGGAATTCCTTTGGTGATCCACACCCTCGCTTCGCGCAAGGCCTTCGATCCAATGGAATATTTCACCACGCCGTCCTCCGCGACGACGAATGCCAAGTGACCTTCTGAGGCTTGTGCAAACTTCGAAGCGATACACGAGCGGGATGCCTGAAAGTGATCAGCCAGTTCGGCAAGGTGCTCCAAGGTGAAGTCCTTTTCCTCCGCAAGCGGTTGGATCATTGCCCAGGGAACCAAGCACTCGGCAGCAAAGATGTCGCACGAAATCTCTTCCTGATGACGCCCCGTGAAGCGTTCGAGCTCATCAGCGGGCACCTTCTCACCATGCTTGGACGGGAGCTCAAGGACATGGTGTGCGATCTCATGGAGGATGGTGAAGCGCTGGCGAACCACGCTGTCCTTTTCGTTGACCCAGATGTGTTTCTGTCCGCGCCTTTCAAAAGTATTACCCGCTTCACCATCGGGAAGCTCCACACGCGAAACCTTGAAGCCCAAGTGAAGCGCCAGTGCCTCTACATCAACGGGTGCTGTGTTGATACCTGTGTCCTTCAACAGTTTCCTGGCCCGTGAGATCACAATGTTTTCGTCCATGAAGACCCTCGTCATTACATTTGCTGGATGAGTTCGATCCGTTTGAGCCATGCTTCTTCAGTGTTCGGACGCTCACCTCTGAAGCTCATCGTTGCTACGTCTTCAAAATCCTCCCATGGGATGTCCGTGCGAGAGACCATCAGGTGATAGAGGGAGTCCTCAACAGTGACCGACTTGGCCAGCAGCTTGAAAACATCGCCCTCTCTGTCATCCAGCTCGAGCGCGTGACTCAGACGCGTGACGACATCCTCTGACGGGGCTGCCCGGTCTCCCTTCTCCAATCTCCAGATATACGCATGATCCAGGTCGCCTGCGCGCTTCTCCAAGTCACGAAAGCTCAGCTCTTTTCGTTCACGCATGGTTGCGATGAACTCAGCCAAATCCATTTTTTTCTCCAACCTCTTGCATTGCCCAAACGGGCGGGAGTAGTCTGTTGCCTAGCCAGACAACAGCTCGCGATTCATACCCATGATAAGCGGCTTTTTTTTGAAGTCCACTGTTGTCTGTCCGGACAACGACCCTCGGGTCGTTTTTTAAGATCGATGGTGTTGTCTGTTCAGGCAACAGTTCGCATACGAGGTTTTTCCCATGACACAGTTGAACGAGTTAGAAATTGAAGACGTGGCAGCCGCCGTCTTGGCGGGCCGCGAAGTACGTGAACATGGCCCTTACAAAATTCAGCTCGGTAACGAGGAGCTGAAGTACCGGCCACTGGTAATCGCTGATCCTGTTCCAACCGGCCAGCAGGTGCTGGAGGTTGCGGAACTCCGCCCGGTCGACGAGTACCTCTTGTTCCAGGTTCTCAGCAACGGCCATTTGGAGCTGCTCAGCCCCAGTGAAACGACTGACCTGCGCCAGGCTGGTATCGAGAAATTCCTGGTGTTTAAGAGCGACCGCTCGTTTCGGTTCTTCATCGACGGGCGCGCCCAGGACTGGGGCGGCCAGCTCATCTCTGGTCGCACTCTGAAGCAGTTGGCCGGCGTGGATGTGCAGAAATACGACATCTTCCTGGTCATCCCGGGTGAGGACGATGAGCTGATCGAAGATCGTGACTTGTTCGACTTGGCGCGCCCTGGTGTCGAGCACTTTGCGGCGGTGGAGATCAACATCAAGGTCTTCGTCAACACGCTGCCCGTGTTCGTCCACGCTCGCAACCTGAGCTACTGGGATGTAGCGCGACTCGCATTTCCCGATGCGGAACCAGGCCCTAACTCTCACTTCACCGTGACTTATGCGAAAGGTCACGAAGGCAACTCGCTCATTAACCTGGTCGCTGGCCAGCACGTTCGTATCAAGAAGGGGATGCACTTCAATGTCACAGCCACTGATAAGTCGTAGTCCCCACCTCCTGCGCTTGCGCAACGAAGGATACAACTTGGACACCAGGGAAAGTTACCTCCTGGTTCGGGACGTGCCCTACGTAAACGCTCAGCGTCAGGTGTGCAAAGGCGTGTTGGTTATGGCGCTCAATCTAACTGCTGATGTTGCGGTCAGTCCGGGCGACCATACGGCACATTTCATCGGTGACTGCCCTTGCGATTCGCAAGGGCGTCCCCTCGAGCAGATCATCAACAGCAGCGGTACGAATCAGTTGATGTCGGATTTGGTCGTGAACCACTTTTTCTCGGCCAAGCCCAAGAGTGGCAACTATGCCGATTACTACGAGAAGGTCTCGATCTACGTTTCGATTTTGAGCGGCCAGGCCGAAGCGGTGGAGAAGGGTGTCACTGCCAAGACCTTCGCGCCGTTCCGGTCTGATGTTGAGGAGACAGTCTTCACTTATACCGACACGGCGTCGACGCGCGCCGGCATCGGAATGTCCACCGAGAAGTTCAAGGGATTGAAGGTGGCAGTGGTGGGCCTTGGCGGTACTGGCGCCTACATCTTGGATCAGGTCGCTAAGACCCCGGTGTCGGAGATCCACCTGTTCGACGGCGACATGCTCCAGCAGCACAATGCTTTTCGCTACCCAGGTGCTGTCTCCTTCACCGACTTGCAGCGGGGAATGAAGAAAGTTGAGTACCTCAAGGAAAAGTACGGCGAGATGCACCGCAACATCACTGCGCATCCTTGCATGATCACTACGGAGAATGTCGCTGATCTGAGTGCCTACGACTACGTGTTCCTCAGTGTCGATAACACTACGGTACGGGACTTGGTGGTCAAAGCGCTTCGGGGTACCCGCACCTCGCTGCTCGATGTCGGCATGGGGGTGCATCTGGTCGGCGATACACAGCAGATCTGGGGAACATGCCGAGTCACGACGCTCACGCCGGAGCATCACGACCACTCTGATCGCACTATGCCGCTGACTGAAAACCCTGCAGAGGACGCCTACCGTTCGAACATTCAGATCGCTGATCTGAATGCGCTCAACGCGGTACTGGCGGTCGGCACCTGGAAGCGGCTCTGTGGTTTCTACGTCGACAACGTCCAGGCCGACCACTTCACCTACTCGACCAACCTCAATGAGATGGGCAATAGCGAGGAGCGTCCATGACTATCAAAGGTCTTACGCCGCAATTCGTTGAGCACTTCCCGGAGAAGTTGGAGCCCGGTCAGCTCTACCTGGCCATGGAGTTCGCAACTGCAGCACACCTGTGTGCCTGTGGTTGCGGCAACAAGGTGATCACACCTTTTTCTCCAACCGACTGGCAGATGTCATTCGATGGTGAAACGGTGTCACTCAAACCGTCCATTGGCAATTGGACATTCCGGTGTCGCTCGCACTATTGGGTACGGTCAGGGCGCATCGAGTGGGCAGGTGATATGTCTCAGGAGGCGATCGACACCGGACGCAAATGGGATGCCCAAGCGAAAGTACGGCAGCAAGCAAACAAACCTAACGGCGATGAGGTACGCCAACCGACTCCAATCGCTCATGAAAAAACCCAAGCACCGTCGTTGCTTGAAAAGCTGAAAAAGTGGTTAGGCTTCTGATGACTAGGCCAAGGATCGGCTCGGCTTACCCCTCAAACGGAGGTTAGATATTGGACATGCAGTCACGTCACAATTTCGTTGTGTTTGGTGCTCCGATTTCTTCCATGAATCCGTCTAGGAAAGTATTCAGACGTGCATGCCTATCCGCTGCTAGCCGAGCACCTTCGACAGTCTGGAATCCAGAGGCGAGCTTGAGCAGTTTTGTGTGGAAGTGCTCAATGGCGAAACGTTTATCTTGAAAGTCCCTGCCCGCGGCAGTGGGGTTAGTAAAGTCGTGCAGTGCCGAGCCCATTCGGCCAGAAACGTAGAACGAGCGCGCGACTCCTACCATTCCTATGGCATCTAGTCGATCACTGTCCTGAAGAATCTTGGCTTCGAGGGTGAGTGGTTCGATGCCTGCTGAGAAGCTGTGCGTTTTCACCGCGTGAGCGACTAGCTCAATGCGCAATGCAGACCAACCCATCCGTTCCAGTATAGAAGAGGCTTTATCTGCCGAAAGCGTTGATGCTTTCGCCCGTAATGGAGAGTCTTTTTCGACTGCAACACAGTCATGCAAAATGGTAGCTGCAAGCAATGCCTCTAAGTCCCCACCTTCTTTTTCCTGTATCCGCCGAACATTCGTCCATACCCGGTGAATATGAGACAGGTCGTGAGAGCCGTCCGTACTGTCCTCGGGTAGAAAAGCGAATAAATCGGACGCTAGCCTTTGGTAAGGAAAGAATGGCTCATTAATCATTGAAAAATCTCCTGAGGAGGACGCGAGTGCGCCGGAGCCACGCGATAAATCAATGGATCGGCCCTCCTCGACAGATGCAAATCAAGGCACACCTTGGCTAAACAAATGGTGAGCATCACAAAGCCAAAATAAAAAATAGACGAGGTTTTGCTCGGAGCCCGCTCTCGCTTAGGGGAAGAGCATGAATGGGCTGCCGTCGTGGCGCTGAGCTGGATCGATATCCGATGTGTCCAGTCCGTATGTGCGGAGAAACCAGCGTGTCTGCCCGCCATACTCTTTTCCCACCTCGCTGCGCCCGTGCAGTGCGATGCGGTTGTTAACCAAGGCAATATCGCCCGGTTCCAGTGGCAAGGGGATGACGCAACCTGCGCATGCCTCTTTCAGAGCGACCATTGCTTCATGAGCAGAGGCTTGGGCGCCTGTAGCGATCTGGGTAGTTCTATGGCTGAACCGAATCCACCATTTGTCCTGAATCGCATACAGAAGCTGGGCGTAATCGACTTCCAATTCATCTCCGAGAATATCGATCATCCCGTCGCGGAAGGTCAGTTGCGAGCCAATAAGGTACTGAGGCTTCTGCAGATCCTCGATGTGCTCATTTGTCAGTGACGTCATGAGCTGGTCAAGCGGCATAACTGTGGTTGGCACATCATTCGGATTGCGCAAAGAGGATAAGCAGACAAAATCCGGCGAAGGTGCAATACGTGGATTGAGCGGGTCGCGGTAGCCGCGCATTGGAAACGTGACTGCGTCAGTGTGGCCGCTCATTTTGTCAGCCGACTTGTCGGTAAATTTGCCTCGTCCAGGAGGGAACACCACCAAGTTGACGAACAGATCGCCATTGTTTTCTGAGCCATAAGAGACCGTATCGGAACCGATGGCTGCAAGACACGCGATCGCCGAGACCATGGCCATTGCCGCTCCTTCAGCCGAAGGCACCGGGCAGAAATCCTCCGGAGTATCCGGTAGCTCCCCGGTTTCGAACACAGCTTGCAGTCGTAGGTAGGGTTGGGCCCAAGCGTAGTCTTTCACTGCTGCACAGCTGCAGTTGTGACTATTCAGCTCTTGCTCAATTGCGGGAACCAGCATCAGCCCTAGGTTTACTGGATTAGCCAGACTTTCAATGACCTGCTCAAGGGTCAGTTGAGCCCGCCAATGGGTGACAGCTGCCCGCACGGCTTGTGAAAAGATTACGTCGATCAATTGTGTCCCTACATGCGCTAGTGATATAAAAGTGATGTACGCCAGCGTGACCGTCACGCACTATCCTACCAGCGACCAATCCTGATTATGAAAATGCCAACACTTAAGCCTGCTGATTATCTCGAAGGGTGCGCTAGTTTCCTAGCCTGCCTCAAGCCATTCATGCGCTTGCGAGAGACCTCCGAAGGCCTTGTGTGCGAAATGACGCTGGCGGATGGTCAACCGGTGAAAGTGACTGGTATCGATCAGCCGCATCTGCTGCTTAATCTAATGTCGGCTCTGGTGAATCTGATTCCTCAGTCACGTTCTGGCGAACAGCACGTGGTGCCCAATGTCTCACGCACAGCGCCTGCAAGACCGCAGGCTTTGGAGACGATCATGCAACCTACGGTAAATACCAAGCACATGGACGAGCAAACACGCGCTGCCCGAGAAGTGATTGGGTTAACCACCAAAGTTTCGATGCACACCTTGGTAAAGTCAGTCGCAGATGAGCGTGGAGTCTCCGTGGCTACCGCTGCCCGTGATCTTTTGCAGGACGGACTGACAAGGTTTGACCAGGAGTCGAGGACGATCAGCCCTTCTCAGTTGCTGACTGACTACGAGCGTAAAGCCAACGACTTCGAAGGTGGCGAGTCAGAACACTGGGTGATCCGAGCAGATCGAAAAATTGTGAACAGAACTCGTTTACGAGCAGGTGAGTACGAGCGATCGTTATCTTCTTTCACCAATTTTGTGATCGCTCAGGCCTTGAGTCATTGCCCTGTTGCGAAAGCACTGCGATCAGAAGCTCATGGGCCGATCATTACAGACGAAGCAGTGGTTGAGGCCGTAAAGGTAGTTGAGCAAGCGTGCGGCCCTAAAGCTCGCTTACTGGCGACACAGATTGATCTGGGTGAGCACCGTCAGCTGACCAACATGATTCTTGGTGGCACCGTGACTGCGCCTGCGCGGGTATTGGCAAAAATGGCTACGGCCTTGACGGTGCCTCTAGAAGTGCTGTCAGTGGCGTTGGAGCGTCGATTTGTTACTCAGACGGTACCAGCTTATAAGGCTACTGAGGCCAAGCCCACGGTTCAGGTCGAGCGCAAGGCCTGGAGTGTTGCGGTGAAGGAACTCCAGTTGCCCGCCGATGAGGAAGAGCGTCTTCTCAAGTTGGAGGGCTAGGCGTGAATCCATTTGACAGGGCTCGTAGGCAAGCATTTGAAACCCGAGAAGCCCTGGTGGGTTTGTCTGACTCCCTGTCGGGAGTAGCGTCCGGTGCACTTTTGGCAGGTGTGGAAGACGCACTGAATATCGCGATTGAGCGTCTGCCCTTCGGACACCCTGAGCTGGGAGGGGGGAGCGGCGTCCTCAAGCGGGAAATCAGCACCGTCTACATCCGAAACGATGTTTCACCCGCTGAGTCCGCCTACCTGATTGCTCATGAGCTGGGACACTGGTTTCTGGATGGCGACCGTCCTGCCCAGACCATCGCTCACCTCAGTGCAATGACGGCTTCTTATGGTAGCCAGGCCACGGTTGCTGTTGAAGCCTACGGTGCCCGTGAACGGTTGGAGCTACAAGCTAACGTGTTTGCTCGCGAGTTGCTGCTACCCCGTGCAGTGGCCAGCCAGATGTTTCACGGAGGTATGGGTGCAAGCGCAATTGCTGCCAGTTTGCAGGTGCCCTTGGAGATTGTGCGGCTCCAGCTATTCGACGGTGTACTGCTTCCGATCCTGCCTCCATCTCCGCCGCCACCGTTGCCGCCCATGACGTCAGGGCAACATGTCGCTGCCACTGCTTCTGAGACCTTCGTCAATGTGGTTGCTGGGCCGGGTACGGGTAAAACCACCACATTGATTCACCGGATTAAGCACCTAGTCGAACAGGGTGTGCCGCCAAGCCGAATCCTCGTCCTGACCTTCACCAATAAGGCAGCGCACGAGTTAGTGGAGCGCCTGAAGGCATCCGCTATCACCGGAGCATCTGAAGTTTGGGCTGGTACCTTTCATGCGTTCGGCCTCGAATTCCTAAGAAAGTACCATCAGCTATTCAACCTCGATCCAGATGTCCTAATAGCTGACACGTTGATGCAGGTGCGGCTAATGGTGCGCACGCTTCCCAAGGTACAGTTGAAGTACTACTTAAGACTTCAGAACCCATATGACTGGCTTCCAGGCGTCATGGGTCAGATCAAGCGACTCAAGGAAGAGTGCCTCACCGTTGCCGACTATCGGGCGCGACTTACGGCTTTGCAGCCCTCCGATCCTGACATTGCGAACGAGCGGGAGGACATTGCCACACTGTTCGAAGCCTATGAGGCCGCGATGCGGGCGGAGCAACTGGTCGATTACGTCGATTTGATAGCGCTTCCTTCTACCCAGGCCAAGCGCGACCGAACTTCGGTCGTCCAGTACATCGATCATTTTGAGCACGTGCTCGTCGATGAGTATCAAGACGTCACCGAGGTGATGGTCGATCTTTTGCGGCAGTTGGCTTTGAATGCGCGCTCCGTTTGGGTAGTCGGTGATGTACGCCAAGCGATTCATCACTGGCGAGGCGCCTCGATCAGAAGCCTGATCGATTTCGATGCCACCTTCAGAAGCAATATTTCTGGCGCAAATGTCCAGCGGTATGCATTGGATCTGAATCGGCGGAGTACCCCGCAGATTCTAGAGCTATTCTCCTGCGCAGGCATCAACCATGCCCTAAGCAGCCGGATGCCGCTGGAACATGTAAGTGCCTATCGTCATTCAATCGGGATCATTCCGACCCTGTATGAGTGTGGTTCCAAAGACTCTCAGGCAGCAACGATCGCCCAGCGCATTGGTGGATTGGTTCAGCAGGGCATCCCATACAGAGATCAAGTGGTCATCAGTCGCAAATCTGCAGATGTCGAGCAGGTGGTGGAGGCTCTCGCTGCTTTAAATGTGCCGGTGCTACACATTGGCGATGCTTGCCAGCGGCCAGTGATCAAGCGGTTGCTCTGTCTGATGGAATTGCTTTGCATGCGTCAGCCCCGCTCGCTGGTAGGGCTTGTTTCTGAGCCTGCTTTCAGCATGAGCTCTCAGGATATCGAGCACCTCAATTTCCTTACCTCAAAGGGCTCAGGCTCTGGCATGCAACGCGGTCGTTGGTTATGGCAAACCGTTCCTGGCTTGTCACCAGCGGGTCAACAAGCCAAGTCGAACCTCGCGCAGTTGTTGAATGGGCTTAAGCGCAACAGCCGGCCGTGGGACTTCGTGTCGAAGGTGCTTCTGGATCAGCGCTATGGAATGCCCAACCCCGCTGATCAATCTATTCAGGCGCATACCGAACGGCTTGCTCTATGGTTGTTCGTTTACGCTGTCCGAAACGGTGATGGTGATGCCAGCCAAGCTCGACTGTCGCAATTTTTACTTCGCGAAGAACTACGTCGACGAATCGGTGAGAGGTTGGGAGATCGTGGTTTGCCTCCGGAGGCGAGAGCCTTGGACGCAGTGAGCGTAATGACTGTTCATTCGAGTAAAGGGTTGGAATACCCAGCAGTCCATGTGACGGACATCAGTGATTCGTCTTATGGCGCCGATCGTCCTTATGCATATGATGTGCGTGGTTTGGAGTTGCTGCCTCCAGAGGTTCTGAACAGCACCGCTGCCGAGTTTATGTTTGAGGAGCGGGTCGAGCGGAACAACCTGCTGTATGTCGCCCTGTCCCGAGCACGCGACTACCTGTACCTTTATGAAATCAGCGGCTGGCCTCGTCCAACACCATTGAATCTGGCCCAACCGACCAGTTTGATCAAGCGCCCTGGGGTCGCAGTGCCGGGAGCGGTTGCAGCACCGATGCCTGTTATCAGCAACTCGGTTGTGCCGACGGTCAGCTATGAGGCTTTCCAGACGTATCTCAGTTGTCCACTGCAGTTTCACTACCGGTACGAGCTTGCTCTCACTGCCGAGCAAGATATCGACGTATCGATTCGAGCTCGCTGGGCAATCACCGATATGCTTTTGGCTTTTGCCAGAGATGGAGTCTCACCTTCGGAAGCGTTCACGACCGCTTGGGCATCACACCGCTTGCCAAGTAAGTTAGAAGATCCCGGCTTAATGGTGGACGCAGTCGCTGCGGCGAAACGAGGCATCGCAGTAGTGCGCAGTGTAGGGGGTGTCGTAATTGAGGGTATGGTGTCGCAGGTTAACGGATTGCACATCGAGCTCCCCTGGATGCTAACCCTGAATAACCAGCTTCACTGGATCCGGACTCAAACAGGCATTCAGTACACCCTAGGGCACCTGAGGCCAATGATGCTGAACATTAACGGCAAGCGAGTGGCAAGCGCCAAGGTCTACTCGATGATCACCGATCAGCATGTCGTGGACGTGGCATCTAAAAAGGCTGAAAGCACTACGGTCTACAAGATGGCCGCTCGATTCGCGGCAGGGGATCGATCTGCGGTCAAGGGCAGGCACTGTGGTCGCTGTGCATACCTCAGCATCTGCGCAAATACTCCATAGTTTGTCTTACCCCTAAAGCTTGTCATAGTTACCAAGCTAATCACCGACAAAACGGGCCACTCGCTGAGTAGCCCGTCATACATCGCGCAGCTTTATTTCTTTCTAGGTTTTCCGGCATCGTCCCGCTTATCTCGGACTTGGCCGTCTTGATTTCGGGAACGGGGTTGTACACCTCCGCCTGGCTTTGGAACCGTTACGTGAGGGTTCAAAGGTCGTCTGTCGGTCAGGCTGTCATACTTGTATGACCTGTGGTGATGGAAAGGCTCAGTCATGAGCACCCGCTACTCAAACAGTTCCGATGCTCATCGCGCCGACGCTGAGCTTAGCAGACGATTTTCTTCGAGCGCAGCACTAAGCCGAGAACACTCCACCGACTCTGCTTAAAGCACGCGCTAAAGAAGTGATACCAATTGCGAGGCCGGTTTAACGATCTGACATGTACTATTTACGGGGTGCTGATCAAAGCATCATCGCCTTGAGAACCCTTGCACCTGTGTAAAGGACAGTGCCAATTACGTTGATCTTTCTGTACGTAGCATTCGGAGAAGTGACGAGGTGGTAGCGATCAGGCAGCCGGGTAAGGTTTCGCTGCAAGCGAACACGCTCTTTTGAGGACAGGTCACCACGAGCGAGCTGGGAGGTCAAAAACGCCAGTTTCTCGTCGTACTCGTTGCCCCAGTCGGCACGAAAGAAGTCCTGGATCCACCTCAGGTTTGCATAGAAAAGCGCATTAACGGTAAGCGCGAGCGACGCAGTCTGGAGGTTGAGGTCTCCTTGTTTCCATAGGCCGGAGAGGATCAGGCACGGCGTCAAAACGATCAGGAAGAGATAGGTCATACGGGAGGGTGGATCTTTACGTTTGAGCATTTTGGCTCCGTTTGAGCGATGGGGCAGGACGTAACAAATATAGCAGTATCAGTTGCAACGACTCAGTAGGAGCTATGCGGTGCAACGCCACGCACTGCCAACTGCCTTGGATGTTCAGCATTTAATGTCGAGCAAACAGCGTCTGCTTCTGTCCAAGCTTTGAAGACACCATGCTTGCTGGCTGAGCCTCCTTCTACAAGATCAACGACCCTGTATCGCTTGCTGCCATCGTCCAGCGTGGTGGTTTCGATCACTCTGAATCTTTCGTGCATGGTTGCTTTCCGTGCATGACATTGGTGGTCTAGAACTACCGGCTAAACTAGACGATTTCAAAACCGAGGCAGGTTTGAGCTGAGACAATTTATGACAGTGCAATGCGCTCGCCTTTGCGGGGAGGCCGGCTCAGCAGTGGGCGGTGTGTGTTGCATTTTTCTAAAAGTCGCTGCTTCGGGACGACGGGCCCGACTGAGTCGGTTTGAATGAGGTCGGGGGCACTGATCAGAGACGGTAGTATGGTGCTGTCATCGGTCAAACCGACCCAACCTAATGAGCAACTGCTCGTTATATCTCGCAAAACCAAACACCAATCAAGAGTCTGCTGAAGCGAAGGATTAGAGATGGTATGTTCTTTCACCCTGGACGACTACACTCAGAAGCTCGTCGCGGTCTTTCAGGCCGAGGAAGATATGGCTTAGTCACGTCGTGGGGCGGCGGGTGAAAAGTAGGAGGGATGAATGCCAAAGCTGAGCAATGACTCCCAAGGTATCGGCGTGGGATGTGATTTGATAAATGCCTAGCCTAGCTGCCGAGCTTCATGCTAATGAAGCTCGGACGAGCCTACAAAATCCTATTTCTTTGGTTTCTTCCTCAAACCCGATATGTAATCAAGCGTCGTTTTAGGTGAGGAATATCCCATTATGTCCGACACCGATATATCCGACACCGATGATGAACTCGCCTTCATGATGTGGACGATCACCGATTGCCGGATCCTGTGTATAGATCTTTGTGCAGGATCATTTAACGCTACACGCAGATAGGAACCGATGATTCTGCTCATCTGCTGCGAACTCATGGGAACCCTTGCGTCTGTTTCGGATGGAAACAGAAAGTCATTCACTGAAAGGCCTGCTTCCTGGATATATCTGCCTACCACGCGTCCAAAGCTACCGGGTAAAAGGGCAAAACCTTCTTTTGAGCGGGATTTAGCGTAATGCACGCGCATTAGGACTCCCGAGTCGACGTACGAGAAGTCCTGCGGCTTGGCAGGCATGAGATCATGAGGACGTAGTCCCTGCAGCAACATGGCAATACAGCTTTGATCCCGAAGACTACCTCTGCACTGCACCACCTCCCACAGAGCCTTCAGGCCTTTCTCATCAATTAGGTATGAGGCTGGAACTGAATGCCTACGTTTCAAACCTACGTCAGTTGGCTGACAAGCATGGTCAATGCTGGTTTCATTTGATGGGTCTGAACACTCTGGTGCAGCATCTAAAGGGAGAGCGAGCACAGTCGGTGCTGAGGAATCAGCCTGGTGCCCATGGTTGAAGTCTTGGAATGCACGTAGCTCTTGAAGGGGAAGTAATTTCACCAAGCGGTCGAGAACGGTCTCCTCAATACCGATGATTTTGCTCGCCTGGCAAAATGCAAAAATAGATGTGCTGATGCCATCCCGAACATCATTATGGGTGGGCTGGGGAGCCTTTGAACCGTCTGCTTCAGCCGACTGCTGGATATCATGGACGTCGCGATAGCCTAAGCCCCGTGACAGGATTGCTTGGGCAGAGGCAAGACTTATAGGAGTGCCACTGGGCCAATTTTTCTGTAGTTTTTTTGCGATACGTTTGAAGCCGCGCTTGTCGACAAGATCGGCGCTATAGATGGGTACACGCATGACATTCTCCATGTCAGGGTGTCGGCTGCCCTCTGACGATTGTCGAATAGGCATGCTAAGCAAAAAGTTAAATCAACCTGTGGCAACCCACCTTTGCGAACCGACCGCACGATCCAGGAACCGATCAATCAACGCTAGCACAGCAATTGCACCTGTCTAGAAAATCGGTTCTCGAGGAGCCCCGCTGTTTTCTCTCCACATCCGCTATCGACGATGAATGACATCTGGCTGCTTCAGGAGGTCAGCCAAGCTACATGTGAAAGGAATGATCGCGTTATCCAGGTTGTCTGTACCAACATTAGCGTCACTTTCTCCGTGCCGGATTAGTCGGACATGCTTCATTCATCAGATTCCTGCACAGCTGCCATAGCGATCATGCAGGGCACATAAGTCATCGTCTGGCAGAGGTGAGCCAGCGGCACGAAGGGTGGCCTCCTAATGGGCATGGTGGCAGGCATATTTGCATGTTTGCGGGATTGGCTATTGATACATATGGAAAATCATAAGATTAAGAATCTGAGTTTTATTATTCTTTTAATAATATTTAGAATGATGTTTTAAGTGGGGGTTTATATTGATTCGAATCATTTTGTGTTTTGTCGTTGATTGTATTTTTTTGATGATTTATTGATTTTTGGTGAGTTATTAAGCTTCATGAATTTTTGTTTTTTGAACTCCGATTGCCGTGTAAATATATAGCTAATCATTGATTTTAAAGAGAAAAATTGTTTTTTTTTGTAAAAAAACTTGCCCTGATTGCGGGCTTGGACTAGCTTTTTTGTTGTCGGTAGTGCCTCTGTGGTTAGGCCTTAATAAACCTTTTCTCATAGGGGCGGGCAGGTTTGCTTTTGAATAATTGGAGAGTGAGATGCCAGATCAAAACGATGCCCGTCAAGCCCCTCGAATTGCTCATTATTTTCGAGATGTTGATTTGTCTAGCAATTCGTGTCCGCGATTCATACCAGAACTTTTTTCCACAAATTGCTGGGCTGAGGATTGGCCTGCACGTTTCCTTCTCAGGGTCGCCATACGCTTTCATCATATTTGGGCCACTTTTGGCATCAGGGACGGACAAGAGACGATCCATGGGGCTCAGCCAGCCGTTTGCTTCTCAAACTTTAGCGTTGCCGATCTGATTGCGGTACGAGAAGGTGTAGAAGGAGTCAATAAGGCCGTCACTCAGTATGCGATCACCTTTCCCACGTGCTCAGCGGAGCGAGCGGGAGCAGAGCAGGTAGTGCAAGGAGGCGACCTGCGAGCATTCTTACAGAAGAGCAATCCTGTAGTTGCTGTGACTCCGGAAGACGTCCTCCGGAATGAGTATCGCTACGTCGTCTGTCAGTTGGATATGTTTAACGACCAGGCAATGCCCTCGGAGTGGCGATGGCCATACCCCCGGAATTATCACCGCGCGATAGCTAAGATGGAAGATAACGGCTGCCTCGGGGATAAGCTGCCAGGATTCGAACTCACGCAGAAGAGGTGGTCAGGGATCGGGATAGTCGTAGCCACTCAAGCGGACGCCCGCAGGCTCCAATATGACATCTTGTCCCTCATCGACCAGCAAATATTATCGGAAAGCCACTTTGATCACCTTCTGGTCTGCGAGCGTTTGCCAACGGCTTTGGAGGGGCTCTCTGAGGTCGGCAAGCAATCTGCGGTTCAGGCAGCCTACTTTGACTTCAAATCCTGCATGGTCGTCTCCGATGAAGCTGCTGTCGAAGCTCTTCAGGACTTCTCGGCTCGAATATCTGAACTTGAGTTATGTACCTTGAAAACCGTGACACGTGAACGCGGTGGCTGCTGGGTTTACTTTGAAGACAATACCCACCCATACGTTCGAGCTCTCATCAAGGCTGGCCGAGTGCTGGTCAATAAGCTGGGGCGATATATCGGTACCTTAGATGAGCTAGATCGTCGGCGGGATCTACGAGAGCGCCAGGAGATCGTCAAAGTCCTCTGTGAGCAACTACAGCTGAAACATGGTGTGGCCTGCAGCTATTTCAGTGTGCTCAACTCTTGGCGTCCCGACGACTTGCCAAACTTTTGCGGCCGGCCCTGGAGCGGTTTTTATCGAATTACAGATGAGCCCGACGATGAGGATGATGAAGAAAATGAGGGCGAGATCAGCTGAAAATAAGCTGCGTTATCGCTAGGCGACGAAGCTCAGCACTCTGCCCCTCCTTCTTGAGTGAGCTGCTCCTGAGGCTTGGTGTAGTGTTTAATCCAGGCATAGAAGCTGTACACGGACACGCCCAACAGCGCTGCCCCTCCCCGAGATAGGAAGCTGATTTCCGGTCACCTGGTTGTCCACCTAGATTTGAATTCTTAGGGAAAAGCCCGGTTACTCGTTAAGCGTCCGGTTTTTCATTAAATGGGCGGAAGTAACATTCAGTTATCCGATGATTGGTATGCCCCATCATGGAAGCTACAGATGCCAAGGCCATCGAGCTGAACTGATCGGGAGCTGCGGGCTGGGAGGTAGAGGACTGGCGGATATCCACATGAAGTGAGTGAGACTCCAGATCATCTCCGTAGAGTATCTCTTCTGAACAGTCATGGAGAACAGGTATCTGGTATGGCTCAATCCCCAAAGTATTCGATTCAAGGACTTCTTTAACGGCCGACTGAAACGAGTAATCGGAGCGGCCTGAATACACTTCATTTTCGCTCGCGAAATCTACTTCCAATCGCTGATTGAGATCCAGTTCCTTGATGGGTTCCCACAAGGACTCAATGGTAGGGAAGGTTTTGCCTGCCACATCGTCGCTCAAAAACAGATAGAGCAGGTTTTTGTGAGCGGCTACCACCTTTACCCCAGACATAGCGCCTTGGATGTGCGCTTGCTCAAGGGCCTCTATAACGAAGCTGTGCTCTAAAGGTTGGTTGTACAAGACGGCGAAGCGCTGCTTTCCTGCCTGCGCCATCACATCAAGATTAGGGGTTTTCCACTGCAGCGTGCTGAACACAACGCAGTGGAGACTCTTGTCGAGTACTTCAGGAGTGCTCTCGAGGTGAAACAGGTGTGAAAGCGTCATGTCGGCTTTTCTCCTGAGTGGTAATAGTCAATGAAGTCAACAGGAGGTACTTAGTCAAGGTGAAAGGGCAAGATATGAGTGGTTTCCGACGGAATATCAGTATGTTAAAGGTATACTCATTGATTCTGACCCGCTGCCGAATAACCTTTTGGCGGGTCAAAATGGGCAACGTCTGACTACCCCAGCCCTTCAACCGTTCGTCCGGTTGGAAGAGGCGAAATTTTGTCAACGAGGTGCTCCGTTGCTGTCGTTTATCTCATCCAGACAGGGAGGAAAAGACCCTATACAATCACGGCCTTACCTCGTTTGGTTTACATTTTTGGCGCCGAAGGACGTCGGATTCGACGCTTCTTGCTTTCAAATAGCCGGTTTGGTTTACATTTGGGGGCCAAAAGTGACCCTTTCAGGGCTTAGTTGACGCTAGTGGCGTTTCTGGTGTTTTTTCACTATTTTCAGGATTATCTAACTCATTGAAAATTATCGGTTCAATGAAATTTTTCGTGATTTTATTTGGGATTGACGTTTGGTTTACGTCTCTTCCAAAGAAAATATTTGGCGCGGGCAAAAGTACCAATCGCGAGTACCTGGCAGAGCGTTTGCGCGCCGCAGGCATCGACGTGGTGCTGACCCGCGAACCTGGCGGCACGCCGCTGGCCGAGCGCATCCGCGAGCTGCTGCTCACGCCCAGCGACGACGCTATGTGTGCCGATACCGAGCTGTTACTGGTGTTCGCTGCCCGCGCCCAGCATCTGGCCGAAGTCATTCGCCCGGCGCTGGCCCGTGGTGCAGTAGTGCTGTGTGATCGCTTTACCGACGCCACCTATGCCTATCAGGGCGGTGGCCGGGGCTTGCCCCGTGAGCGCATCGCAACCCTGGAGACCTTTGTTCAGGGGGCTCTGCGCCCGGATCTGACCCTGGTGTTCGATCTGCCCATCGAAG
>Ga0302347_1002335_pt1 | contig 19687 bp, 17 predicted proteins | sample PhyWR1_FD_202178 | JGI IMG/M metagenome (GOLD analysis project Ga0302347, IMG submission 202178) | Leaf surface microbial communities from wheat plants in UC Gill Tract Community Farm, Albany, California, United States - DLSL W.R1 (v2)... | ecosystem: Host-associated > Plants > Phyllosphere >...
CAGGCGTACCAGCCAGTCCAGCGCCTCGTCCATGGCACGAGCACGGGCGCTAGGCCCGGCGGGTGACGGGCGAGGGGCGGGGCTGTCGGTCACGGTGAATCCTTGAATGGTTTTTTTTCGAATGATCAAGGCTAAGGCGGTGTGTGGCAAGGGCTTTGCGCTGCTGCACTGGCCAGCGGTCGGCTCACTTCAAGCGCTCGGCGACGCCCATGCAGATGGCCATGATCAGTTTCAATTCCTTTTGTACCGTGCTGGACGAAACATTCAGCTGTTCGGCAATTTCCAGGTAGGTGGCGCCATGCAGGCGGCTGAGGATGAATATGCGCTGCTGGCGTTCGCTCAGCTGGTTGAGACTGACGCTCAGGTGCTTGAGCAACTGCTCGGCATGGGCCGCATCTTCGCTGCTGGTGGCGGGGGCGGCGACACTGTGCAGCACTTCGTCGGGCACGTCGTCGACCAGCATGCGTGCCTGCACCCGGCGTGCGCGCAGGTGGTCAAGCGCCAGGTTGCGTGCGGTCTGGAACACGAACGGTTCGATGTGCTCGATGGGCCGTTCGCCCAACGCGCGGGATACCCGCAGGTAGGTTTCCTGCAGCAGGTCCTCGGCCGTGCTGGGATTACCTACCATGCGCTGGAGGGTACGCAGCAGGGTCAGGCGCTGGATGAGGAAAACGGAATTGAACCGGGACTGACTCACGGGTGGACCTGGCCGACGAAAGGTTAATGATAATGCTTATCATCTTTGCGGAAGGTCAAGTGTGGAAGTGTTAGGAAAAGGTAAAGATTGTGAGTAAGGGCTTGAAGGTGCCTGCCGGGGAATTCACATCGGCTGTAAGATCGAGCGCCGCGCGGGCGGCGCTCGGTCTCACAGGCGCAGATAATGGCAAGCCGAACTCACCGCGCCCGGCACAGCGCCAGACAGTTATCCAGCATGCGGTTGCTGAACCCCCACTCATTGTCATACCAGGCCATCACCTTGAGCATGCGCCCGTTGGCCTTGGTGTGGTTGGCATCGAAGATCGACGACAGCGGGTTATGGTTGAAATCGCATGAAACCAACGGCAGGGCGTTGTAGCCCAACACTCTGGAATGCTTGCTGGCTTCGAGAAACAGCTGATTCACCTGCTCGGCCGTGGCTTCACGCTTGAGGTTCACGGTGAGGTCCACCAGCGACACGTTGATCACCGGCACCCGCACCGACATGCCGGTGAGCTTGCCCGCCAGTTCCGGCAGCACCAGGCCCACAGCCTCGGCGGCGCCGGTCTTGCTCGGGATCATCGACTGGGTCGCCGAGCGCGCGCGGTACGGGTCGCTGTGGTACACGTCGGTCAGCACCTGGTCGTTGGTGTAGGCATGGATGGTGGTCATCAGGCCCTGTTCGATGCCGAACTCGCGGTCCAGCACCTGGGCAATCGGCGCCAGGCAGTTGGTGGTGCAGGAGGCATTGGAAATGACCTGGTGCGTAGACCGCAGGATGTCGTGGTTGACTCCGTATACCACAGTGGCATCGGCGCCTTTGGCTGGCGCCGACACAATCACCTTGCCAGCCCCGGCGGCCAGGTGTGCGGCGGCCTTGGTGCGGTCGGTGAACAGACCGGTGCACTCGAACACCACATCGATGGCTTCGGCCTTCCAGGGTAGCTCGGCCGGGTTGCGGATGGCGCTGACCGCAATGCGGTCGCCATTCACCGTCAGGCTCTCATGGTCCGCCTCGACAATGGCATCGAAGGTGCCATGCACGCTGTCGTATTTCAGCAGGTGGGCATTCATGGCGCTGTCGCCCAGGTCGTTGATGGCGACGACCTGCAGGTCCTGGCGGTAGCCTTGGGTATACAGTGCGCGCAGGACGTTGCGCCCGATGCGGCCGAATCCGTTGATGGCGATGCGTAGGGTCATGGCAGTACCTCTGGCAGTCCGAGTGAAACCTGTGGCACAAAGGAGCTTCACTGAAACGGTTTTGTTGTTGGAATTACAAGATTATTCACTATCAGATAGAAAACAAGCCTTTTTAGTGGCAGTATTTTGTTTAAACATACAACGAGTGGTTGGGCGATGTGCCCCCAGCGTTGCACCAGGCCCTTTACCTTGAGCCTAGGCCGCAATCGTTTGGAGGGGAAATGCCCGGTAAACCGCCCTTACAATTAGCCTGGAGTCCAGTACATGCACCCGCGCATCCTTGAGGTCACCCAGCGGCTGATCGAACGCAGCCGTGCCACCCGCGAACGCTACCTGCAGCTGATTCGCGGGGCGGCCAGTGACGGCCCCATGCGCGCCAGCCTGCAGTGCGCCAACTTCGCCCATGGCGTGGCCGGTTGCGGCAGCGACGACAAGCAGACCCTGCGGCTGATGAACGCGGCCAACGTGGCTATCGTTTCGGCGTATAACGACATGCTCTCGGCGCACCAGCCGTATTTGCACTTCCCCGAGCAGATCAAGCAGGCCCTGCGCGAGGTGGGTTCGGTGGGCCAGTTCGCCGGTGGCGTGCCGGCCATGTGCGACGGCGTGACCCAGGGCGAGCCAGGCATGGAACTGGCCATCGCCAGCCGCGAAGTGATCGCCATGTCCACCGCCGTGGCCCTGTCGCACAACATGTTCGATGGCGCGCTGATGCTGGGCATCTGCGACAAGATTGTCCCCGGCCTGATGATGGGCGCCCTGCGCTTTGGCCACCTGCCGACTATTTTCGTCCCGGGCGGGCCGATGGTGTCGGGCATTTCCAACAAGCAGAAAGCCGATGTACGCCAGCGCTATGCCGAGGGCAAGGCCAGCCGCGAAGAACTGCTGGAGTCGGAGATGAACTCCTACCACAGCCCGGGCACCTGCACGTTCTACGGCACCGCCAACACCAACCAGCTGGTGATGGAAGTCATGGGCCTGCACCTGCCCGGCGCCTCGTTCGTCAACCCGTACACCCCGCTGCGCGACGCGCTCACCGCCGAGGCCGCACGGCAGGTGACGCGCATGACCAAGGCCAGCGGCAGCTTCATGCCGCTGGGCGAAGTCGTCGACGAGAAGGCGCTGGTCAACTCGATCGTCGCCCTGCATGCCACCGGCGGCTCGACCAACCACACCCTGCACATCCCGGCGATTGCCCAGGCGGCGGGTATCCAGCTGACCTGGCAGGACATGGCCGACCTGTCCGAGGTGGTGCCGACCCTGTCCCACGTCTATCCCAACGGCAAGGCTGACATCAACCACTTCCAGGCGGCTGGCGGCATGGCCTTCCTGATTCGCGAGCTGCTCGACGCCGGGCTGCTGCATGAAGACGTCAACACCGTCGCCGGCCCCGGCCTGCGCCGTTACACCCAGGAACCGTTTCTCGACAACGGCAAGCTGGTGTGGCGCGAAGGGCCGCAGCACAGCCTGGACGAGACCATCCTGCGCCCGGTGGCGCGGCCGTTTTCGGCCGAAGGTGGCCTGCGCGTCATGGAAGGCAACCTCGGCCGTGGGGTAATGAAGGTGTCTGCCGTTGCCCCCGAGCACCGCGTGGTGGAAGCCCCGGCGCGGGTGTTCCACGACCAGCAGTCGCTGGCCGATGCGTTCAAGGCCGGCGAGCTGGAGTGTGACTTTGTTGCGGTGGTGCGTTTCCAGGGCCCGCGCTGCAATGGCATGCCGGAACTGCACAAGCTCACGCCCTTCCTGGGGGTGCTGCAGGACCGTGGCTACAAGGTGGCGCTGGTCACCGACGGGCGCATGTCGGGTGCCTCGGGCAAGATCCCTGCGGCTATCCACGTGTGCCCCGAAGCTTATGATGGCGGCCCGCTGGCGCGCGTGCGTGAGGGTGATATGGTGCGGGTCGATGGTGTCGAAGGCACGCTGCGGGTGATGGTGTCGGCCGAAGAACTGGCCAGCCGTGACCTGCCGCCGGCGCCCCAGGGCAACGACCTGGGTTGCGGGCGCGAGCTGTTCGGCTTCATGCGCATGGCGTTCAGCCCCGCAGAGCAGGGCGCCAGTGCATTCACTTCGGCCCTGGAGAACCTCAAATGAAGGACTTGCTGGTTGGCGACATCGGCGGCACCAATGCCCGTTTTGCGTTGTGGCGTGACAACCAGCTGCATGAAGTGAAAGTCTTCGCCACCGAGGATTACACCAGCCCTGAACAGGCCATCGAAGCCTATCTGCAGGGGCAGGGCATTGCTCGCGGTGGCGTGGCCGCGGCCTGCCTGGCAGTGGCCGGGCCGGTAGATGGCGATGAATTCCGCTTTACCAACAACCATTGGCGGCTCAGCCGTACGGCGTTCTGCAGGACCTTGCAGGTCGGGCAGTTGTTGCTGGTCAACGACTTCACCGCCATGGCGTTGGGCATGACCCGCCTGCGCGAGGGGGAGTTTCGCGAAGTGTGCCCCGGCACGGCTGACCCGTCGCGCCCGGCACTGGTCATCGGGCCTGGTACCGGCCTGGGCGTGGGCTCGCTGCTGCGCCTGGGCGAAAAGCACTGGCAGGCCCTGCCCGGCGAAGGCGGGCATGTCGACTTGCCGGTGGGCAATGCCCGCGAAGCGGCGATCCACCAGCAGATCCATGGCCAGATCGGCCACGTCAGTGCCGAGACGGTGCTCAGCGGGGGAGGTCTTGTGCGTTTGTACCAGGCGATCTGCGCGCTGGACGGAGACATACCGCGACACAAGACCCCGGCGCACATCACCGATGCCGCGCTGGGCGGCGAGCCGCGGGCGCTGGCGGTGGTCGAGCAGTTCTGCCGCTTCCTGGGGCGAGTGGCCGGTAACAATGTGCTGACCTTGGGCGCGCGGGGTGGGGTCTATATTGTCGGCGGGGTGATCCCGCGCTTTGCCGAGCTGTTCCTGCGCAGTGGGTTTGCCACAAGTTTTGCCGACAAGGGTTGCATGAGTGGTTATTTTGCCGGCGTGCCGGTGTGGTTGGTGACGGCGGAGTTTTCCGGGTTGCTGGGGGCCGGGGTGGCCTTGCAGCAGGCGCTGGATCACTGACAGTTGAAGGGGGCCGCAGCGCGGCTCGATCGCCGGCAAGCCAGCTCCCACACCGATCGCGTCAAGACTGGATTTGTACACTAACTGTGGGAGCCCGGCTTGCCGGCGATGGGCTGCAACTCAGCCCCGGAAGGCAACACCGTACAGCAGGCAAAAGACCTGCAATCAACAAGAGGAAGGACCACCTTGAGCACTGCCGGCAAATCGATCCTGATGGTCGACGACGACCAGGAAATCCGCGAACTGCTGCAAACCTACCTGAGCCGTTCCGGCTTCCAGGTGCATGCCGAAGCGGACGGCAGGGGCTTTCGCCAGGCCCTCGAATCCACCCCTTGCGACCTGGTCATCCTCGACGTGATGCTGCCCGACGAAGACGGCTTCAGCCTGTGCCGCTGGGTGCGCCAGCATCCCCGTCTGGCACGGGTGCCGATCATCATGCTCACCGCCAGCTCCGACGAAGCCGACCGGGTCATCGGCCTGGAACTGGGCGCAGACGACTACCTGGGCAAGCCCTTCAGCCCCCGCGAATTGCAAGCGCGGATCAAGGCCCTGCTGCGCCGTGCCGAATTCGGCCAGGCAGCACCGGTCAGTGCCGTGCTGGCCTTCGACGACTGGCGCCTGGACACGGTCAGCCATCGCCTGTTCCACCGTGACGGTGAAGAGGTGATCCTCTCGGGCGCCGACTTCGCCCTGCTCAAGCTTTTTCTCGACCGCCCACAGCAGATCCTCGATCGTGACACCATCGGCAACGCCACCCGTGGCCGCGAGCCGATGCCGCTGGACCGCATCGTCGACATGGCGGTCAGCCGCCTGCGCCAGCGCCTGCGCGACACCGACAAACCCCCACGGCTGATCCGCACGGTGCGTGGCAGTGGCTACCTGCTGGCTGCGCATGTCTGCAGTGCATCCTGAGCGGCGCTGGCGCCTGCTGCCTCGTTCGCTGCTGGCGCGCATGCTGTTGCTGACCCTGCTGGTGGTGGTGCTGGCCCAGGGTTTGTCGAGCATCATCTGGGTCGCCCAGCTGCGCGCCAGCCAGGTTCAGGGCCTGCGCGCCAGCGCCAGCAGCCTGGCCCATTCGATGAGCGCCAGTGTCAGCTACTTCCGCTCGCTGCCGGTGGCCTACCGGCCACTGGTGCTAGACCAGCTGCGCAGCATGGGGGGCACGCGCTTTTTCGTGTCGCTCAATGCCAAGCCGCTGGACATGCCGGTACTGCCCGTCACGCCGCGCAAGCAGGCGGTGATCGAGGTGTTCCAGCAAGTGCTGCATGAGCGCCTGGGCGCGCAAATGGACATTTCCGTCGAGTTCGTCGCCCCGGATGACCTGCGCATCTTCAACAGTGGCTTGAAGCTCGACGAACTGCCACGCTCCTGGGCGCATTATTCGCTGACCCTGGAGCCGCTCAACCCGCCGGTGCTGGTAACGCAGATCCGCCTGGCTGAGGGCGAGTGGCTGTACATCGCCTCGCTGCTGCCCGAGCCCTACACCAGCCTTGAGGCCGAACGCCTGCCACGCCAGCAGATCGGCTTCATCGTGCTGACCACCGCCTTGCTGCTGTTGTTCATCGGCCTGCTGGTGCACTGGCAGAGCTGGCCGCTGAAACGGCTGGCGCGGGCCGCGCGCGAGATGTCGCTGGGCGCCGATGTGGCGCCGGTGGCCGAAGGTGGCGGCAGTGAAGTGGTCGAAGTGAGTCGGGCGTTCAACAGCATGCGCGAGCGTATCAGCCGCTACCTGACCGAGCGCAGCCAGCTGTTCAGCGCCATTTCCCACGACCTGCGTACGCCGATCACCCGCCTGCGGTTGCGTGTCGAACTGCTCGAAGACGAGCGCCTGCAGGCCAAGTTCAGCCAGGACCTGGACGAACTGGAGCTGCTGGTCAAAGGCGCCTTGCAGTGCGTGAAGGACACTGACATCCACGAGAACATCGAGCCTGTCGACCTCAACCAGGTGCTGGAGATTCTGGCCGAGCCGTACCTGGGCGATGGCCGCATCACGTTGCTGGGGCGGGCGTTGGCGCCGTATGCGGGCAAGCCGCTGGCGCTGCGGCGCTGCATTGGCAACCTGATCGACAATGCCATCAAGTACGGCGAGCGGGCACGGTTGCGCATCATCGACAGTGCCGAGGGGTTTGTGCTGCAGGTGGACGACCAGGGCCCCGGGGTGCCGCAGCAGCAGCTGGAGCAGGTGTTCGAGCCGCATTTTCGCCTGGCCGGGCAGCAGCAGGGGTATGGGCTGGGGTTGGGAATTGCGCGCAACATTGCCCATAGCCATGGCGGGGAAGTGAGTTTGCTGAACCTGCGCGAGGGCGGGTTACGGGTGACCTTGTATCTACCGCGGGGTATGGACTGACTTTATGCGCTGGCAGTTCTGGCCCTATCGCCGGCACGCCAGCTCCCACAATGACCGCACGGGGTTCAAGGTTTGCACTGTAGCTGTGGGAGCTGGCTTGCCGGCGATAGGGCCGTTGCAGGTCACTCAATTGTCACTGTCGAGTGACAAACCTGCCGTCCTTCGTGACATCCGCCCAAATCCCGCTGGCTAGAATTCGCAAACGACTGGCAAGGAGCAAGCTGGCCCATGACCCCCCTCGACCTGCCAGCAACCAGCTGGCTCAATGCCCCGGCCCATTCCAACTGGCGCCAGGCTGAAGCACATCGCCTGCTGGCCTTTGCCAAGGCCGCGAAACTGCCGGACGGCTTCGGTAACCTCGATGCCAAAGGGCAGCTCGCCCCCGGCGCCCGCGCCCAAACCATGAACACCGCCCGCATGACCCACTGCTTCGCCCTGGCCCATCTGCAGGGTGTGCCTGGCTACCTGGCCTATGCCGAGCACGGCGTGACCGCCCTGCGCGGGGCCATGCAAGATGCCCGCTACGGCGGCTGGTTCGCCCACCCCGGCGGCCATGATGACAGCGGCAAGGCGGCCTACCTGCATGCCTTTGTCGCCCTGGCCGCCAGTTCGGCGGTAGTAGCGGGTGTCGACGATGCGCCCGCTTTGCTGGCAGACGCGGCCCAAGTGCTGGAGTCGCATTTCTGGTGCGAAGGGGAAGGCGCCCTGCGCGAAACCTTGTCCCGTGCGTGGCAGTTGCCTGAACCGTATCGGGGCGCCAACAGCAACATGCACGCGACCGAGGCCTTCCTGGCGCTTGCAGACGTCACCCGCAACACGCTGTGGCTGCAACGCGCCCTGCGCATCGCCGAACGCATCATCCATACCCATGCCGCCGCCAACGGCCACCGGGTGATCGAGCATTTCGACGCGTTATGGCAACCGCTGCCGCACTACAACCAGGAACACCCGGCCGACCACTTCCGCCCTTATGGCACCACGCCCGGGCACGCGCTGGAATGGGCGCGGCTGCTGTTGCACCTGGAGGCCAGCCTTGCGCAGGCCGGCCTGCACGCACCGGACTGGCTGCTTGGCAGCGCCCGCGCGCTGTTCGACGGCGCTTGTGGGCAGGCGTGGCATGCCGATGGCGCCCCGGGCTTTGTCTACACCCTGGACTGGGCCGATCGCCCGGTGGTGCACGCGCGTTTGCACTGGGTGCACGCCGAGGCCTGCGCCGCCGCCGCCGCGTTGTTGCAAAGGACCGGCGAGGCGCATTACGAGCAGTGGTACCGGCGCTGCTGGGACTTCATCGCCAACCATTTCATCGACCACACCGCGGGCAGTTGGCACCACGAGCTCGATGCGCTGAACCAGCCGGCCGGGAGCATCTGGCCGGGCAAACCCGACCTTTATCACGCCTGCCAGGCACTGCTGTTGCCCGGCTTGCCGCTGGCGCCGAGCCTGGCCAGCGCCCTGGCCGGCAATGTAACCAGATGATGACATTCAAGCATCGCTTCGTTACCTGACGAGGCGGGCGGGCTGTTTAGACTCCATGCAACGCAAGCGCTCGACTTGCACGGCATAACAACAAGAAAGGTGCTTCGATGAATTCCACACTCCGTCTCGCTGCCGCAATTTCCTTGGCCTCGATACTGCCCTTCAGTGCCCAGGCTGCCGACGCCAAAGGCAGCGTCGAGGTCGTGCACTGGTGGACCTCGGGTGGCGAAAAAGCAGCCGTCGATGTGCTCAAGGCCCAAGTCGAAAAAGATGGCTTCACCTGGAAGGACGGTGCCGTTGCTGGCGGCGGTGGTGCCACTGCCATGACCGTACTCAAGAGCCGCGCCGTGGCCGGCAACCCGCCGGGTGTCGCGCAAATCAAAGGCCCGGACATCCAGGACTGGGCGGCCACCGGGCTGCTCGACGCGGATGTGCTCAAGGAGGTGGCCAAGGCCGAAAACTGGGATTCGCTGCTCGACAAGAAAGTCGCCGATACCGTCAAGTACGACGGTGACTATGTCGCCGTGCCGGTCAACATCCATCGCATCAACTGGCTGTGGATCAACCCTGAAGTGTTCAAGAAAGCCGGTATCGACAAGCCGCCGACCACCCTCGACGAATTCTATGCGGTTGCCGACAAACTCAAGGCGGCCGGTTTCATCCCGCTCGCCCATGGTGGGCAGCCGTGGCAGGACAGCACGGTGTTCGAAAGCGTGGTGCTGTCGGTGATGGGTGCAGATGGCTACAAGAAGGCCATGGTCGACCTCGACAGCGCAACCCTCACCGGCCCGCAGATGGTCAAGGCGCTGACCGAGCTGAAAAAAGTCGCCACCTACATGGACCCGGATGGCAAAGGCCAGGACTGGAACCTGGAAGCCGCCAAGGTCATCAACGGCAAGGCCGGCATGCAGATCATGGGCGACTGGGCCAAGAGCGAATGGACCCTGGCGAAGAAAACCGCCGGTACGGACTACCAGTGCGTGCCGTTCCCCGGCACCGAAAAGGCCTTCCTGTACAACATCGACTCGCTGGTGGTGTTCAAGCAGAACGACGCCGGCACCGCTGCCGGCCAGCAGGACATTGCTCGCAAGGTGCTGGGCGAGGACTTCCAGAAGGTCTTCAGCAGCAACAAGGGCTCGATCCCGGTGCGCAACGACATGCTGGCCGACATGGGCAGGTATGGTTTTGATGCCTGCGCGCAGACCTCCGCCAAGGACTTCCTTGCCGACACAAAAAATGGCGGCCTGCAGCCGAGCATGGCGCACAACATGGCCACCACGCTGGCCGTGCAGGGGGCGTTCTTCGATGTGGTGACCAACTACATCAACGACCCCAAGGCCGACCCGGCCGATGCGGCGAAGAAGCTGGCGGCTGCCATCAAGTCCGCCCAGTAAAGCGCTGATGGCCCTATCGCCGGCAAGCCAGCTCCCACAGGGTATTCACTGCCTTTGAAAACTGTGGGTTACCTGTGGGAGCTGGCTTGCCGGCGATAGGGCCAGTACCGACAACACAAAAGGCAGAGCCACGCACTGTCTGGGCTTCGGGTACCACATCATGACCACTACAACCGCTCAACTGCGGGCCTCACCCCTGGACGCGCTACAGCGCTGGCTGCCCAAACTGGTGCTGGCGCCAAGCATGATCATCGTCCTGGTGGGCTTCTACGGCTACATCCTCTGGACCTTCGTGCTGTCCTTCACCACCTCGACCTTCCTGCCCACCTACAAGTGGGCGGGCCTGGCGCAATACGCGCGGCTGCTCGACAACGATCGCTGGTGGGTGGCGAGCAAGAACCTGCTGGTTTTCGGTGGCCTGTTCATCGCCATCAGCCTGGTCATCGGCGTGTTGCTGGCGGTATTGCTGGACCAGCGCATCCGCCGCGAGGGCTTCATCCGCACCCTATACCTGTACCCCATGGCGCTGTCGATGATCGTCACCGGCACGGCATGGAAGTGGCTGCTCAACCCCGGCATGGGCCTGGACAAGCTGCTGCGCGACTGGGGCTGGGAAGGCTTTCGGCTGGACTGGCTGATCGACCCTGACCGGGTGGTGTACTGCCTGGTGATTGCCGCCGTGTGGCAGGCCTCGGGCTTCATCATGGCGATGTTCCTGGCCGGTCTGCGCGGCGTCGACCCGTCGATCATCCGCGCTGCGCAAATCGACGGCGCCAGCCTGCCGCGCATCTACTGGCGAGTGGTGCTGCCCAGCCTGCGCCCGGTGTTCTTCAGCTCGCTGATGATCCTTTCGCACATCGCCATCAAGAGCTTCGACCTGGTCGCGGCGATGACTGCCGGTGGCCCCGGGTACTCGTCCGACCTGCCGGCGATGTTCATGTATTCGTTCACCTTCAGCCGCGGCCAGATGGGCATGGGTTCGGCCAGCGCCATGCTCATGCTCGGGGCGATCCTCGCGATCCTCGTGCCTTACCTGTATTCGGAGCTGCGGAGCAAACGCCATGCATAGCCCTGCCCAAAAACCGCCACTGAGCCCCAGCCGCATCGCCATCCACGTGGTGTTGCTGATTGCTGTGCTGCTGTACCTGGTGCCGCTGGTAGTGATGCTGCTGACCAGCTTCAAGACCCCGGAAGACATCAGCACCGGCAACCTGCTCAGCTGGCCCTCGGTGATCACCGGCATCGGCTGGATCAAGGCCTGGGGCACGGTCAGCGGCTACTTCTGGAACTCGATCATGATCACCGTGCCTGCGGTGCTGATCTCCACCGCCATTGGCGCGCTGAACGGCTACGTGCTGTCGATGTGGCGCTTTCGCGGTTCGCAGCTGTTCTTCGGCCTGCTGCTGTTCGGCTGCTTCCTGCCGTTCCAGACCGTGCTGCTGCCGGCCTCGTTCACCCTTGGCAAGCTCGGCCTGGCCAGCACCACCAGTGGCCTGGTGCTGGTGCACGTGGTCTACGGCCTGGCCTTTACCACGCTGTTCTTCCGCAACTTCTACGTGAGCATCCCCGAGGCGCTGGTCAAGGCTGCTCGCCTGGACGGAGCCGGGTTCTTCACCATCTTCCGCCGCATCATCCTGCCGATGTCGACGCCGATCATCATGGTCTGCCTGATCTGGCAGTTCACCCAGATCTGGAACGACTTCCTGTTCGGGGTGGTGTTCTCCAGCGGCGAATCGCAACCGATCACCGTGGCCCTGAACAACCTGGTCAATACCAGCACCGGGGCCAAGGAATACAACGTCGACATGGCGGCGGCGATGATTGCCGGCCTGCCAACGCTGCTGGTCTACGTGGTGGCAGGCAAATATTTCGTCCGCGGGCTGACGGCCGGCGCGGTAAAGGGGTAAGTCATGGCAACGCTCGAACTTCGCAATGTGAACAAGACCTACGGCAGTGGTTTGCCAGACACCCTGAAGGATATCCAGCTGTCGATCAGGGACGGCGAGTTCCTGATCCTGGTCGGCCCGTCGGGCTGTGGCAAATCCACCTTGATGAACTGCATCGCCGGGCTGGAGCAGATCAGCGGCGGCGCGATACTGATCGACCAGCAAGACGTCAGCGGCATGAGCCCCAAGGATCGTGACATCGCCATGGTGTTCCAGTCCTACGCGCTGTACCCGACCATGAGCGTGCGCGAAAACATCGAGTTTGGCCTGAAGATCCGCAAGCTGCCGCAGGCCGCCATCGACGAGGAAGTGGCGCGCGTGGCCAGGCTGCTGCAGATCGAGCACCTGCTGGCGCGCAAGCCGGCGCAACTGTCCGGTGGCCAGCAGCAGCGCGTGGCCATGGGCCGGGCGCTGGCGCGGCGGCCGAAGATCTACCTGTTCGACGAGCCGCTGTCCAACCTCGACGCCAAGCTGCGGGTCGAGATGCGCACCGAAATGAAACTGATGCACCAGCGCCTGAAGACCACCACCGTGTACGTCACCCATGACCAGATCGAGGCCATGACCCTGGGCGACAAGGTGGCGGTGATGAAGGACGGCATCATCCAGCAGTTCGGCACCCCGCAGCAGATCTACAACGACCCGGCCAACCAGTTCGTGGCCAGTTTCATCGGCTCGCCGCCGATGAATTTCATTCCGGTGCGGCTGACGCAGCAGGATGGCCGACTGCTGGCGCTGCTCGACAGCGGCCAGGCGCGCTGCGCGCTGCCTCTGGGCGTGGCGGCTGACGACCTTGACGGCCGCGAGATCATCCTTGGTATCCGCCCGGAGCAGATTACCCTGGGGGCAGCAGAGGGCAATAGCCTGCCGGGCATTCGCGCCGAGGTGCAGGTGACCGAGCCCACCGGGCCGGACCTGCTGGTATTCGTCACCCTCAACCAGACCAAGGTGTGCTGCCGCCTGGCACCGGACGTGGAGTGCCGGATCGGCGACAGCCTGAACCTGCAACTGGACCCGGCCCGGGTGCTGCTGTTCGATGCCGACAGCGGCCAGCGCCTGCGCCTGGCCAGCACTGGCGCAACCGCCAAGGACAACGTGGCTCACTTCAAAGGCCGTTGACTCGTCTACACCATCAATAAGAAAAAAGAGGACGCAAAGGGATGGAACAGCGCAAACGCATCAGGACATTGGGCTCGCTGGCATTGCTCGCCGTGGTCGGCAGCAGCGGCGCGCAGGCTGCCGAGGCATTTTCCAGCGAATCGAAATGGATGACCGGCGACTGGGGCGGCACGCGCACCGAGTTGCTGGACAAGGGCTATGACTTCACCCTCGATTACGTCGGCGAGGTGGCCGGCAATCTGAACGGGGGCTACAACGACGACAAGACCGCACGCTACAGCGACCAGTTTGCCCTCGGTGCGCACCTGGACCTGCAGAAGATTCTTGGCTGGCACGATGCCGAGTTCAAACTGGCGATCACCGAGCGCAGCGGGCGCAACCTGTCCAACGACCGCATCAGTGATCCGCGTGCCGGGCAGTTCAGCTCGGTGCAGGAGGTGTGGGGCCGCGGCCAGACCTGGCGCCTGACGCAGATGTGGGTCAAGCAGAAGTACTTCGACGGCGCGCTGGACGTGAAATTCGGCCGCTTCGGCGAGGGCGAGGACTTCAACAGCTTCCCCTGCGACTTCCAGAACCTGGCCTTCTGCGGCTCGCAGGTGGGCAACTGGGTAGGCGGCATCTGGTACAACTGGCCGGTCAGCCAGTGGGCGCTGCGGGTGAAGTACAACATCACACCGGAATTCTTCGTCCAGGTCGGCGCCTTCGAGCAGAACCCCTCCAACCTGGAAACCGGCAATGGCTTCAAGCTCAGCGGCAGCGGTACCAAGGGGGCCATCCTGCCGGTAGAGGCCGTGTGGTCGCCCAAGGTCAATGGCCTGCCGGGCGAGTACCGCCTGGGCTACTACTACAGCACGGCGAATGCCGACGATGTGTTCGACGACGTCAACGGCAACCCGCAGGCGCTCAGCGGTGGCGCCTTCAAGTCGCACTCCAGCAAGCATGGCTGGTGGGTGGTCGCGCAGCAGCAGGTGACTGCCCAAGGCGGCGATATCAACCGAGGCCTGAGCCTGTTCGCCAACTTCACGGTGCATGACAAGGCCACCAACGTGGTCGACAACTACCAGCAGGTGGGACTGGTCTACAAGGGTGCCTTCGACGCCCGCCCCAAGGATGACATCGGCTTCGGTGTGGCGCGTATTCATGTAAATGACGACGTGAAGAAGCGCGCCGAACTGCTCAACGCCCAGAGCGGTATCAGTGATTACGACAACGCAGGCTTCGTGCCGCTGCAGCGTACCGAGTACAACGCCGAGCTCTACTACGGCTTCCATGTCACCAACTGGCTGACCGTGCGGCCCAACTTGCAGTACATCAAGAGCCCTGGCGGGGTGGATGAAGTGGACAACGCGCTGGTCGCAGGTTTGAAGATTCAGTCGTCATTCTGAGGGCAATTGTTGTAAATTTACGCCAATCCCTTTTCGGTTCCCGGCACCCACTGGCCTGCAGTGGGTGTCGGGGATAGGCCGAGACAGCGCTATCTCAAACAACAAGAGCTCTGAACCATGCCCGAACATCCGCTCCATCGCTTCTTTTCCTCGCAGCGGCCAAGGCCGACATTCGAGTGGGAGCGTTACCAGCAGCGCGATGTGCTGATCATCGATCATCCCCGTTGCCAGGCAGTGTTCAGCCGCCAGGGCGCGCAGATGCTGCACTTTCAACCGGCCGGAGAACGGCCTTGGCTGTGGTGCGCTGAGCAGTGGCCGCAGGTGGGGGCGATTCGCGGGGGCGTACCGGTGTGCTGGCCCTGGTATGGCCGCCACCCCAGCGAAGACCTGTGGCCAGCCCATGGCTGGGCACGCCTGCTGGACTGGAAGCTGGTGGACAGCCGCGAGGACGAGGAGGGCGTGACCCTGAAGTGGCGGCTGGACCTGTGCGACTGGCAGGTCGACCTGCATGCGCGGCTGGGAAGCCGCATGGAACTGAGCCTGAGTACCGAGCACCAGGACAGTGAACCTTGCCAGCTGAGCCATGCGCTGCTGGCCTACTGGCGCATCAGTGACGTGTCCGAGATAGCGCTGTCCGGGCTTGAGGATATCGAGGGCTACGACCGCCTGAACCGCCAGGCCTGCCGTGAAGATGGCGCGCTGAAGCCCAAGGGTGGCTGCCAGAAGGTCTACCCGGGAACGCCGCGCGTGCAGTTACAGGACCCGGCCTGGCAGCGCGAGCTGTGCATCGATACCGGCGACAGCGATGACACGGTGGTGTGGCACCCCGGCAACCGCCCGTTGATGGGCGTGAGCGGCCGCGAATCCCAGCGATTTATCTGCGTCGAGGCCGCCAGCGGCAGTGGCGAAGGCCTGAGCCTGGCCCCAGGGCAACGCGCCCACCTGCGGCTGCAGGCGCACCGGCTCAGTTGAGTTCGTCGTCCTCGATCGGGTAGCGGCTGGCGTTGAGGCTTTCCTTGATCTTGCGCAGGTGCGGCTGGAAATCCACACCGCGGCGCAAGGTCATGCCGGTGGCCAGCACATCGAGCACGGTCAGCTGGATGATCCTCGAGGTCATCGGCATGTAGATGTCGGTGTCTTCAGGTAGCGGAATATGCAGGCTCAGGCTGCAAGCGTTGGCCAGCGGCGAGCCGGCGGCGGTCAGGCCCAGCACCGAGGCGCCGTTTTCGCGGGCCAGGCGGGCCACTTCGACCAGTTCCCGGGTGCGCCCGGTGTAGGAAATGATCACGAACAGGTCACCGGTGTGGGCCACCGAGGCCAGCATGCGCTGCATCAGCACGTCGGCGTGGGCCGACACCGCCAGGTTGAAGCGGAAGAACTTGTGCTGCGCGTCCAGGGCGACCGGTGCCGAGGCGCCGAGGCCGAAGAAGTGGATCTGCCGGGCCTGGATCATCATGTCCACGGCACGGCTGACCTGCTGTGGGTCGAGCTGCTGGCAGGCGCTGTCGAGCGAGGCGATGGCACTGGCGAAGATCTTCTGGGTATAGGCTGCCGGGTCGTCGTCAGCCTCTACTGCGCGGCTGACGTAGGCGGCGCCGCTGGCCAGGCTCTGTGCCAGCTGCAGCTTGAGTTCCGGGTAGCCGCTGACGCCGAACGACCGGCAGAAGCGGTTGACGGTCGGTTCGCTGACCTTGGCCGCCTGAGCCAGCGCAGCGATGCTGAAACGGGTAGCTTGTTGCGGGTTGAGCAGGATGACTTCGGCGACTTTGCGTTCGGCCTTGTTCAGCTCGTCCAGGCGTCCCTGGATCTGTTCCAGGAGGTTTCGCACGCGGTCCATGGGTGTGTCCTTGGGTCGGGAAGGCAGCCGGCTGTGGGAGCAGCAGGCTTTTTGCAGGGTCGTCTATCGTACTGTCGGTACGGTTGACGTACCACTTGTCTGTAACACTTGTGGGTAATGTTGTGGTTTTTACTACATTTACCCTTGAAAACCGTATGTGAAAGCGGTATTCCTAGTACAACTTTAGGAAAGAACCAACATCATGGCTGCGATCAGTGTCGAACCTTGCACCTTTGCCCTGTTTGGCGCCTTGGGCGACCTGGCATTGCGCAAGCTGTTTCCTGCGCTCTACCAACTCGACCGTGCCAACCTGCTGCACGCTGATACCCGCCTGCTGGCGCTGGCCCGCGAGGCAGGCAGTGCGCAGGACCACCTGAACACTATCGAAGCACACTTGCGCCGGCATGTGCCCGAGGCGGATATCGAGCCTGCTGCGCTGGGCCGCTTTCTGGGTCGCCTGGGCTACCAGCACCTGGATTTTCTGCAACCCGAGGGTTACCAGGCGCTGGCCGGGCAACTGCCAGGCGAACTACCGCTGATCGCCTATTTCGCCACTGCCGCGGCGGTGTACGGGGCCATCTGCGAAAACCTCGACAAGGCCGGGCTGGCCCAACGCACCCGGGTGGTGCTGGAAAAACCGATCGGCCACGACCTGGAATCGTCGCGCCGGGTCAACGATGCCGTGGCGCGGTTCTTCCCCGAAAACCGGGTGTACCGTATCGACCATTACCTGGGCAAGGAAACGGTGCAGAACCTGATTGCCCTGCGCTTTGCCAACAGCCTGTTCGAAACCCAGTGGAACCAGAATTCCATCTCCCATGTGGAGATCACGGTTGCCGAAAAAGTCGGCATCGAGGGCCGCTGGGGCTACTTCGACAAGGCCGGCCAGCTGCGTGACATGATCCAGAATCACCTGTTGCAGCTGCTGTGCCTGATCGCCATGGACCCGCCCAGCGAACTGTCTGCCGATGCCATTCGCGACGAGAAGGTAAAAGTGCTCAAGGCCCTGGCGCCAATCACCGGCGATGGGCTGAGCACGCGTGTGGTGCGTGGCCAGTACATTGCCGGCTACAGCGAAGGCAAGCCGGTACCTGGCTACCTTGAAGAAGACAACGCCAACGCCCAGAGCGACACCGAAACCTTCGTCGCGCTGCGCGCAGACATTCGCAACTGGCGCTGGTCCGGCGTGCCGTTCTACCTGCGCACCGGCAAGCGCATGCCGCAGAAGCTGTCGCAGATTGTCATCCATTTCAAGGAAACACCGCACTACATCTTCGCCCCGGAACAGCGTTTGCAAATCGGTAACAAGCTGATCATCCGCCTGCAACCGGACGAAGGCATTTCTTTACGGGTGATGACCAAGGAGCAGGGCCTGGACAAGGGCATGCAACTGCGCAGCGGCCCGTTGCAGCTGAATTTTTCCGACACCTGGCGCAGCACAAGGATTCCGGATGCCTACGAGCGGCTGCTGCTCGAAGTGATGCGCGGCAACCAGAACCTGTTTGTGCGCAAGGACGAAATCGAGTACGCCTGGAAGTGGTGCGACCAGCTGATCGCCGGCTGGCGGAACGCGGGCGATGCGCCCAAGCCTTATGCGGCAGGCTCGTGGGGGCCGATGAGCTCGATTGCACTGATCACACGCGATGGGAGGGCCTGGTATGGCGACATCTGAGGCGATAACCGAACTGAAACTGCCAGCAGACGTGAAGGCACACGCCCTGGCCGACGCCAACACCTTGGCCACGACTCTGGCCAATGACGTGGCTGAACGTCTGCGTGCGGCCGTTGCGGCCAAGGGCGAGGCCTGCGTTGTGTTGTCCGGCGGCCGCAGCCCGGTGCCGTTCCTGGAGAAACTTTCTGGCCAGAGCCTGGACTGGGCCAAGGTCACCGTCAGCCTGGCCGATGAACGCTGGGTGCCAGTGGAGCACGCTGACAGCAACGCCGGCCTGCTGGCCCGTCACCTGCTCAAGGGGCCGGCGGCCAAGGCGCGCTTCGTTGGCTTGTACCAGCAGGCTGAAAGCCTGGATGCCGCTGCGCTCAAGGCCGACCAGGCTTTGGCTGCGCTGCCGGTGATCGATGTGCTGGTGCTCGGCATGGGTGACGATGGCCATACCGCCTCGCTGTTCCCCGCCAGCCCCGAGCTGAAAGCAGGCCTGGACCTGGCGAGCTCACGCCGCTGCCTGCCGATGCTGGCACCTGGCGTGCCGCACCAGCGCCTGTCGATGACCCGCGCGCTGCTGGCCAGTGCCGCCTTCATCGCGCTGTCCGTGCAAGGGCAGGGCAAACTCGCTACCCTGCGCGCCGCGCTGGGTGGCAACGACCTTACCGAAATGCCGATTCGCGCTTTTCTTCACGACCCCCTGGACATCTACTGGTGCCCATGAGCCAAGGATCTACAGTCATGACCACCCTCGAACGCCCACAGGCCCTGCTCTCGATGGCCGATAAAGCCGCACGGATCGACGCCATCTGCAAAAAGGCGCGCATCCTGCCGGTGATCACCATCGCCCGTGAGGAAGATATCCTGCCGCTGGCTGATGCGCTGGCTGCTGGCGGCATCCGCACCCTGGAAGTGACCTTACGATCACAGCACGGCCTGAAGGCCATCCAGGTGCTGCGCGAACAGCGCCCGGAGCTGTGCGTCGGCGCCGGTACGGTGCTGGACCGCAGCATGTTCGCCGCTGTTGAGGCGGCAGGTGCGCAATTCGTCGTTACACCGGGCATTACTCCGGACGTGCTGGCGGCGGGAGTAGACAGCGAAATTCCATTGCTGCCGGGTATCAGCACGCCGTCCGAAATCATGATGGGCTATGCCTTGGGCTATCGCCGGTTCAAGCTGTTTCCGGCGGAAATCAGTGGCGGCGTGGCGGCGATCAAGGCCTTTGGCGGGCCGTTCGGTGATATCCGCTTCTGCCCGACCGGTGGCGTGAACCCGGCCAATGTCCGCAATTACATGGCCTTGCCCAATGTGATGTGCGTGGGTGGTACCTGGATGCTCGACAGCAGCTGGATCAAGAACGGCGACTGGGCGCGGATCGAGGCGTGCAGCGCGGAGGCGATGGCGCTGCTGGACGCCAACTGAATTTGTTGTGTGCTTTACGGCTTGTGGGGCGCTTGGTCGGCGCCCTTTTTTTCGCCTGCAAGAAAGTATTCCTGCTGAAGGAGCGTGTTGTCGACCGTTAAGTTTGTACCTCTTTCGGTAACAGGGGAACTAACGGTGATCAGTCATCACGAACATGA
>Ga0302347_1002336_pt1 | contig 19665 bp, 19 predicted proteins | sample PhyWR1_FD_202178 | JGI IMG/M metagenome (GOLD analysis project Ga0302347, IMG submission 202178) | Leaf surface microbial communities from wheat plants in UC Gill Tract Community Farm, Albany, California, United States - DLSL W.R1 (v2)... | ecosystem: Host-associated > Plants > Phyllosphere >...
CTTCGATATCCAGGCGTTCGGCAATACGTGTTGCAGCGCGCAACATCATACGCTTCAAAATGACGCCCATATGACTGTTATCGACTTTGCCGAGAATTTCGCCCAAAACTTCTTCGAACGGAACGCTCACAAACAGCACGCGTTGCGAGCTGCCGTACTTCTTCCATATATAGTGCGCGACTTCCATCACGCCCAATTCATGGGCACGTCCGCCCAGGTTGAAGAAGCAGAAGTGGCTCATCAGGCCGCGACGCATGATCTGGTAGGCCGCCACGGTGGAATCGAAGCCACCGGACATCAGCACCAGGGTCTGCTCAAGCGAACCCAGCGGATAGCCACCAATACTGTCGTGCTGGTTGTGAATCACAAATAACCGTTGGTCGCGAATTTCGATACGAACTTCGATTTGCGGGTTTTTGAGTTCAATTCCAGCCGCACCGCACTCACGACGCAGCTTGCTGCCGACGTATTTCTCGACTTCCATCGAGCTAAATGGGTGCTTGCCGGCACGCTTGCAGCGCACCGAAAAAATCTTGCCCGCCAGTGCATCGCCGAAGTGCAGTTTGCACTTTTCAACGATGTCGTCGAAGTCGCCCAGAGGGTACTCGTCGACCTGCAGGAAATGCGCGATGCCCGGCATGCAGCTGAGGCGTTCGGTCATTTCTTTCAAGGCTTTAGGGTCGGTTACGCGCGTTTGCAGCTCGATGTTGTCCCACACGCCCGTCACCACCACAGCCGGGTCCAGATCGCGGAGCACTGTACGGATGTTTTTGGCCAATTGACGGACGAAACGCATCCGAACCGGACGGCTCTTGATAGTGATTTCGGGGAAGACTTTAACGATTAGTTTCATGAAAACAGCGCGCGAGCAGCCTGCCAAAAAAGGGGGGCGCGGATTATAGCGGAAATTGCTCAAGGTTTAACCAGTTATCGTACAAACGGTTTTCATCGCACCAAAATAGAACATAAACGCCAGATTTCGCTTCATTTGGGTGCGATAAACGCGGCTAATCGGTAGTCTGCCCCGCTTACCTGCTTGAGATTGGCGCATTACGCCCAAGTCGGGGCACTGGCATGCAATTTGCTCCCTTGTGAGGCAGGTTGCCTTGGCAGAGTATTCGCGCCGGCATCAACCACTTATTAAGGGCATTCCACTACCAGCCCTAAGCCACCCCGGAGGACACTATGTCGAAGTCGGTTCAACTCATCAAAGATCATGACGTCAAGTGGATTGATCTGCGCTTCACTGATACCAAAGGCACTCAGCACCACGTGACCATGCCGGCCCGTGATGCGCTGGATGAAAACTTCTTCACCGACGGCAAAATGTTCGACGGCTCCTCCATTGCTGGCTGGAAAGGCATCGAAGCGTCCGACATGATCCTGCTGCCAGACGACAGCACGGCTGTTCTGGACCCGTTCACCGAACAGCCTACGCTGATCCTGGTGTGCGACATCATCGAACCGTCGACCATGCAAGGCTATGACCGCGACCCACGCGCCATCGCTACCCGTGCCGAGGAATACCTGAAGTCCACCGGTATCGGCGACACCGTTTTCGTTGGCCCGGAGCCAGAGTTCTTCATCTTTGACCAGGTGAAGTTCAAGTCCGACATTTCCGGCTCCATGTTCAAGATCTACTCCGAACAGGGTTCGTGGATGTCCGACCAGGACGTGGAAGGCGGCAACAAAGGCCACCGTCCTGGCGTCAAAGGCGGTTATTTCCCGGTTCCGCCGTTCGACCATGACCACGAAATCCGTACCTCCATGTGCAACGCCATGGAAGAGATGGGCCTGGTTATCGAAGTTCACCACCACGAAGTGGCAACTGCTGGCCAGAACGAAATCGGCGTGCAGTTCAACACCCTGGTGAAAAAGGCTGACGAAGTTCAGACCCTGAAGTACTGCGTACATAACGTGGCAGACGCTTACGGCCGTACCGCTACTTTCATGCCCAAGCCTCTGTACGGCGACAACGGCTCGGGTATGCACGTTCACATGTCCATCTCCAAAGATGGCAAGAACACCTTCGCAGGCGAAGGCTATGCCGGCCTGTCCGACACTGCCCTGTACTTCATCGGCGGTATCATCAAGCACGGTAAGGCCCTGAACGGCTTCACCAACCCGGCTACCAACTCCTACAAGCGTCTGGTACCAGGTTTCGAAGCTCCGGTAATGCTGGCCTACTCGGCTCGCAACCGTTCCGCTTCGATCCGTATTCCTTACGTGTCCAGCCCTAAAGCTCGCCGTATCGAAGCACGTTTCCCGGACCCGGCAGCCAACCCGTACCTGTGCTTCGCCGCACTGATGATGGCTGGTCTGGACGGTATCCAGAACAAGATTCACCCTGGCGACGCAGCTGACAAAAACCTGTATGACCTGCCGCCTGAAGAGGCTAAAGAGATCCCACAAGTTTGCGGCAGCCTGAAAGAAGCCCTGGAAGAGCTGGACAAAGGTCGTGCGTTCCTGACCAAAGGCGGCGTTTTCAGCGACGACTTCATCGACGCGTACATCGCCCTGAAAAGCGAAGAAGAAATCCAGGTTCGTACCTTCGTACACCCACTGGAATACGAGCTGTACTACAGCTGCTAATCCAGTGACGCCTGCGCAAGCGGCGTGATTTGAAAAAGCCTCCTTCGGGAGGCTTTTTTGTGGGCGCCGTCTTACACCAGCATCGGATTAGAGCCTCTGGATTCGTGCCCGCACCTGACAGCCACGTTGCTGAGTGACCGGTAGTTTGTCGCCACTCAACCAATGGAGACTGACATGCACCCCTTACTCAACCTCAAAACCCTGCTGCTGTCGTGCGCCTGCCTGCTCATGCTGGGCTGCAACAGTTCACCCACTGCGGTGAAGGTCGAACAATTGCTCAAGACAGGCCAATCCTGGACGGGCACCCCTTACACCTGGCCGGACGGCAAGCCGGAATTCACCGTGGTCAAAATCACGCTCCCGGCCAACACCGCACTGAAATGGCACACGCACCCCATGCCCAATATCGCCTATGTGATCGCTGGAGAACTGATGGTGGAAACTGAAGACGGCGTGCACAAAACCACGCTCAAACCTGGCCAGGTACTGCCCGAGATGGTCAACACCTCCCATCGCGGCACCAGCGGCAAGGGCCCGGTTGAGCTGATCGTGTTCTATGCCGGCACACCTGGCATGCCACTGTCCCATTAACCACGCAAGGCCCGTAGCAGCTGCCGGAGGCTGCGTCCGAGCGCGAAGCGGTCGCCACATCAGAGGTCGCGGTGTCTCTGTTCAATCGCGCACTCAGGGTTTGCGACCGCTGCGCGCTCGAACGCAGCCTTCGGCAGCTGCTACAGACGCCCGGCTGCGGCAATAACAACAATCCCATGCCCTTTTTCAAGCAACTGAATCCATTCACCTGAATTGCACTATATTGGTGCGACTATAGTTTGACAGTGCATTAACCAGCCCAATTTGGTTCAAAAACACTCGCCAGCCAGACTGCGGCGATATGCGCTCAAGTTGTAAACGCCTATTTCAGGGGGGCGACGCTTCTTTTCGGAGCCTTGGTTTGGTTTTTGCATTTTCCTTGCACCAGCGCTTCACCCGCGCACGCAATCCGGGATCGGCCCATGACCATCAGTGACGCCCTGCACCGACTGTTACTCGACAACCTGACCACCGCCACGCTTTTACTCAATGCCGATTTGCGCCTTGAGTACATGAACCCGGCGGCAGAGATGCTGTTGGCGATCAGCGGTCAACGCAGTCACGGGCAGTTCATCAGTGAGCTCTTTACGGAGTCCACCGAGGCACTGCACTCGCTGCGCCAGGCTGTTGAGCAAGCGCACCCGTTTACCAAGCGCGAAGCCATGCTGACCTCGCTGACGGGCCAGAACCTGACAGTGGACTATGCCGTGACGCCCATCTTGAGCAATGGCGGCACCCTGCTGCTGCTTGAGGTGCACCCCCGCGACCGTCTGCTGCGCATCACCAAAGAAGAGGCCCAGCTGTCCAAGCAGGAGACCAGCAAGATGCTGGTGCGCGGCCTGGCCCACGAAATAAAGAACCCGTTGGGCGGCATTCGCGGCGCGGCCCAGTTGCTGGCCCGCCAACTGCCCGACGAAAACCTGCGCGACTACACCAACGTCATCATCGAAGAAGCTGACCGCCTGCGTAACCTGGTCGACCGCATGCTGGGCTCCAACAAACTGCCGTCGCTGGCCATGACCAACGTCCACGAAGTACTTGAACGCGTGTGCAATCTGGTCGAGGCCGAGACCCAGGGCAGCATCACTTTGGTGCGTGACTATGACCCGAGCCTGCCCGACCTGCTGATTGACCGTGAACAAATGATCCAGGCAGTACTCAATATCGTACGTAACGCGATGCAGGCTATCGGCAGCCAGAACGAGCTGCGCCTGGGCCGCATCAGCCTGCGTACCCGCGCCATGCGCCAGTTCACCATTGGCCACATACGCCACCGGCTGGTCACCAAAATCGAAATTATCGACAACGGCCCGGGGATCCCGGCCGAACTGCAAGACACCCTGTTTTTTCCGATGGTCAGCGGTCGCCCGGACGGTACCGGGCTTGGCCTTGCCATCACGCAAAACATCATCAGTCAGCACCAGGGGTTGATCGAGTGTGAAAGCCACCCCGGCCACACACTCTTCTCGATCTTTCTACCACTGGAACAAGGAGCCGCATCGACATGAGCCGAAGTGAAACCGTGTGGATCGTCGACGACGACCGTTCAATCCGCTGGGTCCTGGAAAAAGCCTTGCAACAGGAAGGCATGACCACACAAAGTTTCGACAGTGCCGATGGGGTCATGAGCCGACTGGCTCGCCAGCAGCCTGACGTGATCATTTCCGATATCCGCATGCCCGGCTCCAGCGGTCTGGATCTGCTTGCCAAAATCCGCGAGCAACACCCGCGCCTGCCGGTCATTATCATGACCGCTCATTCCGATCTGGATAGCGCGGTAGCCTCTTATCAGGGCGGTGCATTCGAATACCTGCCCAAGCCGTTTGATGTCGATGACGCCGTGTCTCTGGTCAAGCGCGCCAACCAGCACGCCCAGGAACAACAAGGCCTGGCCGTGGCGCCAACGCTTGCCCCCACCCCGGAAATCATCGGCGAAGCCCCGGCGATGCAAGAGGTGTTTCGTGCCATTGGCCGCCTGAGCCACTCCAATATCACGGTGCTGATCAACGGCGAATCGGGGACGGGCAAAGAGCTGGTGGCCCACGCCCTGCATCGCCACAGCCCGCGGGCCGCGTCGCCGTTTATCGCGTTGAACATGGCTGCGATCCCAAAGGACCTGATGGAATCCGAGCTGTTCGGCCATGAAAAAGGCGCTTTCACCGGCGCTGCGAACCTGCGCCGGGGCCGCTTTGAGCAGGCCGATGGCGGCACCCTGTTCCTCGATGAAATCGGCGACATGCCTGCCGACACCCAAACCCGGCTGCTGCGGGTATTGGCCGATGGCGAATTCTATCGGGTTGGCGGGCACATGCCGGTCAAGGTGGATGTTCGCATCATCGCAGCCACGCACCAGAACCTTGAAACCCTGGTGCAGGCCGGCAAGTTTCGTGAAGACCTGTTCCACCGTCTGAACGTGATCCGCATCCATATCCCGCGTCTTTCTGACCGCCGCGAAGATATCCCGACCCTGGCCCGGCACTTTCTAAGCAGTGCCGCGCAAGAGCTGTCCGTGGAGCCAAAACTGCTCAAGGCCGAGACCGAGCAGTACCTGAAAAACCTGCCGTGGCCAGGCAACGTGCGCCAGCTGGAGAACACCTGCCGCTGGATTACAGTTATGGCCTCGGGTCGCGAAGTACATATCGGCGATCTGCCTCCCGAGTTGCTGAACCTGCAACAGGACGCCTCCCCTGTCACCAACTGGGAGCAGGCGCTGCGCCAGTGGGCTGATCAGGCCCTGGGGCGCGGCCAGTCGAACCTGCTCGACAGTGCCGTACCCACCTTTGAGCGGATCATGATCGAAACCGCGCTCAAGCATACGGCGGGCCGTCGCCGCGACGCTGCGGTGCTGCTGGGTTGGGGCCGCAACACCTTGACCCGCAAGATCAAGGAACTGGGCATGAAGATTGATGGCGACGAGGATGAGGGCGACGAGGCCTGAGGCAGATCAAGAGCCCCTCACCCCAACCCTCTCCCGGAGGGAGAGGGAGCTGATTGGAGGTGTCGCATAAATCTGCTTTTGCCTTTAGTCCCCTCTCCCTCCGGGAGAGGGCCAGGGTGAGGGGCTCTTGATCTTGACCGCACCACCCTCAAGCAACCTGCCCCAATATCGTGCACAGCTCTAGCCCAAGGGTTTTCGCCAAACCCGGGAACGAAATCAGCCCCCAAACAAAAGCCCCGGATTCCGGGGCTTTTGCGTACTCACGAAGCAATTTCTAGAAAAAACCCAAAATTGGCACGCGCCCTGCAATACCTATAGCAGGCAACAACGCTTTAGGGGACCTTGATACAGGCAGGTCAAGACTCCCCACTTTTACACCCGCAGCCTTGATGCCTTTTGCATCAACGCGCACAGCGCTTTTGGGGAACCCGGTACAGGCAGGCTGGAATTCCCTCTTTTATTACTCTCGCAGGTTCACCTGCAACCGCCAGCGTCCATCTTGCGACGCACCGGCCCAGTCGCCCTTCAAGGCACGGGCCGCCACCAGGGTCAGCAGCAACCCGCCATCTGTATCACGCACCCGCCAGTTCACGCTCTTGCCGTTAAACGTCAACTGACCACTCTGCACCTTGCCCCTGGCATCAAACAGCAATCCCAATGTGCCATCGACCAGCTCACCATGCAGCTTGGGCTCGGCGCTGAACCACACCACCAGGCCACCGGGCAGCACGTCCACCTGTTGCAGCTCAACCGGGGTTGGCGCGGTCAAACGACCGATCATCATCCCCACCATCACACCGACTATCGCCAAAGAACCTAAAACCCGTGGCCATAGTTTCGGTCGCGGGTCCTCTTCAGGCGTAGAATGCTGCCCATCTTTAAGTTCGGAGCCGTGCATGTTTCACGTCATCCTTTTTCAACCAGAAATTCCGCCGAATACCGGCAACATTATCAGGCTGTGCGCCAACAGCGGCTGCCACCTGCATTTGATCGAGCCTATCGGTTTTGAGCTGGACGACAAGCGCTTGCGCCGTGCCGGGCTCGATTACCACGAATATGCGCCGCTCAAGCGTCATGCCGACCTGGCCAGCTGTCTTGAGAGCCTGGGCCATCCGCGCCTGTTCGCCTTCACCACCAAAGGCTCCAGGCCCTTTCACGACGTACAGTTTGCCGAAGGCGATGCCTTTCTCTTTGGCCCTGAAAGCCGTGGCCTGCCGCCTGAGGTGCTCGACGCCCTGGACGGCGATCACCGCCTGCGCCTGCCTATGCGCGAAGGTTGCCGCAGCCTGAACCTGTCCAACACCGTAGCGGTCGCCGTGTATGAGGCCTGGCGCCAGCTAGGCTTCAAGTAAACACACACCCTGTGGGAGTGGGCTTGCCCGCGATGAAAGCTACGCGATGTACCTGTTGCACCGCAGCGATTCAATCGCGAGCAAGCCCGCTCCCACACACAAAAAAAGCGCCCTTAAGGCGCTTTTTTTTGTGGCATCGACTGTTTATTGAACAGTCGGGCTGCCTTCTTCCTGCATGCGCTGCAATTCTTGCGCGTACAGGGCATCGAAGTTCACCGGAGCCAGCATCAACGCCGGGAACGAGCCGCGAGTTACCAGGCTGTCCAGGGTTTCACGGGCATACGGGAACAGGATGTTCGGGCAGAACGCGCCCAGAGTGTGGTTCATCGACGCTGGATCAAGGTTTTTGATCAGGAAGATGCCAGCCTGTTGCACTTCAGCAATAAAAGCCACTTCGTCGCCGTTTTTAACGGTAACCGACAGGGTCAGAACCACTTCGTGGAAGTCGCCTTCCAGCGGCTTTTGACGGGTGTTCAGGTCCAGGCCAACGCTCGGTTCCCACTGCTGGCGGAAGATCGCCGGGCTTTTCGGCGCTTCGAACGACAGGTCACGCACGTAGATGCGCTGCAGGGAGAATTGTGGAGCGGTGTCTTCATCGCTAACAGCAGCGGTGTTCTGTTGGTCAGTCATCACAGATCCTTGTTGATCTTGGGGCTTATAGAGAATGAGAGTCAGACGTTCAGCAGCGCATCCAATTTACCTGCGCGCTCCAGAGCAAACAGGTCATCGCATCCGCCAACATGCTTGTCGCCAATCCAGATTTGCGGAACCGACGTGCGGCCTGCCTTCTGAGCCATCTCGGCACGTACCTGGGGCTTGCCGTCGACCTTGATCTCTTCGAAGGCAATACCCTTGTTCTCAAGCAGAGCCTTGGCTCGCATGCAGTAAGGGCAGTAGTCGCTGGAGTAAACGATGACCTTGGACATATTTACTTCACCACTGGCAGGTTGTCAGCGCGCCAGCTGGAGATACCCCCAGACAGCTTGGCAGCATTGTAACCAGCCTTGAGCAGCTCACGGGCATGGCCGCCCGAGTGCTGACCGGCAGCATCGACCAGAATGATGGTCTTGCCCTTGTGCTTGTCCAGCTCGGCAATACGCGCCATCAGTTTGTCTTGCGGGATGTTCAGGGCACCCACGATGTGTCCGGCGGCAAAGTCTTTAACCGGGCGAATATCAATCACCACACCTTCGTCGCGATTGACCAGACCGGTCAGTTCGCCAGTGCTGATGCTGCGCCCGCCACGGCTCATCTCGTGGGCGATCAACAGCGCCAACAGGATGACAAACGCGCCTACAAGCAGGTAGTGAGAAGTCGCAAATGCAATCAGGTGCTCAACCATCAGAAGGTTCCAGGGTCGTAAAATGTGGGCCAGTATACACAGCCACCTTGGTCGGCCAAACCCCGCCCGGCGGTGACGCCACATGAACTTCGCTTTAAACTGCGCGTCCTCTGTATACCTTCTTATAAACCAGCCACGAGTGGGATCTATGACTACCACGCCTAAACCTTTGGTCCTGATCATCCTGGATGGCTTCGGTCACAGTGAAAGTCACGAATACAACGCCGTTTATTCGGCCAAGAAACCGGTGCTGGATCGTCTTTGCGCGAGCATGCCGAACGGCCTGATCTCGGGTTCGGGCATGGATGTCGGTCTGCCGGACGGCCAGATGGGCAACTCCGAGGTTGGCCACATGAACCTGGGTGCCGGCCGCGTGGTGTATCAGGATTTCACCCGTGTCACCAAATCCATCCGTGATGGCGAGTTCTTTGAGAACCCGACCATCTGCGCCGCTGTCGACAAGGCAGTGGGTGCAGGCAAGGCCGTGCACATCCTGGGTTTGCTGTCGGATGGCGGTGTTCACAGCCACCAGGATCACCTGATCGCAATGGCCGAGCTGGCTTTCAAGCGCGGCGCAGAAAAAATCTACCTGCACGCCTTCCTCGATGGCCGCGATACCCCGCCAAAAAGCGCCGCATCGTCCATTGAGCTGCTGGACGAAGCCTTCAAGGACCTGGGCAAGGGCCGTATCGCCAGCCTGATCGGTCGTTACTTCGCCATGGACCGTGATAATCGCTGGGACCGTGTCGAGCAGGCCTACAACCTGATCGTCGACGGCAAGGGCGAGTTCAACGCCGCTACCGCCCAGGAAGGTCTGGAAGCTGCCTACGCACGTGGCGAAAGCGACGAATTCGTCAAGGCCACCACCATTGGCGAACCCGTACGTGTTGAAGACGGTGACGCCGTAGTCTTCATGAACTTCCGTGCCGACCGCGCCCGTGAACTGACCCGGGTGTTCGTTGAAGATGATTTTGACGCCTTCGCCCGCGCCCGGCAGCCAAAGCTGGCAGGTTTCGTGATGCTGACCCAATACGCCGCCAGCATCCCGGCGCCCAGCGCATTTGCTCCCGGCAGCCTGGAAAACGTACTGGGCGATTACCTAGCCAAAAACGGCAAAACCCAGCTGCGCATTGCCGAGACCGAAAAGTATGCCCACGTGACCTTCTTCTTCTCGGGCGGCCGCGAAGAACCCTTCCCGGGGGAAGAGCGCATTCTGGTGCCATCGCCAAAAGTCGCTACCTACGACCTGCAGCCTGAAATGAGCGCCCCCGAAGTCACCGACCACATCGTCGATGCCATCGAAAACCAGCGTTATGACGTGATCGTGGTCAACTACGCCAACGGCGACATGGTCGGCCACAGTGGCGTATTCGACGCAGCCGTCAAAGCGGTTGAGTGCCTGGATGCCTGCGTGGGCCGTATCGTTGAAGCGCTGGAAAAGGTCGGCGGCGAAGCCCTGATCACCGCTGACCACGGCAACGTCGAGCAAATGGAAGACGAGTCCACAGGCCAGGCGCACACCGCCCACACCTGCGAACCCGTACCGTTCATCTATGTGGGCAAGCGTGCGCTCAAGGTTCGCGAAGGCGGCGTACTGGCCGACGTGGCGCCGACCATGCTCAAACTGCTGGGCCTGCCTCAGCCGCAAGAGATGACCGGCAAATCGATTCTGGTCGACGCATAAAACAACGCAATGCCTGTGGGAGCGGGCTTGCTCGCGATACTGGCGACGCGGTGCATCAGGCAGTGCGTGGTGATGCTATCGCGAGCAAGCCCGCTCCCACAGTATCAACGGCTACAATTTCACCTTCATCCATTTCTTATAGGTGACGAGGGCGGGCATACTAGGCCGTCCCGTTCCCCAGGTGTCGCCCGCCCCATGCTTCGCGCCCTTATAGCCCTGACCCTCACATGCCTGCTCCAACCGGCGTTTGCCGACGAGCGCGCGCAAACCCAACAGCAGCTGGACGCCACGCGCCAGGATATCAGCGAGCTGAAAAAGCTCCTGGGCAAGCTGCAGGAAGAAAAGTCCGGCGTGCAGAAAGACCTGCGCGGCACTGAAACCGAAATCGGCAAGCTGGAGAAGCAGGTTGAAGCCCTGCAACAAGAACTAAAAAAGAGTGAAGGCGAGCTGCTGCGCCTAGATAGCGAGAAAAAAAAACTCCACAGCGCAAAACTTGAACAGCAACGCCTGATCGCCATTCAGGCCCGTGCCGCCTATCAGGGTGGGCGTCAGGAATACCTGAAGATGCTGCTCAATCAGCAAAACCCCGAGAAGTTCGCCCGAACCCTCACCTATTACGATTACCTGAGCGAAGCCCGTCTGGCTCAACTCAAAGGGTTCAATGAGACCCTGCGCCAACTGGCCAATGTCGAAGCCGATATCAATCTGCAACAAGCGCAGTTGCTCACGCAAAAAAGCAGCCTGGACACCCAGCGTGCCGAACTCGACAAGGTACGTGCAGAGCGCCAGCAAGTTCTGGCCAAGCTCAGTACCGATGTAAAGGACCGTGACCAGAAACTGCAGGCACGCGAGCAGGATCAGGCCGATCTGGCCAAAGTCCTCAAGACCATCGAAGAAACCCTCGCCCGCCAGGCCCGCGAAGCCGAACAGGCGCGGCAAAAAGCCCTGATTGCGCAGCAGGAAGCCGAGAAAAAACGCCAGCGCGAGGCTGCAGCAGTGGCTACCGATGCTCCGCGCAAACCGGTGCAATCGACACCAGGACCGCTGGTCTCCAGCGCCGGCGCTTCCTACGGTGGTGCTTTTTCTCAAGCCCGGGGCAAACTTCCATGGCCGGTTGATGGTCGACTGCTTGCACGCTTCGGTGAAACCCGTGGCGATGACTCGCGTACCAAGTGGGACGGCGTGATGATCAGCGCCGGTGCCGGTACCCAAGTACACGCCGTACACGGTGGCCGCGTGGTGTTTGCCGACTGGCTGCGCGGTGCAGGCCAGTTGGTGATTCTGGACCACGGTAATGGTTTCTTAAGCTTGTATGGCCACAATCAGACGTTGCTCAAGTCTGCCGGTGACGTTGTCAAAGCCGGCGAGGTGATTTCCACCGTGGGCAACAGCGGTGGCCAGGCCACGCCAGCACTGTATTTTGCTATTCGTCAGCAGGGCCGCCCAAGCGACCCTGCACAATGGTGTCGCACTCAGGGATGAGTCCATCACCTTTAATACGTAGGAGTTCGCTCAACATGCCGCATTTGTCCCGCCTCAACTCGCTGGCCCTGACGATCGCTCTGGTGATCGGCTCGCCAATGGCATTTGCTGCCGAGCCGACCACCGCGCCAGCCGGCGCCGCTGCCAGCTCCAAGGCGCCTCTGCCTCTGGAAGAGCTGCGTACATTCGCCGAGGTCATGGACCGGATCAAGGCCGCGTATGTTGAGCCGGTGGACGACAAAACCCTGCTGGAGAATGCCATCAAGGGCATGCTCAGCAACCTTGACCCACACTCTGCGTACCTTGGCCCCGAAGACTTCGCCGAACTGCAGGAAAGCACCAGCGGCGAGTTCGGCGGGCTGGGTATTGAAGTCGGCAGTGAAGACGGCAACATCAAAATCGTCTCGCCGATCGACGATACCCCTGCCAGCAAGGCCGGCATCCAGGCCGGTGACTTTATCGTCAAGATCAATGGCCAGCCCACCCGCGGCCTGAGCATGACCGAAGCCGTTGATAAAATGCGCGGCAAGATCGGTCAAAAAATCACCCTGACCCTGGTGCGCAACGGCGGCACGCCTTTCGACGTGACCCTGACCCGCGCCAATATTCAGGTCAAGAGCGTCAAGGCCCAGCTGCTTGAAGATAGTTACGGCTATATCCGTATTACCCAGTTCCAGGTCAAGACCGGCGAAGAAGTTGCCGCGGCGCTGTCCAAACTGCGCAGGGAAAACGGCAACAAGCGCCTCAAGGGCATCATCCTCGACCTGCGCAACAACCCGGGTGGCGTGCTGCAGTCGGCAGTTGAAGTGGTAGACCATTTCATCACCAAGGGCCTGATCGTCTACACCAAGGGCCGCATTGCCAACTCTGAGCTGCGCTTCTCGGCCACCGGCAAGGACCTGAGCGAAGGCGTGCCATTGGTCGTACTGATCAACGGCGGCAGTGCCTCGGCGTCAGAGATCGTCGCGGGTGCTCTGCAGGATCAGAAGCGTGGTGTGGTCATGGGTACCACCAGCTTCGGCAAAGGCTCGGTGCAAACCGTACTGCCGCTGAACAATGACCGCGCACTTAAGATCACCACGGCGCTGTACTTCACCCCTAACGGGCGCTCGATCCAGGCCCAGGGCATTGTTCCGGACATCGAAGTCAGCCGCGCCAAGATCACCCGCGAGCAAGATACCGAGTACTACAAAGAGGCCGACCTGCAAGGTCACCTCGGCAATGGCAACGGCGGTGCCGACAAGCCTACCGGTTCCGGCCCCAAAGCCAAGCCGATGCCCCAGGACGATGACTTCCAGCTGAGCCAGGCCTTGAGCCTGCTTAAAGGCTTGAGCATCACCCGCGGCAATTGAGGTGCGTCTTTCCCTGGCCCTCGCCCTGCTCTGCTGCCTGACCGGTGCCGCCCACGCGGCACCGGCCAGCGCGCCCGTCACACCGCACAAGGCTTACTTGAGCCTGATCATCGATGACCTTGGGCAAAACCTGCCCCGGGACCGCCGCGTGCTGGCGCTGCCAGGCCCGGTCACCACCGCCGTGATGCCCGACACCCCCCATGCTGCCGAATTTGCCCGCGAAGCCCACAAGGCCGGCAAGATCGTGATCTTGCATATGCCGATGGACCCGGCCACCGGGCCCTTTGCCTGGCACCCGGACCTGCCTGTCGACGAGCTTGAAAAACGCCTCAACGCCGCGTTCAAGGCCGTGCCCTACACCAGTGGCATCAACAATCATATGGGCAGCCGTATGACCTCCCAGCCACAAGCGATGGCCTGGCTGATGGGCAACTTGCAGCAACGTCATAAATTTTTTGTCGACAGCCGCACCAGCGCGCAGACGGTGGCAGCAGCTGAAGCGCAAAAAATCGGCCTGGCCAGTGTTTCGCGGGATGTATTTCTCGATGATGTACGCACCGAGCAAGCCATCACCACGCAACTGGAAGCCGCCATCAAACTGGCCCACAAGCAAGGCTCGGCGGTGATGATCGGTCATCCCTACCCGCAAACCCTCGCCGTGCTTGAGCGCGAGCTGCCCAGGCTCAAGGCTCAGGGCATCGACTGGATCGATATCAGACAAATGATCGGCGTTCGCAGCAACAAGGCCATGGCCGGGCATGGGAAGGACGGGGTTTATCGCTAGGGCTTGTGGGAGCGGGCTTGCTCGCGATGGTATCGCCGCAACTTGCCTGACAGACCGCGCGGCCTGCATCGCGAGCAAGCCCGCCCCCGCAGTGATGGGGATTTTTGCTACAGGTAGTTGGCGCGGATCTTCTCAACCACGCCTTCAGCCCTTAACTCATCCAGCGCCTTCTGCAGCTTGCTCACCACCTCGTCCGGCACGTCTTTGTTCAACGCCAAAAACAGCTCTGCCTGATTGAAGCGCAACACCGTCTTGAACCCCGAGATGCCTACCTGACGCGCCAGAAATTGCCCTGCCGGAGCGCCAGTAGCCCACAGGTCGATTTGCCCGGCCTGCAGCTTTTTGGCGTTGTCCTGATCGCGCAACACAATCACCGGCGCCAACCCCTGCTTCTCAAGGGACAAGGCAATGGCGTCATCTTTGTAAGCACCCACTCTGTACTGGCGAGCCTGCTCAAGCGAGGTCAGGGTAATAGAGCTGTCCCCTCGTGCCAGCAATACCCAGTCATCCGGGCCAAGCGGGCCTACCCACTTGAAGAGCTGTTCACGCTCGGGCACGCGCGCTGTGACAAACACACCGTATCCGGGGTTTTCGAGGGCAAGTTGGTAGATACGCTGCCAAGGGAAGCGCAGGGTCATGCTGTAGGGGATACCGGCACGTTTGAAGGTTTCACGCAGAATATCGACGGCGATGCCTTCAATATTTTCGTTTTGCGCAAAGTTTTTGCCGTTTTTTGCCATATTGTACGGCGGGAAGTTTTCAGTCAGCAGCACGATCGAAGAATGCGACGCATCAGCCGCAGAAGCGGTACTCGCCAGCCACAGGGTGGAACCGGCGAGAACGAGCAAAAAGCGTTTAAACATGACTGGCGACCTAAATCCATGGCGTGCTCAAGAGTGCCGTGGGCACGCCATGCTGTCCAGTAGCCTTTGGGTTTAGCGAACTACGATCCCGCGCTCGGCCATGTATGCCTTGGCCTCTGGCACCGTGTACTCACCAAAGTGGAAAATACTCGCCGCCAGCACGGCACTGGCGTGACCTTCCAGGATGCCGTCTGCCAGATGCTGGAGGTTACCAACACCGCCCGAGGCAATCACTGGAATGCCCAGTGCATCGCTGATTGCGCGGGTAACACCCAGATCGAAGCCGTTTTTCATGCCGTCCTGATCCATGCTGGTCAGCAGGATTTCGCCGGCGCCCAGGCCTTCCATCTTCATGGCCCACTCGACCGCATCGAGCCCGGTTGGCTTGCGCCCGCCGTGGGTGAAAATTTCCCAGCGCGGGGTTTCGCCCGGCAAGGAGACTTTCTTGGCATCAATGGCGACCACAATGCACTGCGAGCCAAAATGCTGCGCGGCTTCGCCCACAAACTCGGGGTTGAACACCGCTGCAGTGTTGATCGAAACCTTGTCGGCCCCGGCATTGAGCAGGTTGCGAATGTCCTGGATGCAGCGCACCCCGCCACCTACGGTCAACGGGATAAACACCTGACTGGCCATGCGCTCGACAGTATGCAGCGTAGTGTCGCGACCATCGACGCTGGCGGTGATATCGAGAAAAGTAATCTCGTCAGCACCCTGCTCGTCGTAACGACGGGCGATTTCTACCGGATCGCCAGCATCGCGAATGTTCTCGAACTTGACGCCCTTGACGACCCGGCCGTTATCCACGTCCAGGCAAGGGATGATGCGTTTGGCCAGCGCCATGGGTCTCTCCTCAGGCCTTGTAGCTGTCGCAGAAGGCTTGCGCCTCGGCTACATCCAGCGTGCCTTCATAGATGGCACGGCCGGTGATGGCACCCACGATGCCCGGAGCCTTGGCGTCCATCAGGGCTTTGATATCACCCAGGTTGTGGATGCCACCCGAAGCGATCACAGGGATGCTGGTAGCAGCAGCCAACGCAGCGGTATAGCTCACGTTGCAGCCCTGCATCATGCCGTCTTTGGCAATGTCGGTATAAACGATGGCCGACACACCGTCCGCTTCAAAACGCTTGGCCAGGTCGATGACCTGCACGGTGCTGACTTCAGCCCAGCCGTCGGTGGCCACGAAGCCGTCTTTGGCATCCATGCCGACAATGATCTTGCCCGGGAATGCGCGGCAGGCCTCGGCCACGAACTCCGGGTTTTTCACTGCCTTGGTGCCCAGGATCACGTAGCTCACGCCAGCCTTGACGTAATGCTCGATGGTTTCCAGGGAGCGAATCCCGCCGCCGATCTGGATCGGCAGATGCGGGTACAGTTTGGCAATGGCAGTGACCACTTCGCCGTTGACCGGCTGGCCTTCAAAGGCGCCGTTCAGGTCGACCAGGTGCAGACGGCGACAACCGCCCTCTACCCATTTGGCAGCCATGCTCACCGGGTCATCGGAGAACACCGTGGAGTCTTCCATGCGGCCCTGACGCAGACGTACACAGGCACCGTCTTTAAGATCGATAGCGGGAATAATTAGCATGCTTTTTCCTTCGTCAAAAGAGCGGCAAGGTGTGAGCTTCTAGCGGCAAGAAAAAGCAGAGTGCGGTCATGCTTCTAACTTGAAGCTTGAAGCTTGAAACTTGCAGCTGACTCAATTCTTCTCGAGCGCCCACAGGTCGCTTTCGATGCTCTCGAACCTCTCTTTGAGGTGCGCCTGCACATCGAAAATCGCGCGATTGTAGTAATGCGGCGCGATTTCGCGGGTGAACAGCTCAAGGATTTCAGCCGCCTCGAACGAACCCAGGTCCAGTTCGAAGCGGTCTTCCATAAAGCGTTTGATCTTGCTGTTGGCTTCGTTCTCTTGCTCGGGGGTGAGCGTAAGAATCGGCGGCTTCTTGCGAGGCGCCATTACCAGCGACCATCCCAGGCCGCGAAGTTTTCCAGCAGCTGCAAGCCGTGGGTATGGCTTTTTTCCGGGTGGAACTGCACCGCGAAGCGCGAGCCCTCGGCCAGCGCTGCGGCGAAATCAACACCGTAATGCCCGCCACCGACTACCTGGCGAGGATTGCCCGCCGCAATGTAGTAGCTGTGTACAAAGTAGAACCGCGCCAGGTCGGGGATGCCGTGCCACAGCGGGTGATCGACTTTTTGCTGCACCTCGTTCCAGCCCATGTGCGGCACCTTGAGGTGCTCGCCGTCTTCGTGCAGGTCCTTGCCGAAGAACTTCACCGCGCCCGGAAACAGACCGATGCAATCAACGCCACCGTTCTCTTCGCTGCTGTCGAGCAAGGCTTGCATGCCGACACAAATACCGAGAAACGGACGATCCTGACTGACTTCACGTACCAGCGAGTCAAAACCCAGACGACGGATTTCCGCCATGCAGTCGCGAATCGCGCCCACACCCGGAAACACCACCCGGTCTGCTTCACGAATCACGCTGGCATCGCTGGTAATCAGCACCCGGCCGGCGCCAACGTGCTCCAGCGCCTTGGCCACCGAGTGCAGGTTACCCATGCCGTAATCGATTACCGCCACTGTCTGCATCAGAGCACGCCTTTGGTAGAAGGCATTTGCCCGGCCATGCGCTCATCCAGGGCAACGGCCATGCGCAGCGCGCGACCGAATGCCTTGAACACGGTTTCGATCTGGTGGTGGGTGTTGGTGCCGCGCAGGTTGTCGATGTGCAGGCTGACATTGGCGTGGTTCACGAAGCCCTGGAAGAACTCCTGAAACAGGTCAACGTCGAAGCCGCCGACGGTGGCGCGGGTATAGGGAACATGCATTTGCAGACCAGGGCGACCGGAAAAGTCGATGACTACACGGGACAGCGCTTCGTCCAGCGGGACGTAGGCGTGACCGTAGCGGGTCATGCCCTTTTTATCGCCGACTGCTTCGCTGAAGGCTTTACCCAGGGTAATGCCGACATCTTCGACGGTATGGTGATCGTCGATATGCAGGTCGCCTTTGCACTCGATGTCCAGGTCGATCAACCCATGTCGGGCGATCTGGTCGAGCATGTGCTCAAGAAAAGGAACACCGATATCGAATCGGGCCTTACCGGTACCATCCAAGTTGATCGAGGCTTTAATCTGGGTTTCCAGAGTATCGCGTTCGACTGACGCCTTACGTTCGGCCATCACCAGCTCCGCAAAATCATTGGGCGAAAAAGGTGGCCATTATAGGCACGGGTCAGGCAAACAGAAACATTAAGGGTGATGCGGCTGACGTAATGCGCGTTGACGCAAAGGCCGCGCCGCCTGAATCGCGAGCAAGCCCGCTCCCACAGAGACGCAATCCGTCTGTGGGAGCGGGCTTACTCGCGATGGCGTCAGCGCAGATTCAACACGCCAATCAATGAAACAACACCGCTGTCTTCTGCACCGTCACCCAGACACCCCACAGCAATGGAATGCCCACGGCCAGCCAGGCAGCGATAACCAATGGCCGGCTAGCCGGTGCCGCTTTCCACTCCAGCGAAGTGCTGGCATCCGCACCCTTGTCATGCCCCAGCGCCTGCTCGGCGGCCAGTTCGGCGTCGGTCATGAAGTATTTGTCGGCCACCGGGCGTACCAGCAAGTTGCAGATAAAGCCCAGCACCAGCAGCCCGGCGAGGATGTACAAGGTAATGTCATACGCTGCCGCACGCTCCACCCCGATGCTCAACTGATACTCGCGCAGGTAGTTGACCAGCACCGGCCCCAGCACGCCCGCAGCCGCCCAGGCGGTCAGCAGGCGACCATGGATCGCGCCGACCATTTGCGTACCGAACAGGTCGGCCAAATATGCCGGCACTGTGGCAAAACCGCCGCCGTACATCGACAAAATGATGCAGAACGCCGCCACGAACAGCGATACGTTGCCCAGATGGCCCAGGTTCGGAATCATCGCGTACAGCGCAAAACCCAGCGCGAAGAACACAAAGTAGGTGTTCTTGCGGCCCAGGTAATCCGAGAACGACGCCCAGAAAAACCGCCCGCCAATATTGAACAAACTCAGCAGCCCGGTGAAACCCGCCGCAATCGCCGCAATTTGCGCCAATTGCGCAGCATCCAGCTGGCTGAATGTCAGGTCATTGCCCAGCAACTTGCCCGCGAACACTTCCTGCAACAATGGCGAAGCCATGCCCAGAATGCCGATACCAGCCGAAACGTTAAGGCACAAAACCAGCCACACCAGCGCAAACTGCGGGGTTTTCCAGGCCACACTGACGTGTACATGGCGCTGGGTGATCATCGCGTTGGCCGCTTTTTTTGCCGGCGCCTTCCAGCCTTCAGGCTTCCAGCCGGTCGGTGGCACGCGATAAGACAAGGCGCCGCCGATCATGAACACGAAGTAAATCGCCGCCATTGCGACAAAGCTCTGCCACACGCCCACACCGTCCGGACCGGCAAAATGGTTCATCAATGCTGCAGCCAGCGGTGCGCCCACCATTGCCCCGCCACCAAAGCCCATGATCGCCATGCCCGTAGCCATGCCGCGCTTGTCCGGGAACCACTTGATCAGCGTCGACACCGGCGAGATATAACCCAGCCCCAGGCCGATACCGCCGATAACCCCAGAACCCAGCCACATCAGCCAGATCTGATGGGTATAAATACCCAATGCAGAAATCAGCAAACCGCCGCACCAGC
>Ga0302347_1002338_pt1 | contig 19657 bp, 14 predicted proteins | sample PhyWR1_FD_202178 | JGI IMG/M metagenome (GOLD analysis project Ga0302347, IMG submission 202178) | Leaf surface microbial communities from wheat plants in UC Gill Tract Community Farm, Albany, California, United States - DLSL W.R1 (v2)... | ecosystem: Host-associated > Plants > Phyllosphere >...
GAGGTTGTTGCGATGTCGTCCACCACCGGAGCCGAAACGCAGGCAAAGCCTGCGGGTCTGCAGAAAGGCGGGGGGGACAGCTGCGAAGCGGCTGACCTCCCTGGCGCTGCAGACCTGACCCCGCTCCCGAATCCGGATTTAGTGCATGCGGTGCCGTTGTCCCGGACCCAAGCGTTTGACATTGTGGTGCGGGCCAGAGCGATGTCCACGGCAGACAAGGCCAAGCGTAAAAAGCGCCTGGACACAAGCCCATCGGAGAAAACACAGGAAGACTACCGGGGCAAATGTGCGCTGCTGGACCAGGCCCTGGGTGAACTCCAGGGCAGTGGCGGGCCCGTCCAGCAGCAGGCATTACTTCAGGTGTTCAGCCGCTACGCTAAAAAAAAGAGCAGCTTCTACAAGATGTATGCAGCGTACCGGTGGCGTGCACTGAACCGGCTCAATGAACTGTTGATCCTTCAGAACACGATGCAAGCAGTGGGGGATCGTTCAAAAAACTGGCTCGACTGCGTGGCTGAGCTTGAAGGGGCGATGGCGGATCTGCAGGGGATCGATGCGGTTTCCCACGAGGACTGCTTGGCATTGTCCGGGGGCAAGGTGGTCCGCAGCGAATCCAAAAAGGAGGTGCTCAGGCGTTTGAAGCCGGGATGGTGCGAGGCGTTTTTGGCGTTGAGCGAGCAGTCCAAAACGTACCGATCCCCCGCGCTGCTGATGTGTTTGTGTGGGTTTCGGCCAGAGGAACTCAGCGCTGATCGGCGTCTGGGTCGGGGCCTGATGCCAGGAATTGAGGCCAGGCTGACCGACGAGCATGTGGTTGTCAAAATCCCGGGCGCGAAGGTGCGCAAGACGGCAGGGCAGCCCGAGCGCGCGTTTGCGTTGCGCCGGGATGCGCTGCCGAAGTGGTTCATCGAGGAGCTGACCGCGGCAGGAGGATCCAAAATCTACACGGAAAAACCGGCTAACATTGCCCGGCATTTCACGCGGGTGTCCGCGCAGCTTTATCCGCGCAAGCACCTTCAAAAGCCGCGCGACATATTGATCAGCCCGTATGTTTTTCGGCATTTTTTGGTGACGAATTTGCGCGATGCGGGCTGGGAAACCGAGGAAATCGCGGTGGTGCTGGGCGAGTCCGTGGGCGAGACGGTGCGCCATTACGGGCTGGGCAGGCGCGCCGTATCCAAAAGCCCGCGGGCCAGCGAAGTGGTGCGTGGATCGGCATCGGGTGATCGAACAGTGCGACCGGTGGACCGCAGTGGGCTCAGGGCGGTCCGCAAGCTTGGGGCGGCACCGAAGCCGTAAGCTGATCAAGGCAGGCCTGCTGGCGTCGCCCATGGTAGGTCACGGGGACCCTTTTCCAGGAGGTTTTTTGGTCACGAGGGAGGTTGAGTCCCCAAGCGCAAAGACGCGCTCGCAGGAGACATAAAAATTGTTCACATTGGCTTCATTGCGCTTTCAAAACACACCCTAAAATGCCTCAGGTCAGTGTGTACATGTTAAAAAATGAAACACCTGAAGACAGAAAAATTAGCACACAGCGATGTCGGCCATGCTGATGACAGGAAATAGATCGCAGTGGAAATTAAAATTTTCGAGAAACCGATTCTCAACCCGCCTTACGGCAATTCAGTTTTTCGTTGGAAACTCGACATCACAGACCAACCAACCCAGAAAATTATCGGCATATGGCAGGTGCTGAAAAATTCGAGGGGATGGCAGATAACGTCGGAAACCGCAAGCATCCTGCCGCACTGGCGTCATCAAGATTTGAGTGATGCTCGTCCTTTTTTACTAGGTCGAACTTGGAATTGGGCCCACGTCAGGGCATCAAGTGGCCCAAAGCCCTTAAAGCTGACGACAACATGAGTGATCGCGGACGGTGCTTGCAGTCTGTGTTTTGCACAGCAGGTCCATCAACAACTCACCGCGTCATCGAGTCGACTACGTCTCCCATCATGAAAACCCTCTATGGAGTCAGGGTTGCGGTGTTCATTCCCGGACACCATGAGGATAGTGCAGCGACTGCCGTATCCAAGACCTAAGAAGAACAGGGAAGAACAAATGAAACTCGAACAGATCGCGAAGGGCGCTCAGATATTCGGCATCGAGCCCGGAAAAGTCGTACGCGTGATCAGCGCCGACCCATTAGGCGACAACGCCGTCACCGTGGTCTACAAGGCAGACGATGGTCGTTTGGGTGAGCGTGTGCTGTTTCGCTCCAACGAGTCTGAGCTGCAGGTTGCGTCCGCGGGCAAGCCGTGGAGTTTCGACGCCGACGGCGCGGACTTCAAGCTTGCCGCCGAGGCCTACCGGATCAATTTGGCGCACCTCTTCGACCCGATGATGGCGGTCCACACCTCAAACGTGGAGCCGCTACCGCACCAAATTACCGCGGTCTACGAGTCGATGCTGCCAAGGCAGCCGCTTCGATACGTACTGGCAGACGATCCTGGCGCGGGCAAGACCATCATGGCCGGCCTGCTGATCCGTGAACTGCTGATGCGGGCGGACGCCACTCGTATCTTGATCGTGTCTCCTGGCAGCTTGGTGGAGCAATGGCAGGATGAAATGTTCGAGAAGTTCGGCTTATCATTCTCGTTATTCTCTCGCGACCTGATGGATCAAAGTCGTTCGGGCAATCCCTTTGACGACCACGACTTGCTGGTGGCTCGCCTCGACCAGCTTTCGCGCAGCGAGGAGTTGCAAGAGAAAATTCGTAATTCCCGCTGGGACCTGATCGTCGTTGACGAAGCCCACAAATTGTCGGCCACCTGGTACGGCACCAAGATCAACGAAACCAAGCGCTTCAAGCTCGGCCAGCTCTTGGGATCGGTCACCCGCCACTTCTTACTGATGACGGCGACGCCGCACAACGGCAAAGAGGAGGACTTTCAGCTCTTCATGTCGCTGCTGGACTCGGATCGGTTCTACGGCAAGTTTCGCGATGGCGCCCATAAGGTGGATGTCACCGACCTCATGCGCCGGATGGTCAAGGAAGACCTGTTGAAGTTCGACGGTACCCGGCTCTTCCCTGAGCGCTTGGCCTACACCGCGAATTACAAGCTGTCGGAAACCGAGGCACAGCTCTACAACGACGTGACGACCTACGTCAAAGAGGAGATGAACCGGGCAGATAAGCTTGACGGCAAGCGTAAGGGAACAGTTGGCTTCGCCCTGACAGCCCTGCAGCGGCGATTGGCATCGAGCCCAGAAGCAATCTACCAATCCTTGAAACGTCGCCGCGAGAAGTTGAAGCGTCGTATCGAAGAGGAAAAAACCAAGCAACGCGGAGGTGGTAAAGCCTTGGCCGAGACCTATGCCGACAAGGGATCCGAGAACATTTGGGATTCTGCTGACGATATGGCGCCGGAGGACTACGAGGCGTTTGAAGAGGAGGTCGTGGACCAAGCCACAGCCGCTCAAACCATCGTTGAGCTAGAAGCCGAAGTTTTCACGCTAGGACATCTTGAAAACCAAGCGAAGACCTTGGTGTACTCTGGTCAGGACCGCAAGTGGGAGGAACTGCGCGAACTGCTGCAAAACACGCCCGAGATGCGTGGCCAAGATGGCTTGCAGCGAAAACTCATTATCTTCACTGAGCACCGCGACACGCTTAATTACTTGGCTGACCGGATTCGTGGCTTGTTGGGCAGGCATGAGGCCGTGGTGATGATCCACGGCGGGGTGCCCCGGGAGGAGCGGCGCAAGGTTCAGGAGTTGTTCCGCAACGACAAGGACACGCGTGTCCTTCTTGCCACAGACGCCGCTGGCGAGGGTGTTAACTTGCAAAACGCCCACCTGATGGTGAACTACGACTTGCCGTGGAACCCCAACCGCTTGGAACAGCGCTTCGGTCGCATCCACCGGATTGGGCAGACGCAGGTTTGCCACCTTTGGAACATGGTCGCCGCTGAGACCCGCGAGGGCGATGTTTTCAAAAAACTCTTCGACAAGATCGAAATTGAGCGCAAGGCCTTGGGTGGGCGGGTGTTCGACATCCTGGGCGAAGTCTTCGATGGAGTCAGTCTGCGCGACTTGCTGATTGAAGCGATCCGCTATGGTGAAGATCCTGCCCGCAAGGAGCATCTGCGAGAAGTAGTGGCAGATGCATTGGAAACCGAGAAGCTCCGCGAGATTATTCACCGCAATGCCCTGGCCGAAGAGGTGATGGACGAGCAGCGACTTTTTGCGCTCAAAGAGGAGATGGAGAAGGCTGAGGCCCGCAAGCTCCAGCCCTATTTCATCCGATCTTTCTTCGCCCAAGCCTTCGAGCGGTTAGGTGGAGACTTACGGCCACGCGGCTCGGGCCGCTACGAGATTACTTTCGTGCCCGCAGCAGTCCGCGAGCGTGACCGCCAGATTTCAGGTCGGGACCGGCGTAATATGAATCCGGTAGTGACGAAATACGAACGAGTCTGCTTCGAAAAAAGCAAGGTCCGTGTTGATGACAAGCCGAACGAGGCGGTTGCAAGCCTCATCCACCCGGCTCATCCGCTTATGCAGGCTATCGTGGACCTCATGATCGAGCAGCACCGAGGCAAACTCAAGCAAGGCGCTGTGCTGGTGGACCCCAACGACGAGGGAATTGAAGCAAAGCTGCTGTTCCTAATCGACCATTCCGTTAAAGAGGGCGGCGAATCGGGCTCGGTTGTATCGCGCCGATTGCAGTTTGTGACCATTGACCGGCATGGGGCGATCTGCAATGCCGGTTGGGCTCCGCACTTGGACCTCAACCCCATCGAGCCCAGTCAACGTACGATGGTGGCCAGCGAGATCAACGCCGACTGGATTAAAAAAGACTTGGAGGAGGTCGCCTTGATCCATGCTTCTGACAAGCTGGTTCCCGAGCACTTTGAGGAAATTCGAGAGCGACGCGAGCGCCAAGTCGATAAGAACCTCGCGGCGATCCACGAGCGATTGGTCAAGGAGATCAATTATTGGTCCGATCGCCACGAAAAGCTTAAAACCGATCTTTCCGCGGGTAAGGAGGTTCGCTTGCCCTTGGAGAACGTGCGGCGGACGATTGACGAGCTGACGGTGCGCCTCGAATCGCGCACTAAGGATCTTCAAGCCATGCGGCACGTCGTGTCAAGCATGCCAGTGGTGGTTGGCGGTGCTCTCATGATCCCTGCAGGGTTAATCGCCATGCGAAGCGGCGAGGCAGAAGGACCCACATGGACTGCCAATGCGCAGGCACGCGCTCGTGTCGAGCGGATTGCAATGGAGGCCGTTCGCAAGGCGGAGGAGGCCAAGGGCCACCAGGTCATAGACGTGTCCGCCGAGAGATGCGGATGGGATTTGACCGCCATCATTCCGGTGGAAGACGGCAAGCTTCCGCAAACCTGCCACATTGAGGTCAAAGGCCGCTCGAAGGGCCAATCCACAATTACCGTTACTCGCAATGAAATTCTCTACGGGCTCAACCAGGCCGACAAGTTCATCTTGGCCATCGTAATCGTCGATGGTGACGACTATGAAGGCCCCCACTACGTTCGCAACCCCTTCACGCAAGAGCCTGATTGGGCAGTGACTAGCATCAACTTGGACCTCGCGTCCCTGCTCGAAAGGGCACAAGCAACATGACCATTATCAAAACACCAAAAAAGCTGATCGAAGTGGCTCTGCCACTTGACGATATAAATGAAGCATGCGCTTACGAAAAGATGCCAGGTATCGGCGCACATCCTAGAGGAATCCATTTATGGTGGGCAAGACGGCCATTAGCTGCCGCCCGTGCAATCCTTTTTGCTCAATTGGTTAACGATCCTGGATACGAAAGAAACCTTGGTCGGGGTGTCAATAAAGAACGGGCAAAAGTTGAGCGTGAGAGGTTATTTGCTTTGATCAGAGAGCTTGTAAAGTGGGAAAACACAAACAATCAAGAATTATTAACGCAGGCTCGCGAGGAGATTTTAAGAAGTTGGAGAGAAACATGCGAGCTCAATCGAAATCATCCTCAAAGTGAAGTTTTGTTTAACCCAAATGTCCTTCCATCCTTTCATGATCCGTTTAGTGGGGGTGGTGCGCTTCCACTTGAAGCCCAGCGACTTGGCCTAGACAGCTTTTCCAGTGATTTGAATCCTGTAGCAGTAGCGATCAACAAAGCGATGATCGAGATACCGCCAAAGTTTTCTGGTCAACAAGCTATCGGTCCGGTAGCTCAAGGTGCGCAGCAAGGATCAGTGATGCTTTCTGTTGGCAATCAAGGACTAGCTGAGGATGTGCGCCGATATGCACAGGTTTTGGTTGACTTAGCAAAGCAGCGAATTGGCAATTTTTATCCAGAAGTTAGTTTGCCGGTTGAAAAAGGCGGCGGGACAGCTCCCGTTATTGCATGGCTTTGGGCAAAAACTGTGGGGAGCCCTAACCCAGCTTATTCGCATGTTCATGTTCCGTTGATTTCAAATTTTGTGGTTTCAAACAAGGTCGGAAAAGAAGCATTCATAAAAGTTTTGATCGATGGTGATAGTTATCGATTTGAAATAAAAGAAGAAAAACCACCTGCGGATGCCCAAAATGGCACTAAAGCCAATTCAAGAGGTGCAAATTTCTTATGTATTTTTTCTGGATCTCCTATAAGTGCTGAATACATACGTGAAGAGGGGCGCGCTGGTCGAATTGGCTACAAAATGATAGGAGTTGTTGCCGAAGGAAGGCGGCGACGCTTCTATATTTCGGCTGACGCAAATCAGATCGCTATAGCGGAATCTGCATTGCCTGACTGGAAGCCAGATGTCGAGTTTTTTCAACAGGCTTTAGGTTTTCGAGTAGGCAACTATGGGCTCACGAAGTGGTCAGACATGTTTACTTCTAGGCAACTCTTAGGCTTGTCTACTATCTCTTCACTGATCGATGAGATTAAACCTCAAATCAGAGCTGACGCTATTGCCTCTGGTTTGTTAGATGGAGAAAACATATCTGATGGTGGCTTAGGCGCAAAAGCTTATGCAGATGCTGTGGCGGTCTATTTGGCTTTTTCGTTAGATCGGTGCATCGATTTTTCTAATACATGCACGCAGTGGAGTCCTGGAAATCAGAAAGTCATGCATCTGTTTGGAAAGCAGACTATTTCTATGACATGGGATTTTCCAGAAGCGAACCTTCTCTTAAATACGGTCGGTGGCTTTATTACGGCGGCTAAATATGTTGCCGACTGTGTTGAAACACTTCCATGGAATGTTGCGGCGGGTAATGCAAACCAAGCCAATGCTTCTGAAAATGTGTTGTCGTTGAATAAGGTTATTTCTACAGATCCACCGTATTATGACAATATCGGATACGCTGATCTTTCCGATTTTTTCTATGTATGGTTGCGTCGTAACTTACGAAGTATTTATCCCAACCTTTTTTCAACGGTTGCGGTTCCAAAGCTTGAAGAGTTAGTTGCCACGCCAGCACGACATGGTGGAAAAGACTCGGCAGAAAAGTTTTTTATGGAGGGTATGACTCAGGCAATGTGCCGTTTGTCTCAGCAAGCACACCCTGCATTTCCAACCACAATTTATTATGCATTCAAGCAGTCTAAAACGACTGACCTTGGAACAGGAAATACTGGCTGGGAAACGTTTTTGGAGGCGGTAATCCGTGCCGGTTTTTCAATTACGGGAACATGGCCACTGAGGAGTGAACAAGAATTCAGAATGCGGGGTATGGGGGCTAATGCTTTAGCTTCGAGTATTGTTTTGGTTTGCTCAAAGCGCGACTTAAACGCGATTAGCGTATCTCGGCGAGATTTTCTGCGCGAATTGAAAACAGAGTTGGGAGAGGCAGTAGATGTGATGATCGGAGGAGTTGAAGGGGTATCACCAGTGGCTCCTGTGGACCTTGCGCAGGCCGTTATCGGACCCGGAATGGCGATCTTTTCTAAGTATTCGGCCGTATTGGAAGCTGATGGAAGCCCCATGACAGTTCATACTGCGTTGACGCTAATCAATCGCATGCTGACCGACGGTGCCGACGACTTTGACGCTGACACGCATTTTTGTCTTAGCTGGTTCGATGAACAAGGCTGGGCTGCGGGCGAGTTCGGTAAAGCCGATGTGCTTACAAGAGCCAAGGGCACATCAGTCGAACATGTCAAAAATGCGGGCGTGGTTGAAGCATTGGCTGGCAAGGTTCGTCTACTGAAACCAGCGGAGTATTCAAGCGATTGGATTCCCGAAAACGACAACAACACACCAGTTTGGGAAGCTTTGCACCAGATGATCCGCGAGCTTCGCACTGGGGGCGAATCTGCTACTGGTGCGCTGCTTGCAGGCATGCCGCAACGCGCCGACCCCATTCGCAACTTGGCCTATCGGCTCTATACCCTTTGCGAGCGCAAGGGTTGGGCTGACGATGCGCGAGCTTACAACGAGTTAATTACTTCATGGACGAGTATTGAGGTCGCGTCGCATGAAAAGGGTCACTACGAATCGCAAATGTCTATTGAAGAATAAGAGGGAAAGAATGAGTCTGAAACCTTGGCGCGAAATCGCCGTTCCGCATGAAGATGTCTTGAAAGGCACCTTCCAGCAAGCCGAGTTCGCCGCCGACATCTCCAAAGTGCATCAGGGCATCGCTACGCCCGAGTATCAGGATGCGGCCTTGTTCTTCCAACGAACTTTCATCACTGAAGGCATGCGCCTTTTGCTCGACTCCGTGGTCAAACGGTTGGCGGGCAAAGGTGGTGATCCAGTCGTGCAATTACAAACCGCCTTTGGCGGTGGCAAGACCCACACGCTCTTGGCTGTCTATCATTTGGCCAACGGATCCACAACAGCCAGCAAGATGCAGGGCATCTCGCCGATCTTGGACGCGGCAGGCATCACCGAACTGCCCCAGGCCCGCGTGGCAGTGCTCGATGGCGTGGACCTCTTGGACCTCGCAAGCAAACCGCGCGTCCATGGCATGACCACCGTCAAAACCATTTGGGGCGAATTGGCCTGGCAGTTGGGCGGCGAGACTGCCTTCGCTAAGCTTATGGAGGCTGACCGCGACGGCACGGCGCCGGGCAAGAGTGTACTGGCCGACATTATTGGCGGCAGCGCGCCTTGTATCATCCTGATGGACGAGCTGGTCCGCTACGTTTCGCAGTTCGAAGAGGGCAAGACCCTGTCGGGCGGTACCTATGACACCCAGCTCTCGTTCATTCAGTCGCTCACCGAAGCTTTGAAGGCCGTGCCCAACGCGATCCTTTTGGCCTCGTTGCCGTTTTCAGACCGCGAGGCGGGCAGCCAGCAAGGCGTTAAAGCTTTGCGTGCCTTGGAGCACTATTTCGGTCGCGTTCAGGCGTTGTGGAAACCGGTAGCGACCGAGGAGGCCTTCGAGATCGTGCGCAGACGCTTGTTCGCCAACGTCTCCGACCGGCTTGCTGCCGAGGAGGTGTGCCGATCCTATGCCGACTATTACACGGATAATTCGAGCGACTTTCCGCCTGAGACCCAAGAAAGCGGTTATTTGGAGCGTCTCAAGAACGCCTACCCGATCCATCCCGAAGTCTTCGACCGCCTCTACGAGGATTGGTCTTCGCTGGACAACTTTCAGCGCACGCGCGGCGTTTTGAAGTTGATGGCAAAGGTGATCCATCGCCTTTGGACCACGGGCAACAACGACTTGATGATCCAACCAGGTAGTTTGCCGCTGTTCGACTCCGACACCCGCAATGAGGCGATCTACTACCTGCCGCAGGGCTGGGACCCGGTGCTAGAGCGCGACATCGATGGAGAACGTGCGGCGACCACCGAGCTCGACAACGCCCGTCCCTTGTTCGGTTCAATCCACGCTTGCCGCCGCATCGCGCGAACGGTATTTTTGGGGTCGGCCCCGGACGCGGGAGCCGTGGGCGGATCCAAGCATCACCGAGGCATCGAGCTGGAGCGGTTGCTTTTGGGTTGCGCGCAGCCGGGCCAGGTGCTGGGTCACTATAAAGACGGTGTGCGATCTTTGGTGGATCGTTTGCAATACCTTAACAGCGCCAACAACCGTTATTGGTTTGACACGCGGCCTAACCTACGCCGCGAGATGGAGGACCGCAAGCGCCGCTTTGACTTGCGCGCGGACGTGTATCCGTTCATCAAAGAAAAGCTGCGTTTTGCAAGCGGAGTGTTTGGCGGCACCCACGTCTTCACACCGTCGTCGGACATCCCGGATGACTATCACCTTCGTCTCGTGGTGTTACCGCCCGAAGCGACGTTTAGCAAGGGCGCACAGTCGCCCGCGATTGACGCGGCCACGGCGATCTTGAAGAGTAGGGGAGATCAGCCTCGTCAGAAGCAAAACCGGCTAATCTTTCTGGCATCCGACACCGACAGCATTTCGCGGCTTAAAGATCAAGTGACCTCTTCGCTCGCGTGGAAGTCCATCGTCGATGACGTGAAGGAAGGGAGGATCAACCTCGACGGGCATCAGACCAAGCAGGCTACAAGTAGCCTTAATCAGGCCAACGACGCTTTGGGGCGTATGGTGCGCGAGACCTTCAAGTGGCTGCTGGTCCCGCTGCAGGAGGTCAATCCTGGCAAAGGCATTGGCGAGATTCAATGGGATCACTTCCAGATCAACCCAGCAGTGATTAACCGCACCGAGGAGATCGAGAAAGTTCTTAAAGAGCATGAGCTTCTAATCAACGAATGGGCGCCGATTCACCTCGCGAAGATGCTGCAAACGTGGTTCTGGAAGGACGACGCAACGGCGGTGGGAGCAATGGACACATGGCAAAAAACTTGCTGCTATCTCTATCTTCCGAGACTGCGTGACACCGACACTTTGCGTTCGACAATTGCTGCCGGCGTCTCATCCCGTGACTTCTTTGGAATAGCTTATGGCCATGAAGAGGGCCGCTTTCAAGGCTTTAACTTCGCGCAGATCACCACGCCCATCCTAGACCCTACATTGCTGCTGATCGAGCCCAAAACTGCCACGGCATTCGCAACAAAGCTCGCCGAGGAGGCTGCCGAGCGCGAGACACAGGCCAAGGACAAGGAAACAGACGCAGCAGGTTCGTCGGGTGGATATAAAGACGAGACCACAGGCGGAAGCTCGACAACCAAGACCGGGACAGGTGGAGGAACCACGGGCGGATCAGGTGGCAGTTCAACCGGCACTGGCACTGGCACTGGCACGGGTGGCGGCGGAGCGTCCATTAAGAAGACGATGTTCTTTGGTTCTGTGGAACTCGACCCCATCAAAGCCAAGCTTCAGTTTTCCGACATTGCTGAAGAGGTGTTGATGCTCTTCACTCAAAAGTCAGGCGTCAAGGTCCGCATCTCAGTCGAAATCGAGGCCGAGTGTTCATTGGGATTTGATGATGGTATTCAGCGGGCGGTGCGCGAAAACTGTGATCAGTTGAAGTTCAAAAACCGAACTTTCGAGGAATGAAGGGTGGAACCATGAGCAAGATCGTCGTTCCGGCACTGCCGACCGAAAAGCAGATGGAGAGGCTTCTCCAATCGCTCATCGACGATAAGGAGAGCGATTTTTCAAACGCGCTCGACTTCGATGTGTCACACATCGATCAGCGGGCGCAAGTGGGCGCAGTTCGAGTCACGAACGTGGACATTACAGGAGCGTTGATAGAGGTGACCTACGACGTTGAATACAGCATCTACAACGGCTGCGAGGATATGAACGTCCAGGACGCGGAAGAACTGCACGTATTTGGTGAGTTGACGTCTGGAGGATGGGAATTCGAAAAGCACGTCCCACCGCCCAAGCGAACGACTGTGGACGAGTTTTAAAACAAAGCACTGTTGATCTGTTAAATCAATTAAATCAATAGCACACGTCAATAGGGAAGAGTTCCATGAAACTCACAAAAGTCCGCGTCCAAAACTATCGATCCGTGGAGGACAGCGAAGAGTTCGAGATCGGCGACCTCACATGCCTTGTAGGCAAGAACGAAGCGGGAAAAACGGCACTGCTGAGCGCGATACGTGGTCTAAGGCCCTCACAACCCTTCGAGTTTGACGAAACTATCGACTACCCAAGGCGCTTTTCAACGCGTTTCGGCGATCGACACCCCGATGGAACAGCCGAAGTGATTCGGACATGGTGGCACCTCGAAGAGTCCGACAAGACTGCTGTGGAGAAGCGCTTTGGTGCCGGAGTATTGAAGGGTGACACATTCCAATCCCACTTCGGCTTTCGGTATGACGGGGATCACCGCATGTGGGAGATTGAAGTCGATAGCACCAAGGTCTTGGAGAACATGCTCAGCAAACATGCCCTCGACGCGACGGAACGTAACGTCTTGCATGGCGTAATCGACGGTCCTGCCGCCGACAAAGCTCTTTCGGGATTGGCCGAGCGCACGCCTAAGCAAGAGGCCATCTTGCAGGACATCAAGAAGAGCAGGGAGTCGAGCTTTGTTCATGGCGTGGTCGATGTTTTGTCGGTGCGCCAACCAAAGTTTTTCTTTACTTCGCACTTTGAGCGGATGTCGGGCATGGTTTCGATTCAGAAGCTGCAGCAGGACAAACAAAACAACACGGTGTCAGTCGGCGACAAGATTTTTCTGGCTTTTTTGGAATACGCGGGCACGACGTTGGAAGAATTGCTCAACGCGGACCGGCGTGAGGCGTTAAAGGCCACATGCGAGGCAGCCAGCAACGAGATCACCGAGGAGATTTTCGAGTTTTGGAGCCAGAACAACGCCTTGGAAGTTGTCATCGAGATCGACAACGCCAAGCCCAAGGACTCCGCACCGTTCAACACAGGCATGGTGGCGGACATCCGCATCAAGAACACAAACCATAAGGCCACATTGCCGCTATCCGAGCGCAGCGCAGGCTTCGTCTGGTTCTTCTCGTTTTTGGCCCAATTCAAGCAACTCAACAATACACCCGGCAATGGAAACGCTATCGTCCTGTTGGACGAGCCCGGCCTGACCTTGCATGGCAAGGCCCAGGGCGACTTGCTGCGCTACATCGTCGAGCGCCTGCTGCCTGACCACCAAGTCATCTTCACCACGCACTCACCCTTCATGGTTCCAATGGATCGCCTCGCTGATGTCCGTATCGTAGAGGACGTGATCATCGAGAAGCCGGGCAAGCGCCCGGAGGTCAAGGGAACCAAAGTTCGATCCGACGTGCTCGAAGTCAGCGACGACACGCTGTTCCCGCTGCAAGGAGCCTTGGGCTACGAGGTGACCCAGTCGCTCTTCATTGGCACGAACACATGGTTAGTTGAAGGCCCGTCCGACATTTTGTATCTGCAAGTCTTGTCGCAGGCATTGACCAAGCGCCGTCGGGAAGGCCGCGATCCGAAGTGGGTGCTGTGTCCATCGGGAGGAATCGACAAGATTGCGCCCTTTGTTAGGATCTTCGGTGGCAACCGTATCAATATGGCTGTGCTCTCCGACATCGCCAACGGTGACAAGACTAAGATCGAAAACTTGAAAAAGGCCGACATCTTGAAGGCAGGGCATTTCTACACATGCGCGGATTTTACGGAGCAGACAGAGGCCGATGTTGAAGACCTTTTCGAGGTGGACCTGTTTGTCGAAATGCTCAATGGCGCATATAAGCCGCCTCCAGCCAATGTGGTCACTAGGGCCAATCTGATGGCAGCGAATCCAACCCCGCGCATTGTCAAGAAGGCCGAGGCCTTGTTCAAGCTCATGCCCACATCGGTAGCAGAGTTCGATCACTTTGGCGCATCACGCTGGCTCTTGGAGAACCCATCCGTGCTGGATGCGGATACCCCAGCAGTGAATGCGACCCTTGACCGATTTGAGCAGGTATTCAAGGCCTTCAATGGATTGTTAGTCTGACGCGGCCAGCATCTCAAGTTCATCAATTGGCTCGCATGTCTGAGAAATACGAATGCAGGAAGACACGCAATGAGTAAGACCATCAAATCACCGGGTGGCATTACCGTCCGCTTCGTTGAAGCCATCAATGGTTTCAATACCAAATATGGGCATTGGCCCACGTCGCTAGAGGCGGAAGGCGACACGATTGCCTTTCTTGCGACTACGAGTCTGACGCCTCTGGGCTTCTTTCTTCTTCAATCCAAGATTGATTTAATCATCGGCGAAGAAGGGAAAATTTTGGCTAAGGGCGAGGACGGCGAAGTCTTTGACTATGGTGAAGAAGGTTGGCAGATGCCTGAAGGGCATAAGCACAGTGCTCGTGAGTGGCTTGGAATCGATAAAGATTAATACTGCTTAAAAACGTTTTTGAACAAGAAAAACGTATGAATATCATCTACATAAAAATCAGTATACAACCTTGAAAGTTGTTGAATTCTTGGGCCGGAAGCCGCGCCGGTCATAAACCCGGGTCGTGCCGATGCTGGCATGGCCCAGCCACTCCTGGACCCTGGCGATGTCGGCGTGGTGTTTCGGGGCGCCGGTCGCGGCCGTGGCGCGCAGCTCATGCGGGCCCATGTTGTTCCCGTGATGCCGAATTGAGCCATGTAACGCACTACTACCTCCTAATACACGCCGCTGGGCGTGAGCGCCGTGACGGGGCTGCCGGCCTTGGGCGGGCGGGTGTGCCGGAACAACGGCCTGTCTGCTTCCCCGCCATGACTGCTGGTGGCCTGATACTCGTCGGCGACGATGCGCAGGGAATGGGGTGCGCGGGCAGGTAGCGCAGCTTGCTGTCCTTGCCCTGCACGCGCAGGTGCGGCATGCCCCGGCGCTCTAGGTAGAAATCCTTCACCGGCAGTTTCGTGAGCTCCTCCCAGTACAGCGCGTGGTGGTACAGCAGAACTGACAGGATGGCTTGGTCGCGCCTGCCCTTCAAGGTGTTGCTGGGCGGCGCATCGAGCAGCGCGCATGCCTGGGCATCGCCCAGCGCCGGGGTCTAGCCTTCGCTGGTTTCAGCTTTAGGCCTCGTCACGCCCCGGACAGGGTTGTGCATGACCACGTTAGCTGCGCATAGCTAATGTTTGAGGTGAGCAGAAATTTTCCATGCAGCCTGTTGCTTGGATTCCAAGTAATGACGGTTTCGACGACCTCATATTTTTATTCTTGGCGGTTTGGGCCGGGGCTTTGGAGATTCGCGCATGCAGCAGCAAATGTGACCGCATCTCGGACATATGGCAGACTGAAGACAAGAAGGCATTCCTCTCGGTGGCGTGTGATTTTGCATGTGTTCCGCGTAAAGAGCCGCGCCACAAGCTGAGCAAAAGTAGTTCCCCTCTTCATCATGATCGCATTCGCTTGATGGTGTTGGTGTCATTTTTATCTTTCTCGTTTATATTAAGTTGGGTAATGGTTTATTTGGCGTTGGAGTAAGTTTGATAAATTCATTGCCCTGAAAAGTGAAGACGTCTAGGCTGGGGGAATTTTTAACAAATTTCGACTACGGTTGTTCAGATTATGTTGAGTTCTGGGTTGACGTTGCGCAAATGGGCAGTCATGTCGCCATGAAAATCTAAAAAGGTAAGAGCTGAAATTTCGTAAGGAGAAATCGCCAATAGACCAGTGACTTTGAAATCCCGAAGTCCCCACTCGTTATAGTGACCGGCTTGGCGCTGAAAAATACTGTTTTCTACGTCTTGGGAGGTGATATTCTCCGAACATGAAACGGTGCGAGTTCCGTCAGGGCCTTCGATAGAGCCACAGTCATCAGGTGAACTGCGATAAGTGAATTGGGCTCGGCTAAGTCTAAAATGCGACCAATGCAACCAGTCACGTTTCTGCAGAAACCAGTAAAACTGTTACCCGGCATAAGAACCGAACATGAAAGTCTGCCCATTGCATTTCCGTTATAGACATATTTGAGATCATCTGGAAACAGGCAGTCTCGATCTCGATTAAATCGTAATGGGCATGGTAGTAGCTTGGATTAGGTGCTTGACGATGTAGAGGGGTTCCAATGGATCAAGCCATTAGCAGGGTAAACAAGGTTAATTCTCATCAGCGTGTCAAGTGGTAGACACGTTAAAGCTTGATGTCCCGGCATATTTGCCCATTTAACCAAGCGGTCATAAATACCTTGAGCGTCGTGAGTTATCACTCGGACATTTCTTCGCTTTTTTAAACGGAAATAATCTAATACCTTCATTTTACGTTTCGCAACATGGTCATCTACCCAATCGTCTAGTGGCATTGGCGGATGCGGAATAAACGATGTAGTCGTATGTGCAATTCGGGTGTACTGGCTTCTCTTGTGCTGAGGGCAGCGCTCTTGGTCAAAGTGGTAGTGGCGCACGGGATGACCCACCGGAAAGCTCATTTCCGCTTGACTGATGGGCACCACATCAGCGATAACGAATACGCAATCGACGACTACCTTATCCGTCTCATCATTGTGACTAACGAAGAAAGCTACGTCTCGCCCATCTACTGATGGCCCCTGGTTCCCGAGGCCGAAATTGAGTGCCCTTGACCGAGCATGGCAGTGACTCCAAACAAAAGGGCTAACCCATACGAAAGGGTCATTGCCATATCGGTCAGCAATGTACCCTTGGATGCAGCTGGAGTGATGAGGAGCAAGGATGGCAGACATTGGAGTCTAATATATCCCTCAAATTGACCGAGTCGATCAGCTGTACGCCACCCGGAACGTGGGCGAGTCCTCCGGCTTGGAGTCGCGCCGGTCATAGACTCGGGTGGTGCTGATGGTTGCGTGGCCCAGCCACTCCTGGACCCGGGCGATGTCGGCCTGGTGCTCGAGCGCGCTGGTCGCAGCCGTGGCGCGCAGCGCATGCGGGCCCATGTTGTCCCCCGTGATGCCGACCTGCTTCATGTAATGCACAACCACGTCGGCGTACACGCTGCCTGGCGTGAGGGCGGTGGCCGGCAGCCCGGCTTTTGGCGCGCGGATGCGGCGAAAGAGCGGCCCTTCCGCTTCCTGACCATGGCCGGCCGCTTCGAGATACTCGGCGACCAGGCGTAGCGCGCTCGGGTGGGTCGGAATGAAGCGCATCTTGCCGCCCTTGCCCTGCACGCGCAGGTGGGGAACCCCCCGGCGCTCTTGGTTGAAATCCTTGACCCGCAGCTTGGTGAGTTCCTCGCGGCGCAGCGCATGAAACAGCAGCACGGCCAGGATCGCCCGGTCGCGCTTTCCTTTCAAGGTGCCGGCAGGGGGTGCATTTAACAACGCCCGGGCCTGCGCGTCGCCCAGCGCCGGGGTCTTGCCTTCCAGGGTGTCGACCACCGGGCGCTTCACGCCCTTGACGGGGTTGTGCAGCACGGCATTGCACTCGCACAGGTAATCATATAAAGAAGCCAGGGCGGCGAGCTTGCGCCGGATGGTGGCGCCGCTGAGCATTTGCTTTTCCAGGTCGGCGCGCCAGGCGAGCACATGGCTGCGCATCACGGTGCGGAACTCTTCGGGTTGCTCAATACCCGTGAAGCGCATGAACCCGGCTAAGTCGCTTTGGTAGGCGCGCCGGGTCTGGTGGCTGGTCAGGTTGGCAAACCACTGGGCTTCGGGCGGCACGTCGGCCAAGCGGGCAAATTCTGGGGCGCTCAAGGCGCGGGGGGAGGCCGCGCGTAGCGGCTGGAGGTCGGTGGCCATGGATTTCATTTTAACCATTGATAACGCTTTTTATCAACGGTTGATGGCTCCCTGAAACAGAGAGCCATCAACGTCATGCATGAGCTCATCAAGCGCCAATCTGGAGGTGACGTGAGTGACGTGCCAATGCTCTGAGCAATCACATCTACAAATTTTAACAAAAGCCAAAAAACGAATTTTCGAAGAAGCCAAAAAAAAATGTTGCACAAGCCAAAAATTGGCTTATCATTCGAGTCATCACAAAAAGCTTTACAAGGATGTAGTTCATGACGAATACAAAGCATTTGCAAATCAGGATGCAGCAACGCTGCTTTGACTCCTCCCTGATCGGACTTGTACTTGACGAAGGCGTTTCCAACAAGCAAGGTGACAAGGAGTTTCTTGGCACCTCAAAAATATCTGATCTTTTAAATCAAATTCAATCTGAAATTGCCAGGTTGAAAAAAGAGCAGGATAAATTACAACGGTTGAAACGCAGAGGTGGGGCGACTCTGGTTCATTCCGGAGAAAGGTTGGTGACTATTTATCCTAATGACAGAAAACATAATCATGCAAAATAATAATTTCAAAAAAATTGAACTAACTACTAGTTGCTCAAATTTGTTTAAAACCAAGACAACCTACGAAGTTCATATTAATGAAGAAAAATTCGTGGCAGATGAAAATATAGAAATAGAAAAAAAGAACCAGGAATCAAAATTCAATATTCGCGTAAAAAAATGTGATTTATATCTTCTTGATGAGATGGCCAAGCATGTGGGCGTTAGCAGATCAATGCTTCTTAATTATATAGTTTATGAAATTTTAAAAAAAGAAGTTAACAGCATAGAAGATAAGGACACTGTTGCATTGATAGCATATAAAGCAGACATGAACTCAAAAATCGATAATCTCAGTACGCCATGGACATATACCTTTTTTAAACCATATCTTGATGCAATCATTGAAAATGCAATAAATTGGAACACTTTAGCACTGGAGTATGGTCCATATAAAGAGGAAATACCTATGCAAACATCAAGCTCTGAATCATTCATTGAAGTTTTAAAAAAAATTAGATAAGAGAATTCATATGCACAAAACAAATCTAGCGAAATTCGTTGAAGAAATAAAAGAAATTTCAGAAGAAAAAAAAGATGATGAGTACATTACTATAAACCTCAGGCCTGGAGAAAAAGTCAGCAGCATGATGAAAATCATTGCGGCCATTACTGCCAAAAGCCCATCCATGATCGTGAATACAAATTTATCTCATGAAATTGCTGAGCATGTCTCAGTATTTCATGATGACAAATCTAAACTTTTAGATGCTGTGATAGAAACCATAAAGCAACACAATGGAGTTCCATCAAGCTCAGCAATTAGTCTTTTGATAGAACGAGAAATCATAAAAATAAACCAGTCATCAAATTTTGAAGAAATTAAAAAATCTGAAAACGAATAATTAACAAAAATCTATGCCATTCATTACAAAACATACATTTAACACAATTATAAGAACTGTGGATTTGAATAGCGTAGATAATCCAAAAAGATCTAATCTTGAAAATTTAGATCTCTGGATGCTATCAAAAAAAGAAAAACAAAGACTGCTTTTAATTAAGCAGTTATTTCAAGATATTGAACTAAATATAGACAAGATATTTTTTAAACTGGGTACTCCGACTGATAGTCTAACGATGGTTTACCCAGAACGATCGCCGTCCTATCACAAGACAATCAATTGCAAAGCGTTAAACAAAGAATATCAAAACTTTCAAGTGCCCAGTGAGATTAGAGAAAGGGGCATGGACGAAGTTTACAAGTTCAGAAAATGGTTTTCTGTAAATTCAAATACATTGCTAACCAATCCGCACGGATTTCACAGAGAATTAACCCAAGAGTTTAAATTAGAAAACGAGCCTGAATATCTAACGAAAATTTCCTCACCAAATAGTGGCGCAAATAAGATTCAAAATACAAATATTTTAGAGTTAGAAGAACAAATAGATGAGCTTATAAAATCGGCTGAAAAATACAAATATCAAAAATCAACAATAACATTGATTATTAATAAATACGGTGGAATGTCACACCATCCGCCAGAAAATTATGAGGAGAAAAAAGTTATTAATGAATGGCATCGAATAAAAACAGATATAAAAGGAAAGGTATTTCTTTACTTTATGATAAAGTTCAACCCGGATATTGAGCTTGGCGAAAATATTTTA
>Ga0302347_1002343_pt1 | contig 19621 bp, 16 predicted proteins | sample PhyWR1_FD_202178 | JGI IMG/M metagenome (GOLD analysis project Ga0302347, IMG submission 202178) | Leaf surface microbial communities from wheat plants in UC Gill Tract Community Farm, Albany, California, United States - DLSL W.R1 (v2)... | ecosystem: Host-associated > Plants > Phyllosphere >...
TTTGCACCACGCCCACCAGCAAACCGCCGACCAGCGCACCGCTGAACGAGCCCATGCCGCCGATCACCACGACCACGAAGGCCACGCCGAGGATCTCCGGGCCTACAAACGGCTGGGCACCGCGCAACGGCGCGAACAGCACGCCGGCCATGCCCGCCAGGCCGACGCCCAGGGCGAAGGTCATGGAAAACAGGCGGAAGATATTCGTGCCCAGCAGCGACACGGTTTCGGTGCTTTCACTGCCGGCGCGCACCAGGGCGCCGAAGCGCGTGCGTTCCAGCAGCAGCCACAGGCCCAGGCCAACCAAAGCGGAAAACACAATCAGGAACAGGCGGTAGTAGGGGTAGACGAAATCCCCCACCACCAGCACGCCGCGCAGCAGTTCCGGCACGGCGACGCTCTTGCCCACCGGGCCCCAGATCATCACGCTGGCTTCCTGGATGATCAGTGCTATCCCCAGGGTGACCAGAATCTGGAACATATGCGGCAAGTGGTAGATCCGCTGGATCAGCAGGCGCTCGATCACCCACGCCAGCGCGGCCACCACCAGCGGCGCGATCAGCAGCGCCAGCCAGAAGTTGCCGGTGAGGCTCACGGCGGTGTAGCAGATGTAGGCACCCAGCAAAAAGAACGCGCCGTGGGCGAAGTTGACGAAGTTGAGCAGGCCGAAAATGATCGTCAGCCCGACCGCGATCAGGAAGTAGATCATCCCCAACCCCAGGCCGTTGAGTATCTGGAACAGGTAAAGATTAAGCATGCAGGAACCCTCGGGCAGGCGGCCACCGGGGTGGCCCTGCCGTATGCAACTGGTCAGTGTCAGGCGAGCGTGCAGCCCGTGGCGTCCACCGGCGGGAACGACTGGCCGGCGCTGAGCACCTTGGCGAGGTCGTCCTTGTCGGCCATCTCGCTGCTGGCTTTGCCGACCAGCAGGTAGTAGTCCTTGATCACCTGGTGGTCGCCGGCGCGGATCGATTCCTTGCCGGTGGGGCCTTCGAAGCTCAGGCCTTGCATGGCCTTGGCCACGGTGGGGCCGTCGAAGCTGCCGGTAGCTATGATGGTTTCGAGCATGACCTTGGTGCTGATGTAGTCCGCGGCCAGCGGGTAGGTGGGGTTGATGCCGTATTTGGCCTGGGTCAGCTTGACCAGCTCGCGGTTGAGCGGGGTGTCGACCTGGTGCCAGTACTGCGCGCCGAGGTACACGCCGTCGAGGATGTCGCTGCCCAGTTCCTGGAACTGGTCGAGGCCGGCGGACCATACCAGCAGCACTTTCATGCGTTCCTTGATGCCGAAGTTCACCGCCTGGCGCAGGGTGTTGGACGATTGGCTGCCGAAGTTCAGCAGCACCAGCACATCGGGTTTGGTCGAGATGGCGTTGGTCAGGTAGCCGGAGAATTCCTGTTCCTGCAGCGAGTGGTAGCTGTTGCCGACATGCTCCAGGCCGTGCTCCTTGAGCACATTTTTTGCGCCTTCAAGCAGTGCTTCACCGAACACGTATTGCGGGGTGATGGTGTACCAGCGCTTGGCGTCGGGCAGCAGCTTGATCAGCGGCACCATGGTTTCGCGGATCGCGCCGTAGGTGGGCACCGACCAGCGGAAAGTCGCCTTGTTGCAGTCCTTGCCGGTGACTTCATCAGCGCCCACCGGGGTCATGAACACGCCGCCGACCTTGTCGACTTCCTTGGCCACCGCCAGCGCGGACGACGACAGGGTACAGCCCTGGAAGAACCGCGCGCCGTCCTGCTGGATGGCTTCCTGCACCTTGCGCACCGCCTTGCCGGCGTTGCCTTCGGTGTCGATGACCTTGTAGTTCAGCGGGCGGCCGAGCACTTCGGGGTGTTGTTCCACCGCCAGGCGCGAACCCATGTCGGCAAACTTGCCATAGCTGGCGAACGCGCCGGACATGGACTTGAGGCCGTAAAAGGTAAAGGGCTCGGCGGCGAATGCCGAACGCACGCTCAGCGGGAGGCTGAGGGCGGCGGCGGCGGTGAGGCTGGCTTTCAATAACGTACGACGCTGCATGGGGTGACTCCCTGGTTTAGTTATTGGCAGGAGCGGCAAGGGCGATACGGTGGAGCACGGGCCTGTGGGCAGGCCTTTTTTATTGAGGTGAAGCGGTCTATTGATTGGAATACAGGCCAAGTGTGGGAGGGGGCTTGCCCCCGATAGCAGTGGGTCAGCTAAATATTTATCAACTGACAGTCCCTCATCGGGGGCAAGCCCCTCCCACAGGGTTTTTCGGTGTTTTTACGAGTGATCGAACTCCAGCAGGAAATGCGGGCTGACCTGGCCTTCCAGCGCGGTCATGTGGTGTTCGGCGTCGCACATGTGTTCATGCATCAGGCTGCGCACGGCGCTTTCATCACCGGCGCGAAAGGCGATCAGCAATTGCTTGTGGTAGTCCAGGTTGGCCGCGTCGAACTGCTTGCGCTTGGGCTTGTAGGCTTTTTTCAGCACCACCAGGTCGCGCAGCAGGTCGTTGAGAAACTGCGCCATGAAACTCAGCAACGGGTTGGGGCAGGCCTTGGCCAGCAGGTTGTGGAACTCCAGTTCCGCCAGGCGTTGCTCGCGCTGGCCGGCTTCGCTGTCTTCCGGGGCGCTGCAAAAATCCACGTTGTCCTGCAGGGCCCTGTAGTCGTCTTCGCTCAGGCGCCCGAGCACCGACACGGCCAGTTCCACTTCAATCACCTTGCGCAGCTGGTACACCTGCTCGCCGTCCAGGTGCTGGAAGTGCAGGTAGTTGCGCAGCGCCCGGCTGGCGGGTTCGGTACCGGCCTGGTTCAGGTATGCGCCGCCGCTGGGGCCGGTGCGCGTGCTCACCAGGCCTTCGACCTCGAGCGCCTTGAGCGCTTCGCGGGCCGAGCCCTTGGAGCACTGGAAGCTTTCCATCAGCTCGCGCTCGGTGGGCAGGCGGTCGCCGGGCTTGAGGGCATCGGTGACGATGGAGCGCTTGACCGACTCGACAATCACGTCGGACAGCTTCTGGCGTTTGCGTCGTAGCGGGCGGCTTAGCATGGCATCGATTTATCGTATTAATGCGGATAAATAGCACTTAATAACGATTGTGCCGGAGCGTCAACGCCGGGTGTCGTTTTCGGCGGCAACAGGTCGTAAACGAGGCATTACTCCCAGTGGCCCGAATCAAGGCAGCGCGTCGATGCAGGCGGGCGTTTGCCGTATACCAGAAAGTCCCCCACCCAGCGGTTGATGCACCCGGCGCCTATGGCTGTGGGCTGCGTCGGCGCTTTGAGCAGCAACTGCTCCACGCTGGCGTTGAGCGGTGTATCGCGCCCGGTGTTGACCCAAACCATGCGTGCGACACGCTCGGGAAACAGCGCCGCGTAACGGCTGCCGAGCCGGGTGGCGTCGGCGTTGCCGAAATAGTGGAGGCGCGCGTCGCCCAGTTGTGCGCGCACAAACTCCATGTCCCGCGCTGCCTGTTCGATGCCGCTTTCCTGGCTCAGGTCGCGAGGGCTCAGTTCGATGACGTCATAACGGTTGACCAGGGTGCGATAGGCCGGGGTGGCGTAGGACGCCCAACGGCTGACCAGGTGGATGACGAACGTGGCGCCCTGGCCCGTTTGCGGCTCACCGGCCTGGATAAACACCACGCCTTCGCGGCTGAGCGGGTCGCGCGCGCCGACGCGGGTCAGGGCCAGGCGCACGTTGCCGCGCCGGGGTGCGGCGTGGTCGCGGGGCACGCTCACGCTGCCACATTGGGTTCGCTCAAGGACCTCGGCGTCCGGCCGCGCAAAGCCGGGGAAGGGGCAGTCCAGCAGCCAGTCAATGGCGGTGGGCGCAATCAGGGGCTGGGCAAGCGCAAGGTGAGCGGTCAGCCCGATGCAGCCGCACATCAGGCGTGTTAACAGAACGCCGGGTTTCATCACAAGGTACCAGGGAGCCGTCTAAGGACGGCTTTTTACCAAGGACCTTGGGTTGAAAAATGTAGGATATGGAGATGGGGTCTGTGGGATGTTTGATTTTTTATCGGGCGTCGCTACTCCAGCCGCCCCCCAATGCCTTGTACAGGGCGATGCTGGCTTGCAGCCGTGACAGCCGCAGTTGCACGTTCAAATCCTGGGCCGCATACAGCGTGCGCTGGGTTTCCAGCACGGTGAGCAAGTCTTCGGCCCCCGCCTGGTAGCGGCTTTCGGCGATCTGGAAGGCGCTCTGGGCCTGCTGCAGCTCTTCGGCCTGCCATTGGCGCTGCTGGTCCAGGCGCGTGATGCTGCTGAGGGCCTTTTCCACATCGGCAAAGCCATTGATGATCGCGCCGCGGTAGGTTTGCAGCAGTTCGTCCTGGCGCGCGCGGGCCTTGTCGCGTTCGGCGCTTAAACGCCCGTTGTTGAAGATCGGCCCCACCAGGCCTGCGGTCAGCGTGTAGTAAGGGCTGCGCAGGATCTCCATGGCCTTGTAGGCGTCAGAGCCCAAGGTGGCGCCCAGGGTGACGGCCGGCAGCATGGCGGCACGGGCCACGGTAACGTCGGCTTGCGCCGCCGCCAACTGCGCTTCGGCCTTGGCGATGTCGGGGCGGCGGCTCAGCAATTGGCTGGGCAGGCCCGCGCCGATGGTCGGCCAGGTCAACGCCTGGAACGGCTCGGCGCCCAGGTCCAGCGCCTGCACCGGCTGGCCGAGGAGGGCGGCGAGGGTGATTTGCGATTCTTCGGCCACTTGCTCAATCAACGGCAGCTGGCGTTGCTGGCTGGCCACCAGGCTTTTTTGCTGGGCCAGTTCCAGGGCGGTGGCGGAACCGGCGTCATAGCGGGTTTGTACCAGGTCGAGGACGTTGCGCGCATTGGCCAGGTTCAGCTCGGCAATCTGCTGGCGTTGGCGGGCTGCAAGGGTTTGCGCGTAACGGTCGGCGACATTGCCGAGCAAGGTCAGCTCCACGGTCGCCCGGTCAAACTCGCTGGCCCGCAGGCTGTACACGGCGCTGTCGCGCGCGGCGGCGCGGCCGCCCCAGAAGTCGACTTCATAGGTGGCAGTGAGGTTGGCGCCGAAATTGTCGACGGCGTCATCGCTTTGCGAGGTATCGAGGTCCGGGCCGCCCGGGCCGCGCAAGAGTTTCTGATGGCTGGTGGCAAGGTTGAACGTGACTTCGGGCAGCAGCGGCGCACCCGCAACCACTGCGCTGGCCTGGGCCTGGCGTACACGGGCCATGGCGGCGGCCACGTCGAAGCTGTCACGCCGGGCCTGGTCGACCAGGCGATTGAGCTGCGGGCTGCCAAATTGCGTCCACCAGCGCTGGTTGGTGGCCTGGGCCGCATCGCGCTCGGCAAACTGCCAGGCGGCCGGGGGCGCGATGCCGCTGTCGACGCGTGGCGGGGTGGCGGCGCAGGCACCGAGCAGCAGGCACAGGCTGAGCAGCGACAGGTGTGAGGGATGGGATCGTTTATTCACTGGTCAACGCCTTAACCGGATCGAGCCGGGCAGCTTTACGGGCCGGCATGAAGCCGAATACGACGCCGGTGACCAGCGCGCAACCGAATGCGCCAAGCACGGCCACCAGGGAAAACTGCACCGCCACCTTGGCCAGCATCAGCACGCCGCCCACCAGCAGCGCCAGGGCGATCCCGCACAGGCCGCCGACCACCGAGAGCATCACCGCCTCGGTCAGGAACTGGCGCAGGATGTCGCGCTGCCGGGCGCCGGTGGCCATGCGGATACCGATCTCGCGGGTGCGCTCGCGCACTGTCATGAGCATGATGTTCATCACGCCGATGCCGCCCACCAACAGGGAGATGGCGGCAATCGAGCCGAGCATCAGCGACAGGGTGTTCTGGGTGTGCGCTTCGGCCTGGATCATCGCCGCGTTGTTGGTGAGCTGGTAGTCACGCTTGCCGTTGTGCAGCCGCAGCATCAGTTGATCGATGGCCATTTCTGCCTCGTGCACCTTGCGCGCATCGGCGGCGGCAATCGCCACGTATTCGGGGTCGTAGGTGCCGAACAGACGCACGCTGGCGGCGGTGTAGGGGATGGCGACACGGTCGTCGCTGTCTTTGTTGCCGGAGCTTGAGCCTTTTTCCGCGAGCACGCCGATCACTTGAAAAGGCACGTTTTCGATCAGGATGTACTGGCCAATGGGGCTGGGCAGGTCCTTGAACAGTTTCTCGCGGATGCGATGGCCGATCACGGCCACCGTGGCGCCCGCGCGCTCGTCGGCTTCGGTGAAATAACTGCCCTCGACCACCGGCCAGTTGAAGATCTCCGGGAAGTTAATGTCATTGCCGCCCACATAGGCCAGGTAGTCCAGGTTGCCGAAGCGCACCCCGGCATCGCTGCCGTTGACCGGCATGATGCGCTTGACCTGGGGCAGAGCCGCCAGCGCCGCCACGTCGTTGAGGGTCACCACACCCGGCGGTGTGCGCGGGTTAGGCGCAGAACCGCTGAGGTAGATGATGTTGGAACCGAACGCGCCCATCTGGGCCATCACCTGGCGCTTGCTGCCTTCGCCCACCGCCAGCATCACCACCACCGACGCGACGCCGATGATGATCCCCAGCAGGGTCAACGCGGTGCGGAAGCGGTTGATCCACATCACCCGCCACGCCGCTTGTACCGCGTCCAGCAGCTCGGCCTTCCAGGCGCCGTTGTGTTCGGCGCCGTCGATCAGCCGTTGGCGCAGGTCCACCGCTTGCAGGGCGCCGGCTATGGCGGTGGGGGCCACCGCGTTGCCCTCGGCCGAGTCGCTGATGATCAAGCCGTCGCTGATCTCGATAATGCGATTGGCCCGCGCCGCCACGTCGCGGTCGTGGGTAATCAGGATCACCACATGGCCCTGGCTGGCCAGCTCGTCGAGCAGGGTCATCACCTCGGCGCCGCTGTGGGTGTCGAGGGCGCCGGTGGGTTCGTCGGCGAGGATGATATGGCCGCCGTTCATCAATGCGCGGGCGATCGACACGCGCTGCTGCTGGCCGCCGGACAACTGGTGCGGGCGGTTGCCGGTGCGCTCGGCCAGGCCCAGGCGAGTGAGCAGGGCCTTGGCGCGGGCATGGCGTTCGGCGGCGCTGATGCCGGCATAAATGGCCGGCATCTCGACGTTTTCCTGGGCCGAGCCCGAGGGGATCAGGTGGTAGCCCTGGAACACGAAACCGAATGCCTCGCGGCGCAGCCAGGCCAGTTCGTCGCTGTCCAGGTGCGCGACGTTTTCCCCGGCGAACAGGTAGTCGCCGACCGTGGGGCGGTCGAGGCAGCCGAGGATATTCATCAAGGTGGACTTGCCGGAGCCCGAGGCGCCGACAATCGCCACGAATTCCCCGGCATGGATCGCCAGGTCAATGCCGCGCAGCACGTCGACCTGCGGGCTGTCGCCGCCGCCGTAGGATTTGCGGATGTTCTTGAGTTCGATCAGGGGCGTGGTCACCTCAACCCCCGTTGCCATTGGGCGGGCCGATCAGCAGGTGATCGCCTTCGTGCAGGCCTTCGAGCACCTCGACGCGCAGGCGGTCGCTGATGCCCAGGCGTACTTCACGCTCTTCGATGCGACCGTTTTGCGCGACCACACGGGCGATCTGCTTGTCGGCGCTCGCGGTGCCCTGCAGGGCGGCGACCGGTACGGTGAGCGCGTCCTTGACGGCCGCGGCGACAAAAAATACCTGGGTGGTCATTTCGGCCATCAAGGCGTTGTCGCCGTTGTCCACGTCCAGCAACACGGTGTACAGCACCACACGGCCGCTGCCGCTTTTACTGGAGCTGTTGGGGCTGCCGCTGCCTTGGGTCTCGTTCAACGGTTTGGGCGGGATCGGCAGGATCTGGCGCACGGTGCTGGTCCAGCGCCGGTTGCCACCGCTGAGGGTGGTGAAATAGGCGGTCATGCCGGGTTTGACGTGGCCGATGTCGGCTTCGGAGACTTCGGCCCACACGGTCATCGGCGACAACTTGGCGATGCGCAGGATCAACGGCGTCTGTTGCTGGGCGTTGAGGGTCTGGCCGACGCGCGCATCCACCGCGACCACGGTGCCGGTCATCGGCGCATAAATGCGCGTGTAGCCAAGTTCGGCTTCGTCGCTGCGCAGGCTGGCCTGGGCTTGCAGGATCTGCGCCTGGAACATGTCCATGCGGGCCTGGGTTGCGCTCAGCTCGGCCTTGGCGGTTTGCACGTCTTCTTCGCGGGTGGCGTTACCGGCGGCCAGGCGTTGCTGGCGCTGGTATTTCTGGCGGGCCAGTTCGTGCTGGGCCTTTTGCTCCTGCAACTGGGCCTTGAGGTTTTCGATGGCGTAGCGGCTGGCGTCGAGCTTGGCTTTTTGCGTGGACGGGTCGATTTCCACCAGCAGTTGGCCTTCCTGGACCTGATCACCGGCCTCGACGTGGATCTTGCGGATCTGCCCGGAGGCCTGCGCGCCGACGTCGACATAGCGGCGCGGTTGCAGGGTGCCGAGGGCGGTGACGCTGTTTTCGATATTGCCGCGGCTGACGGTGACGGTGGTGAGGGTGTCGCGCCCCGGCGGCATGACCTGCCAGGCGGCGATAGCGACGATGGGGAGCAGGCACGCCACAACAAGCAGGGCGCGTCGGGCAGGTCGAGGGCGTTTCATGCTTAGGTTCCAGCCAGGAAAGTTCGGAGCGCAGTTGCGCGCAGCTGACAAGTAAACGAGAGAATTGCGCGGGGATTTAGGCGGTTACATAAGCAGTTACAGCTCCCTGCAAGAAAAAAATCGTCCGTTGATGCAAGTCTGCTTTAAAAGTAGATGAGAATTACTATAAATTGCACGCACTCAAACTGCCATCACCAAACCGCTGTCTTTTTTGCACCCAAGGGCCTAATGCCGCCACCCGGCGGTCGGGAGTCATGTTGGAAAACTACTATCGCGAGCTGGTGTGTTTCCTGAACGCCAAGCTGGGCAACCGTCAGGTGGCCGAAGATGTGGTGCATGACGCTTATGTCCGGGTGCTGGAACGTTCCAGCGACGTGCCCATCGAACAACCCCGCGCCTTCCTCTATCGCACCGCGCTGAACCTGGTGATCGACGGCCATCGGCGCAACGCCCTGCGCCAGGTCGAACCGCTGGAGGTGCTGGACAACGAAGAGCGCTTTGCCGCAGGTTCCCCCCATACCAGCCACGACCACGCCCAGCGTCTGGAACTGCTGGAACGCGCCCTGGCCGAGCTGCCGTCGGCCTGCCGCAGCAGTTTCCTGCTGCGCAAACTCGATGGCTTGACGCACGTGCAAATCGCCGAGCGGCTGGGCATTTCCCGCGCGCTGGTGGAAAAACACATCGTCAACGCCATGAAGCACTGCCGGGTGCGGATGCGTGAGTGGGAAGCGCACTGATCACTGATCAGTTAAATTTTATTTCACTGTCCTCGTTTCCTATCAACACATGGCCTGTTGTTCAGGTCTTGAAGGTATTCCCGCCCCAACCGCCAAGGGGCTTATCCAGAGGACACTGGAATGACACAGGCAATTGCTTCGCCCGCGGTTCACGACCTGATCGGTATCGGTTTCGGCCCTTCGAACCTGGCGCTGGCCATCGCCCTGCAGGAGCGCGAAAAGGCGCAGGGCAAGCTGGACGTGCTGTTTCTCGACAAACAGGCTGACTACCGCTGGCACGGCAATACCTTGGTGACCCAGAGCGAGCTGCAGATTTCATTCCTCAAGGACCTGGTGACCCTGCGCAACCCCACCAGCCCTTACTCGTTCGTCAATTACCTGAAAGCCCACGACCGCCTGGTCGACTTCATCAACCTGGGCACCTTCTACCCGTGCCGCATGGAGTACAACGACTACCTGCGCTGGGTGGCGGGGCAGTTCCAGGCCCAGTCGCGCTACGGCGAGGAAGTCTTGGCCATCGAGCCGATCCTGCATCAGCAGCAGGTCGAGGCGCTGCGCGTGATCTCCCGCGATGCGCTGGGCGAGCAGCACGTGCGCACCACCCGTTCGGTGGTGGTCAGCGCCGGCGGCACGCCGCGTATCCCCGAGGCGTTCAAGGGCCTCAAGGGAGATAGCCGGGTGTTCCACCATTCCCAGTACCTGGAGCGCATGGCCAACCAGCCGTGTGTGGACGGCAAGGCCATGCGCATTGCCATCATCGGCGGCGGCCAGAGCGCGGCCGAGGCGTTTATCGACCTCAACGACAGTTTCCCGTCGGTGCAGGTGGACATGATCCTGCGCGGTTCGGCGCTCAAGCCGGCCGATGACAGCCCGTTCGTCAACGAAGTGTTCTCGCCGGCGTTTACCGACCTGGTGTTCCAGCAAGTCGGCGCCGAGCGTGAACGCCTGGTCGCCGAGTACCAGAACACCAACTATTCGGTGGTGGACCTGGACCTGATCGAGCGCATCTACGGGATTTTCTACCGTCAGAAAGTTTCCGGCATCGCGCGCCAGGCATTCCGCACCATGACCGTGGTCGAGAAGGCCACCCCCGGCCCGCTGGGCATCGAGCTGGTGCTGCGCAACAACGCCAACGGCGAAACCAGCATCAACCATTACGACGCGGTGATCCTCGCCACCGGCTACGAGCGCCAGACCCACCGTGCCTTGCTGGCGCCGCTGGAAGACTACCTTGGCGACTTCGAAGTGGCGCGCGACTACCGCATCGTCACCGACGAGCGTTGCAATGCGGGCATCTACATCCAGGGCTTCAGCCAGGCCAGCCACGGCTTGAGCGACACCTTGCTGTCGGTACTGCCGATCCGCGCGGATGAGATTGCGGCGTCCTTGTATGCGCTGGATCGTGGGCGCGGTAAAGCGCGTTCGGTGCAGGATTTGCTGTTGGCCACCGCCAGCTGACAGGCTGCACTTGTGACAGAGGGGGCTGGCTGATACTGTACAAAAAACCAGTATCGGTAGCCCTCCATGCAGTTGATCGAAAAACTCAGCATCCTCGCCGACGCCGCCAAGTACGACGCCTCGTGCGCCAGCAGCGGCGCGCCCAAGCGCAGCTCGGAGGGCAAGGCGGGGCTGGGCTCCACCGATGGCATGGGCATCTGCCACAGCTACACGCCGGATGGGCGCTGCGTGTCGTTGCTCAAGGTGTTGCTGACCAACTTCTGCCTGTACGACTGCCAATACTGCGTCAACCGCCGCTCCAGCGACGTGCCCCGTGCACGCTTCAGCCCGGAGGAGGTGGTCTCCCTGACCCTGGATTTCTACCGGCGCAATTGCGTCAGCGGGCTGTTTCTCAGCTCCGGCATCATCCGTTCGTCCGACTACACCATGGAGCAGTTGGTGCGCGTCGCCAAACTGTTGCGCGAAGAGCATGACTTTCGCGGTTACATCCACCTCAAGACCATCCCAGACGCCGACCCCGCGCTGATCGCCGAGGCCGGGCGCTACGCCGATCGCCTCAGCGTGAATATCGAGCTGCCCACCGAGGCCAGCCTGCAGACCCTGGCGCCGGAAAAAAAGATCGTGTCGATCAAACAGGCCATGCAGACCATCTACACCGGCGAACAGACGGTTCGCAACGAACCACGCGCTCCCCGTTTTGCCCCGGCCGGGCAGAGCACGCAACTGATCGTTGGCGCCGACGACACCGATGACAGCACCATTTTGCATGGTGCCGAGGCGCTTTACGGCAACTTCAAGTTGCGCCGGGTGTATTACTCGGCGTTCAGCCCTATCCCCAACAGCCCGAAAAGCGTGCCCCTGGCCGCGCCACCGCTGATGCGCGAACACCGGCTGTACCAGGCGGACTTTCTGTTGCGCAGTTATGGTTTCAGCGCCAATGAACTGTTCGAAGGCCCCGGCCACCTGGCCCTGGATATCGACCCCAAGCTGGCCTGGGCGCTGGAGCATCGCGAGGTGTTCCCCCTGGACCTGAACCGCGCCGAGCCGACGTTGATCGCACGCATCCCCGGGATTGGACTGCGGACCACCCAGCGCCTGGTCGACCTGCGCCGTGAACGCAAGATCCGCTTCGAAGACCTGGCGCGCATGCGCTGCGTGCTGGCCAAGGCCAAGCCGTTTTTCATCACCAGCGACTACCACCCGCAGCAGGCCGAGAGCACCAGCGTGCTGTTGCGCGAACAACTGCGCGATCGCCCGCAGCCGCAACAGATGGGGCTGTGGGGATGATCAGCCTGGAATGCGACAACCTGTTCAGCACCTGGCGCGAACAGGCGCGCTGGCTGCTCAGTCATCAGGTCGACCCCAGCCAGGTCAGTTGGGGCGAGGCCGAGGTGGCCGATCTGTTTGCCACCGACGAGCCGATTCCGGCCGGGCTTGGCCCGTTCCGGACGCGGGTGCCCAAGGCTTTGCTGGAGCTGTTGGAGTCGGCCGCCTGTTACCACGGCGACCAGCGCTGGAGCCTGTTGTATGAGGTGTTGTGGCGCGTCAGCCATGGTGACCGCACCGCGATGCTGGCGGGGGACAAGCTGGGCAGCGAGTTGCAGCGGCGGATCAAGCAGGTCAGCCGCGAAGCGCATCACCTGCACGCCTTTGTGCGCTTTATTGCGTTGCCGGCCGAGGCGGGGCCGGAGCTGCCTGAGTATGTGGCCTGGCATGAGCCGGCCCACGATATTTTGAAGTCGGCCAGCCAGCACTTTATCGGGCGCATGGGCCGCCATCGCTGGATGATCGCCACGCCGCTGGATGGGGTTTATTACAATGGCGAGCGGTTGATTCATCAACGCGAGTGCCCTGAGGCGTGGCGGCAGTTGGCACAGAATGTAGAGGATCCGCACAGTGCGATGTGGCTGACGTATTACAGCCATATCTTTAACCCGGCGCGCTTAAATCCGAAGGTGATGGAGGGGCATTTGCCGAGTCGGTTCTGGAAGAATTTGCCGGAGGGTAAATTGATTCCGGGGTTGATCAGTGAGGCCAGGACGGGGAAGCAGAAGGATGGGCAGGCGAAGATGATTGGGGCCAAACCGGGCAAGAAAATCTTGAGCGGGCACGGTTAAAAAAATGTGGGAAGGGGGCTTGCCCCTCCCACATTTGGCCCTCATTGTTTTGGAGACTGAAGTTCAGGCCAGTTCGGTGGCGGTGTTTTTGACGACGGCCAGTTCGGGGTGCGCCACCAACTTGTCGATGTGCAATTCATCATTGTTCAGCCAGGTTTCGGTCAGCACGCGGTAATGCTCCATATCCCGGCAGCGCATGCGCAGGCTGTAGTCGAATGGCCCGCTGATCAGTTGGCATTCGAACACCTGGGGGCAGGCTTTGACGCAGGCTTCAAAGGCCTTTTGCGCCGAGCGCCCGCTTTGGTTGGACAAGGCCACCAGCACCAGCAGCGACAGGCCCGGTGAGACCATCTGCACATCGATGATCGCCCCGTAGCCCCGGATTACCCCGCGTCGTTCCAGCTTGCGCACCCGCTCCAGGCAGGGCCTGGGGGTGAGGTGGACCAGCGACGAAAGCTTTTCATAGGTGATCCGCCCTTGGTGGCGCAGCACGTCGATGATCGCTTCATCGATGCGGTCCAGTACGGGGGTGGCGTTGTGGCCGGGGGCCTTGGTATCCATGGCGTTCACTTCAAGCGGTTGGAAAAAATGGCAGCAAACATTGCATGTTTGCCCGACCCTCCACATGGTACGGCCTTCCTCCGTCAACGTCTGTATGCGGCAGGGGGCTTGCCTGCAAACCTCAGGCGCGCTTTTTTTGCTGCGCGGCGGGTTGTTGGGCCATGCGGGCAAACAGGTCTTTCGGGTCGGCGAGGTCTGGCACCAGTTCCAGCTCGCTGCCTATGTCCAGCGTCTTGGCCACATCCAGCACATAACGCAGAGCCGAGTAATCCTCGATGGCAAAGCCTACCGAGTCGAACAGGGTGACTTGAAGCGCATGCTCGCGGCCGGGTTTCTGGCCGTTGATCACTTGCCACAATTCGGTCACTGGTGAGTCCTCCGGCATATGCTGGATTTCGCCTTCGATGCGGCTTTGTGGCTCGTATTCGACGATGACTCGGGAGCGCTCGACGATGCGTCGGTCCAGCTCGGTCTTGCCGGGGCAGTCACCGCCGACGGCATTGAGGTGCATGCCGGGTTCGATCATGTCGTCAGTGAGGATCGTTGCATAGGCCTTGTCGGCGGTAACGGTGGTGACGATGTCGGCGCCTTTGACTGCTTCGGCGACGCTGCCGGCCAGGATCACCTTGATCGCCGGGAAGGCCTTGAGGTTGGCGGCGAGTTTGGCGGTGGCCTTGGCGTCGATATCAAACAGGCGGATTTCATTGATGCCGAGCATGGCGTGAAAGGCCAGGGCCTGGAATTCACTCTGCGAGCCGTTGCCGATCAGCGCCATGCTGCGGCTGTTGTCGCGGGCCAGGTAGCGGGCGACCAGCGCCGAGGTGGCGGCGGTGCGAATCGCGGTAGTCAGGGTCATTTCCGCCAGCAGCACCGGCTTGCCGGTGTCCACGTCGCCCAGAGCGCCGAAGGCCATCACGGTGAGCATGCCGGCCAGGGTATTTTTCGGGTGGCCGTTGACGTATTTGAACGCGTACAGCGAGGCGTCGGACACCGGCATCAACTCGATCACGCCATCCGGCGAATGGTTGGCCAGGCGTGCGCATTTTTCGAAGTCATGCCAGCGCAGGTAATCGGCGCGGATGTACTCGGCCATTTCGGTGATGCAGGTTTGCAGGCCTTTTTGCGCGACCAGGTCGCAGAGGTCGTTGACGTCGATATAGCGGGTCATGGAAATGCTCCTTGTTATTCGGGGCCGGCCAGCGTTTTCTGCTGCACGCAGAGCGGGGCGATGTGCAGGGCCAGTGCGGCTATTGTGTGGGTTGTGGCCGCAAAATCCCGGCTGTAACAAGGGGGCGGCTCAGCCGGGAAAGCTGAAAAGTGGGGTGGGGCAGCCGAATCGGCTGTTGAATTGAAGTGCATTCAATATGTGGGAGGGGGCTTGCCCCCGATAGCGGTGGGTCATTCAGAACATCTATAGCTGAAAGATTGCCATCGGGGGCAAGCCCCCTCCCACATTGGTATTGTGGTGGTTGGGGGATTTTTTTGATCAGGAGGAATTATGTCTAGCGTTGTTCGTCTTGCCCAAGCCGCCGATGCGGAGGGCATCAGCCGGGTGATTCTGGCGGCTTTGCACAGCAGCAATGCGCGGGATTATCCGGCGGACGTGATCGCGCGGGTGGCGGGGAATTTTACGGCCGAGGCGGTGTTGGAACTGCTCAATCGGCGAGTTGTGTTGGTGGCGACGCAAGATCAGGTGGTCGTCGCTACCGCGGCGCTTGATGCCAGCGTGGTGCGTTCGGTGTTTGTGAACCCGACGTTGCAAGGGCAGGGCATCGGCCGGTTGCTGATGATCGAAATCGAATTGCGTGCCCGTGAGGCCGGGGTGACGGTATTGAGCGTGCCGTCTTCGCTGACGGCCGAGCCGTTCTATAGCAAGCTGGGGTTTCACACGGTGCGCGATGTTTACCATGGTAACGAGCGCACGTTGGTGATGGAGAAGAACCTGATGTGGGAGGGGGCTTGCCCCCGATAGCGGTGGGTCAGTCAATACATGTGTCGACTGGTACACCGTCATCGGGGGCAAGTCGAATCGTCGCACCGCCCCTCCCACATTTGTTTTGCGGTGTTTTTGGGTTAGACCTTGACGATCCAGCCGGCTGGGGCTTCGACGTCGCCGGTTTGCACGCCGGTCAGCTCTTTGTAGAGCTTCTGGGTGATCGGGCCGACTTCGGTTTCGCTGTGGAACACGTGCAGCTGGCCGTTGTACTGGATGCCGCCGATCGGCGAGATCACGGCGGCGGTACCGCAGGCGCCGGCTTCCTTGAAGTCGGCCAGTTTGTCGATGAACACTTCACCTTCGACCACTTCCAGGCCCAGGCGAGTCTGGGCCAGTTCGATCAGCGACAGGCGGGTGATGCCTGGCAGCACCGAAGGCGACTTCGGTGTGATGAACTGGTTGTCGTGGGTGATCCCGAAGAAGTTGGCCGAGCCGACTTCTTCGATTTTCGAGTGGGTCATCGGGTCCAGGTAGATCGCGTCGGCGAAACCGGCTTTTTTCGCTTCCGAACCCGGCATCAGGCTGGCGGCGTAGTTGCCACCGACCTTGGCCGCACCGGTGCCTTGTGGCGCGGCGCGGTCGAAGGTGGAGATCTGGAAGTTGTGCGGCACCAGGCCGCCCTTGAAGTAGGCACCGACCGGGATCGCGAACACCGAGAAGATGAACTCCGGCGCGGTACGCACACCGATGTTGTCACCGGTGCCGATCACGAACGGGCGCAGGTACAGGGCGCCGCCGCTGCCGTACGGCGGGATGAACCGCTCGTTGGCCTTGACCACTTGTTTGCAGGCGTCGATGAACACGTCGGTCGGCACATGCGGCATCAGCAGGCGTGCGCAGCTGCGTTGCATGCGGGCGGCGTTCTGGTCCGGGCGGAACAGGTTGATCGAACCGTCCTTGCAGCGGTAGGCCTTGAGGCCTTCGAAGCATTGCTGGCCATAGTGCAGGGCGGTGGAGCCCTCGCTGATGTGCAGCACGTTGTCGTCGGTCAGGCTGCCTGCTTGCCACTCGCCGTCTTTAAAGGTCTGGATAAACCGTTTGTCGGTCTTGATGTAGTCAAAACCCAGCTTGTCCCAATTGATGCTTTCGTTACCCATGACACCCTCTATCGTTGGTCAAGTCGGTTTTTTTCTGGATGGGCGCAACAATACTTCATTCTTGGCTTGTGTGGGAGCCACGGGGTGGATGCCTTTAGGCTCTGTATTGGCTGATCCACCGCTATCGGGGGCAAGCCCCCTCCCACATTTGGAATGCATTCCAAGTGTGGGAGGGGGCTTGCTCCCGATGGCTTCACCACGGTTTTACAGGTGCAGTGCGTGACCCAAAGCCCTTAAAGCAGCTTCCTGTACGGCTTCGCCGAGGGTCGGGTGGGCGTGGATGGTGCCGGCCACGTCTTCCAGGCGGGCGCCCATTTCCAGGCTCAGGCCGAAGGCGGTGGACAGTTCGGATACGCCTACCCCCACAGCCTGCCAGCCGACGATCAGGTGATTGTCACGGCGTGCGACCACGCGTACGAAGCCGGTTTTCGATTCCAGGGTCATCGCCCGGCCATTGGCCGCGAACGGGAAGCTCGAGACGATGCAGTCCAGGCCGGCCGTCTTGGCGTCGTCGGGCGTCTTGCCGACCACTACCAGTTCCGGGTCGGTAAAACACACCGCAGGGATCGCCGCCGGGTTGAATTCGCGGGTTTTACCGCTGATCAGTTCGGCGACCATCTCACCCTGGGCCATGGCGCGGTGCGCCAGCATCGGCTCGCCGCTCAGGTCGCCGATGGCATACACGTTGCGCATGCTGGTCTGGCAGCGGCTGTCGATCTTGATCGCCGCACCGTTCATGTCCAGGTTCAGCGCTTCGAGGTTCCAGCCCTGGGTGTTGGGTTTGCGACCAACGGCCACCAGCACCTGATCGGTGGCGAGCGACAAGGTGTCGCCATTCGGGTCGCGTACTTGCAGGCTGCCGTCGGCAAAACCGGTGACGCTGTGCTGCAGGTACAGCTTCACGCCCAGGTGCTTGAGGGATTCATTCACCGGCTGGGTCAGCTCGGCGTCGTAGGCAGGCAGGACGCGATCCTGTGCCTCGACCACACTGACCTCGGCGCCGAGCTTGCGGTAGGCAATCCCCAGCTCCAGGCCGATGTAGCCACCGCCCACCACAATCAAGCGTTTCGGCACGCGGGTCGGCGCCAGGGCTTCGGTGGACGAGATGATCGGCCCGCCAATCGGCAACATCGGCAGGTTGACGCTTTTCGAGCCGGTGGCCAGCAGCAGGTGTTCGCACTGGATGCGCTGGTCGCCGACGTCGACGGTCTTGCCGTCCACCACCTTGGCCCAGCCGTGGATCACTTGCACCTTGTGCTTCTTCAGCAGGGCGGCGACGCCGGTGGTCAGGCGGTCGACGATGCCGTCTTTCCATTCCACGCTTTTGCGGATGTCCAGGGTCGGCACATCCACTTCGATACCCAGTTGCGAACCCTGGCTGTGGTGGATGGTTTGCTGGAATTGCTCGGCCACGTGGATCAAGGCCTTGGACGGAATGCAGCCAATGTTCAGGCAAGTACCGCCAAGGGCCTGGCCTTCTACGAGGATGGTCGGGATGCCCAGTTGGCCGGCACGAATCGCTGCCACATAACCGCCAGGGCCGCCGCCGATAATCAGCAGTTGGGTGTTCAAGGTTTGCATGACTTACTCCAGGAACAGGCTGGCGGGTTGTTCGAGCAGACCGCGAATGGCCTGGATGAATTGCGCCGCGTCCATGCCGTCGACCACGCGGTGATCGAACGAGCTGGAGAGGTTCATCATCTTGCGCACCACTATCTGGCCCTTGATCACCATCGGCCGCTCAACGATACGGTTGACGCCGACGATGGCCACTTCCGGCAGGTTCAGCACCGGCGTGCTGACTATGCCGCCCAACGCACCCAGGCTGGTCAACGTAATGGTCGAACCGGACAGCTCGTCACGGCTGGCCTTGCCATTGCGCGCGGCCGTGGCCAAACGTGCGATTTCCTCGGCATTGCCCCACAGGCTGCGGGCTTCGGCGTGGCGCACCACCGGCACCATCAGGCCCACGTCGCTCTGGGTGGCGACGCCCACATGCACCGCGCCGAGACGGGTGATGACCTGGGCTTCGTCGTCGTAACGCGCGTTGATCTGCGGGAACTCGCGTAGCGCCACGACCATGGCACGCACGATAAACGGCAGGAGGGTCAGCTTGCCGCGTGTGGCGCCGTGCTTGTCGTTGAGGTGTACGCGCAGCTCGTCCAGCGCGGTGACGTCGATTTCTTCCACATAGCTGAAATGCGCGGCACGGCGGGTGGCGTCCTGCATGCGCTGGGCGATCTTGCGGCGCATGCCAATTACCGGAATCTGCTCTTCGCTGTTGCGTTCGGCGTAGGGGTTGGCTGCGGTTTTATTTTGCGCCGGACTCTGGAGCAAGAAAGCCTCCAAATCTTCGTGCAGAATCCGGCCCGCCGGGCCAGAGCCCTGCACCAGGCGTAGCTGGATGCCAGCATCCAGCGCGTGTTTGCGCACGGCGGGGGAGGCCAGCGGGCGTTCGTCGGCCTCGCGGGCAACCGGCGCAGCCGCAGGTTTTGCCACTGGTTTTGCCTCGGCAACCGGCGCCGGTTTGGCTTCAACCACCGGCGCAGGCGCTGCTTTTACAGGCTCAGCCACCACCTGCGCTTCCTTGGCATTACCCGCGCCTTCCACTTCAATGCTAATCAAAATACTGCCCACGGCCATGACTTCGCCCGGCTCACCGCCGAGGGAAATGACCTTGCCGTGCACCGGCGAGGGAATGTCGACCATCGCCTTGTCGGTCATCACATCCGCCAGTACCTGGTCTTCTACCACCAGGTCGCCGACCTTGACGTGCCATACCGACAGTTCAACTTCTGCGATGCCTTCGCCGATGTCCGGCATCTTGATAACGTGCGTGCCCATTCAGACCTCCATGACCCGTTTCAACGCCGCGCCCACTCGGGTTGGCCCTGGGAAATACGCCCACTCCTGCGCGTGCGGGTAGGGGGTGTCCCAACCCGTGACGCGTTCGATCGGCGCTTCCAGGTGATGGAAGCAATGCTCCTGCACCAGCGCCACCAACTCGGCGCCGAAGCCGCAGGTGCGCGTGGCTTCATGCACCACCACGCAACGGCCGGTCTTTTTCACCGACTTGACGATGGTTTCCAGGTCCAGCGGCCACAGGCTGCGCAGGTCGATGACT
>Ga0302347_1002344_pt1 | contig 19615 bp, 14 predicted proteins | sample PhyWR1_FD_202178 | JGI IMG/M metagenome (GOLD analysis project Ga0302347, IMG submission 202178) | Leaf surface microbial communities from wheat plants in UC Gill Tract Community Farm, Albany, California, United States - DLSL W.R1 (v2)... | ecosystem: Host-associated > Plants > Phyllosphere >...
TTGGTACCGAGAAGGGGACTCGAACCCCTACACCCTATGGGCACAACCACCTCAAGGTTGCGTGTCTACCAATTCCACCACCTCGGCAATACAACATTACATCATGAAACCCGTTTTACTTTTGCTCTTGAGCTGGAGGTACGTCAGTCGTAGGAGATGCCGACTTTTGCTCTTGAAGCACCGGTACATCATCAGATGCCGGCTTTTGCACTGGAGCTTCCAGAACCGCTGGATTAGGCAAACCTACTTGAGTCAGCTCTTGAGCTTTCTCTTTAGCAAAATAACCTAACCCCAAGCTGGTTATGAAAAAACCTGCGGCAAGTATAGCAGTAAACTTACTAAGAAAGGTAGAGGAACCTTGGCTTCCGAACACAGTATTTGAAGCACCTGCCCCGAAAGATGCTCCAGCATCCGCACCTTTACCCTGTTGCAGCAATACCAGAGCAATTACGCCCAATGCACCCAACAGATGAAAAACGACTACGACTGTTTCCAGCATTTTCTCAGTTTCCCGCGGCGCGACAAATCGCACCGAACTCATCTGCATTCAGGGAAGCTCCACCAATGAGCCCCCCATCGATATCCGGCATGCTGAACAGTTCGACCGCATTGGCCGCCTTCACGCTGCCGCCGTATAGAAGCCGCACACTTTGTGCCACCTCAGAATTCTGCTCCGCCAGCTGTGCGCGAATGGCCGCATGCACATCTTGCGCTTGCTGCGGTGACGCGGTGAGCCCGGTACCAATTGCCCAGACCGGCTCATATGCAATCACTGCTGCGGCAAAAGCCTCAATACCAAATGCATCTATAACAGCATCCAGCTGAGCCTTTACCACTTCTAGCGTTCTTCCCGCTTCGCGCTGCTCCAGGGTTTCACCTATACACAGCAACGGTATCAAGCCAGCAGCTTGAATGGCGGCAAATTTGCGATTAAGCGTTGCGTCCTGCTCACCCAGAATCAGGCGGCGCTCAGAATGCCCTACCAATACAAACTTGCAACCTGCGTCAGCCAACTGAAAAGGTGAAATCTCACCGGTCAGGGCGCCTTGCTGCGTTTCGACTGCAGCATCCTGCGCACCGACCGAAATCGCTGCACCTGCAAGGCCACTGATCACGCGATCAATAAACAAATCAGGCGGGAATACTGCAACATCAACATCACTTGGCAAGGCCAGCTTACGCAGACCGTCGATCAGCTGAGCGACGCTGGCGCGGGTACCGTGCATCTTCCAGTTACCAGCTACCATCATGCGACGCATGCTTTACCTCGTCGGTCAAAGTGGGCGCAGATGTTACCCAACCACATCCGCGCTGGCAAGCCGAATTCAGGCACAAACTTCACTTACGAGTTTTGCCAGTTCATCCGCGTAACCACGAACCAGATTTTCGTCGTCACCTTCGACCATCACACGTACCAGCAGCTCAGTGCCGGACTTGCGCAACAAGACGCGCCCCCGCCCTTTCATTGCCTCTGTCACACGCGCGCAAGCTTCTTTGACAGCCGGATGCTCAACCGGGTCTACGCCGCCCGAAAAACGCACATTCACCAGCACTTGAGGGCACTTGCGCAGCGCCTGACGCGCCTGAGCCAGGCTCTCACCACGTCGACGCAAAGCCAGCAGCACTTGCAGCGCAGCAATGATCGCATCACCTGTCGTCGTATGCTGGAAACAGACAATGTGCCCGGAGTTCTCCCCGCCCACCTGCCAATCGCGCTCCTGCAAACCCGCGATCACATGCCGATCGCCGACATTGGCACGCACAAACGGAATATTCAGCTCGGCGAGGGCCAATTCAAGCCCAAGGTTGCTCATCAATGTACCGACAACCCCGCCTTGCAATTTACCCCGCTCTTGCAAATCACGCGCAATGATGAACAACAGCTCATCCCCGTCCACGATGGCGCCTGTATGGTCAACCATCAGGACCCTGTCGCCATCACCGTCAAACGCAATACCCAGATCCGCACCTTCAGCCAACACCGCAGCCTGCAACTGCCCCATATGGGTCGAGCCGCAGTTGTCGTTGATGTTCAAACCATTAGGCTGAGCCGACAGTACAACGACATTGGCACCCAGCTCATTGAAAACACTCGGAGCCACTTTGTAAGTAGCGCCATGTGCGCAATCCAGTACAACCTTCAGACCACTGAAGTTGGTGCTGGTCGGTACGCTGCTTTTGCAGAATTCAATATAACGGCCGGATGCATCGTTGATGCGCGATACTTTGCCGAGCTTGTCAGACTCCACCACGGTCATAGGCGCGTCCAGCAATTCCTCGATCATCAACTCCATGTCATCCGGAAGCTTGGTACCTTCTCCCGAAAAGAACTTGATGCCGTTATCGTCATGGGGGTTATGGGAAGCGCTGATCACGATGCCCGCTTCGGCATGAAACGTTCGCGTCAGATAAGCGATTGCAGGCGTAGGCATAGGGCCCAGCAACATGACATCAGCCCCGGCAGCCGACAAACCGGCTTCCAGTGCAGACTCAAACATGTAGCCCGAGATACGCGTGTCCTTACCCACTAAAATCCGACATGCGCCTTTGCTGCGAAACGCCATTCCCGCCGCCCAACCCAGCTTGAGCATAAAATCAGGGGTGATCGGATAAACGCCGACCCGGCCACGAATACCGTCGGTGCCAAAATATTTCTTTGTCATAAGTGCTCCATCATTCTTAGTCGGCGGACTCTACCGCTGCGATCATCCGTACCACATCAACTGTTTCGGCAACATCATGGACACGCAGTATCCGCGCGCCCTTAGTGACCGCCAGAGCGGCCAACGCAAGGCTGCCATACAGCCGCTCAGGCACCGGCCGATTCAACGCCTGCCCTATCATGCTTTTGCGCGACACACCCACCAGCAAAGGCCGACCCAAGGAATGCAAGGCCTCCATATGCTTGAACAAGCTCAGGTTGTGCTGCAATGTTTTTGCGAAGCCAAAGCCTGGATCCAGCAGGATACGCTCAGGGACGATCCCGACAGCTGCACAGCGAGCCATACGCTCAGCCAGAAATGCCGACACGTCGCCCACCAGGTCATCGTAACGCGGATTATCCTGCATATCGCCCGGCTCGCCCAGCATGTGCATCAGACAGACAGGCAAACCTGTGGCTGCCGCAGCCTGCAAGGCTCCCTCACGACGCAATGCGCGCACATCATTGATCAACCCCGCTCCCAGGCGCGCCACCTCAGTCATGACGATGGGTGCCGAGGTATCGACCGAGATAATCACATTCAGTTCGCGACTGATTCGCTCGACAACCGGCGCGACCCTATCAAGTTCTTCTTGCGGTGAGATGACACGAGCACCAGGACGCGTAGATTCGCCCCCGACATCGATCAGGGTGGCCCCGGCCAAAAGCATTGCCTCAGCATGACGCAACGCTGCATCCCGAGGCGCAAAACGCCCACCATCCGAAAAAGAGTCAGGGGTGACATTAAGAATGCCCATGACATGCACATGGGCCAAATCAAGAACCCGGTTGCCGCAAGGCAACCGGGTCAGGGACTTTACAGAAGTCATTTCAAGCCTTAAAGATCAGCTGCAGGACCGCCGATAGGGGCTTCTGGACGATCGACTTTATCCAGCGTCGGCGGCGGCGGAGTGCCTTTACCGCTATCGTCCCAATCACGCGGTTCGCGTGCGGGGCGACCCGCCATGATGTCATCGATCTGATCAGCATCGATCGTCTCGTACTTCATCAGCGCGTCAGCCATCGCTTCCAGCTTGTCGCGATTATCGGTCAGGATCTGCTTGGCCGTGCCGTAGCACTGATCAATGATACTGCGCACTTCGGAGTCAATCATCTTGGCTGTCTCGCCCGAAACGCTGGCACCTTGCCCGCCGCCGCCACGCCCCAAATAGGACTCGTCGTCTTCGGCATACATCAGTGGCCCCAGCTTTTCCGACAAGCCCCACTTGGTCACCATATTTCGCGCGATCTGGCTTGCACGCATGATGTCGTTGGAGGCACCAGTGGTCACACCATCAAAGCCGAGCGTCATCTCTTCAGCGATACGACCGCCGTAGAGCGAGCAGATCTGGCTGATCAATGCACGCTTGGAGAGGCTGTAACGATCCTCTTCAGGCAGGAACATGGTCACACCCAAGGCACGACCGCGCGGAATGATCGACACCTTGTAAACCGGGTCATGCTCAGGCACTACACGCCCAACAATGGCATGGCCTGCTTCGTGATACGCGGTATTACGTTTTTCTTTATCTGACATCACCATGGATTTGCGCTCAGCGCCCATCATGATTTTGTCCTTGGCCAACTCAAACTCTTTCATTTCAACAACACGCTTGCCAGTGCGCGCGGCGAACAACGACGCCTCGTTCACCAGGTTCGCCAGGTCTGCACCCGAGAAGCCGGGCGTTCCTCGCGCAATCACTGCAGGCTGCACGTCATCGCCCATGGGCACTTTGCGCATGTGGACTTTCAGAATCTGTTCACGGCCACGAATATCCGGCAAGCCGACCACGACCTGACGGTCAAAGCGGCCCGGGCGCAGCAACGCTGGGTCAAGCACATCAGGACGGTTGGTGGCAGCAATCACGATGATGCCGTCATTCATTTCAAAACCATCCATCTCAACCAGCAACTGGTTGAGCGTTTGCTCACGCTCGTCATGACCGCCGCCCATACCGGCACCACGATGACGGCCTACGGCATCGATTTCATCGATAAAGATAATGCAGGGCGCGTGCTTTTTAGCCTGTTCGAACATGTCACGAACGCGGCTTGCACCCACACCCACAAACATTTCAACGAAGTCGGAACCGGAAATGGTAAAGAACGGAACCTTGGCTTCACCTGCAATCGCCTTGGCCAGCAAGGTCTTACCGGTACCCGGCGGCCCCACCATCAAAACGCCGCGCGGGATGCGGCCACCCAAGCGCTGGAACTTGCCTGGATCACGCAGAAACTCGACGAGCTCGCCGACCTCTTCCTTGGCCTCATCGCAGCCTGCCACGTCAGCCAGGGTCGTTTTGACCTGATCTTCGGACAACAGGCGCGCTTTACTCTTGCCAAAGCTCATCGGGCCGCCTTTACCGCCAGCCCCACCTTGCATTTGGCGCATAAAGAACATGAAGACCGCGATGATGACCAGGATCGGGAAGCTCGCAACCAGCAACTGTGTCCAGATGCTTTGCTGCTCAGGTAGCTTGCCTTCAACCGTCACATGGTTCTCAACCAGGTCACCGATCAAACCATTGTCCTGAATAGCTGGACGAATGGTCTTGAAGGTATCGCCATCACTGCGCTTGCCGGTAATCACGTAGCCGTCCACGGCAACGCGTTCGACCTTACCATCCTTAACTTGCTGGATGAAGTCGGAATAGTTGAGGGTTTGTGGCTCGTTTGGACTGGAGAAGTTGTTCATGACTGTCACCAGGACAGCAGCAATGATCAACCACAGGATCAGATTCTTTGCCATATCGTTCAATTAGCTACCCTCTGAAGCAAGCCCCGCTACTGAAGCGTGCTTCGCATGATATTCACCGGCATAACTTACTACATTGCCTACAACCCTTGCAGGCTCCGTCTGTAACCCTTTGTGAAACTTTGCCTACAAAATATTCGTTATACCAGCGCTGTAAAGCGATACAAAAAAACCTATCGCTCTTGTCAAAGACGCTCATCACTGGCAGATCCTTCGACACCGCGGAAGCCGCGGCCCAACAAATACTGCTCGCGAGAGCGATCTCGTGACGACAACGGCTTACGCATCTGCACTTTATCGAACAGCTTGCGGATGTCTTTGTGGTACTGATCAAAGCCTTCACCCTGGAAGACCTTAATCAAAAAATCACCGCCCGGCCGCAAAACTCGGCCTGCAAGATCCAGTGCCAACTCACAAAGGAACATCGCGCGCGGCATATCGACAGCTGCCAATCCACTCATATTGGGGGCCATATCGGAAATCACAAGGTCTACCTGCGTATTTCCGACCGCCTCAAGGATCTGCGCCAGCACAGCATCTTCAGTGAAGTCGCCCTTGATGAAGGTCACATCAGGGATGCTGTCCATTTCCAGAATGTCGGACGCGATCAAGCGGCCCTGCCCACCGATCAGGCGACTGGTCACTTGCGACCAGCCTCCCGGGGCTGCCCCCAGGTCGATCACCGTCATGCCAGGGCGGATCAGACGGTCACGCTCCTGAATCTCCAGCAATTTATAGCTGGCACGCGAACGGTACCCGTCTTTCTGCGCCATTTTGACGTAAGGGTCGTTGAAATGCTCTTTCAGCCAGTTAAGGCTTGTTTTGGAACGGGCCACGGGCCACCTCAAAAAATATAAACGGGTCGTGATTAACTGGGCGGTCTGGGACTCGCTCGGGTAAACTGGCCACCGCTTTTACAAGATCAGACACAGGGGTCAGATTATGCCGCTCACTCAAGAGCAGAAGAAACAGTACAAATCCATTGGCCACCATCTGAAACCAGTATTGACTGTGGCTGACAATGGTTTGACTGAAGGCGTTTTAGCCGAACTCGAACGCGCATTGGGCGATCACGAGCTGATTAAAGTCAAAGTCAATATTCTGGACCGCGAGTCCCGCCTGGAAGCCATTGCAGAACTCTGCAAGGCCGGCAAAGCGGAATTGGTGCAGGTTATCGGCAAAATGGCGCTTCTGTACCGCAAGAACGTCAACGTGAACAAGCAACTGTCGAACATCCATCGCTTCAAGTGATGTTGGCAAGGGTCAAGGGCGTGCTTCGCGCGCCCTGACACTTTAACAGCCACGCAGTCACAACTCACGCTGCACAACTGCCCGCGCAACGCATCAGGCAACCAGCACCACCCAACGCACCACACCCTCTTTACGACTCACCCAGCCTGCGCTCACGCTACCGACTGATGTATCGACTTACAACGATGCCAGCTCAAGCCTGGCCAGCATCGATAAAGAATCCGGTATACGTCCATGTAGCCTGCCAACCCGCAACGTGCGGGCCGGCGGCCCATGTAAAACGCCCGCACGAAGCGGGCGCATTGTTCAGATGTGACGAACTTCTACAATCTCGTACTCAATGACGCCACCCGGTGTTTTCACCGCGACCACATCACCTTCTTCCTTGGCAATCAAGGCGCGGGCTAGTGGCGAACCGACGGAGATTTTGCCGAGTTTGAAGTCAGCCTCATCCTCACCCACGATTTTGTAAGTCACGCTTTCGTCAGTTTCAACGTTGGCGATCTCAACCGTGGTGCCGAAAATCACTTTGCCAGTATGAGGGATAGACGTCACATCAATGACGACCGCATTCTGCATGCGGCCTTCGATGTCACGAATACGCGCCTCAACCATACCTTGCTGCTCACGAGCAGCATGGTATTCAGCATTTTCCTTCAGGTCGCCCAACTCACGCGCTGTGCCGATGTCCTGGCTCAGCTTCGGTCGAACAACCTTGGTCAGGTGTGCGTGCTCTTCTTCCAGGGCTTTGGCTCCCTGAACCGTCATTGGGTACTTGGTTATGCTCATGCCTTCAATCCTGCGTGTAGATCCTGCAAGCGACGAACGGTTTTTTCAGGACCGAATTTAAGCGCTTCGCAGATGGCTTCGCCAGCAGCAATGGTCGTGGTGCAGTAAATCTTGTGCTGCAGAGCGTTACGACGAATGGAGTAAGAGTCAGCAATCGACTGACGCCCTTCGGTTGTGTTGATGATCAGAGTAACTTCGTCATTCTTGATCATGTCGACAACGTGCGGACGACCTTCGGTCACTTTGTTGACTCGACGTACTTTCAAACCAGCCGCTTCGATGAACTTGGCAGTGCCTGCCGTCGAAACAACTTCAAAACCCAGGTTGATCAGGTCACGGGCAACCGCAGCCACCAAAGGCTTGTCATCATCGCGCACGCTGATAAACGCTGTACCGCCAGTCGGCAGCACTTCGCTGGCACCCATCTGGGCTTTGGCAAATGCTTCACCGAAGGTGTCGCCCACGCCCATCACTTCACCCGTCGACTTCATCTCAGGGCCGAGGATCGGGTCAACACCCGGGAATTTGGCGAACGGGAAGACCGCCTCTTTCACACTGTAGAAGTTAGGAATGATTTCCTTGGTGAAGCCGATTTCTTTCAGGGTCTTACCGGCCATCACGCGCGCAGCGATCATTGCCAGCGAGACACCGATGCACTTGGACACGAAAGGAACTGTACGCGAAGCCCGCGGGTTCACTTCGATCACATAGATATCTTCGCCCTGCAGAGCTAGCTGCACGTTCATCAGGCCGACAACGCCCAACTCCAAGGCCATTTTCTTGACCTGCTCGCGCATCTCGTCCTGAATGTGCAACGGCAACGAGTACGGCGGCAGCGAGCACGCGGAGTCACCGGAGTGAACGCCCGCCTGTTCGATGTGCTGCATGATCGCGCCGATCACAACATCAGTGCCGTCGCAGACCGCATCCACGTCCATTTCAATGGCGCAGTTCAAGAAGTGATCCAGCAGCACCGGGCTGTCGTTGGACACTTTCACCGCATCACGCAGGTAGCGTTTGAGTTCTTCTTCTTCGTAGACGATTTCCATCGCCCGACCGCCCAGCACGTAGGAAGGACGAACCACCAGCGGGTAACCAATCTTGCCAGCAGCACGAATCGCTTCGTCTTCGCTGCGCACAGTGGCGTTAGGCGGCTGACGCAGGTTCAGGCGCTCAACCATTTGCTGGAAGCGCTCACGGTCTTCAGCACGGTCGATTGCGTCAGGGCTGGTACCGATGATCGGCACACCGGCCTCTTCCAGGGCACGAGCCAGTTTCAGCGGCGTTTGGCCACCGTACTGAACGATCACGCCTTTTGGCTTCTCGACACGCACGATTTCAAGCACGTCTTCCAGGGTCACTGGCTCGAAGTACAGGCGGTCCGAAGTGTCGTAGTCCGTAGAAACCGTTTCCGGGTTGCAGTTGACCATGATGGTTTCATAACCATCGGCACGCAGTGCCAAGGCCGCGTGAACGCAGCAGTAGTCGAATTCGATACCCTGGCCGATACGGTTTGGACCGCCCCCCAGAATCATGATCTTGTCACGGCCGGACGGCGCAGCTTCGCACTCTTCCTCGTAAGTGGAGTACATGTAGGTCGTGTCGGTCGCAAACTCGGCTGCGCAAGTGTCAACACGCTTGTAAACCGGGAACACTTCCAGCTTGTGGCGGTGGCGACGCAGGTTTTTCTCGGTCACACCCAGCAGTTTGGCCAGGCGCTGATCAGAGAAACCTTTGCGCTTGAGGCGGAACATCATGTCACGGTCGATGCTGGCCAGACCCAAGGTCTTGATCTTCTCTTCGTCCTTGATCAGATCTTCGATCTGCACCAGGAACCAGGGATCGATCATGTTCATGCCGAAGATATCTTCAACAGTCATGCCGGCACGGAAGGCATCAGCCACATACCAGATACGTTCGGCACCCGGTACGGTCAGTTCGCGCTTGAGCACAGCCATGCTTTCCGGGTTGCTCAGGTCGAGCTTCTCGTCCAGACCGCAGACACCCACTTCAAGGCCGCGCAGGGCTTTTTGCAGGGATTCCTGGAAAGTCCGGCCAATGGCCATTACTTCACCGACGGATTTCATTTGCGTGGTCAAACGCGCATCCGCCTTGGCGAACTTCTCGAACGCAAAGCGAGGCAGCTTGGTCACGACATAATCGATCGACGGCTCGAAAGACGCTGGCGTTGCACCGCCCGTGATTTCGTTCTGCAATTCATCCAGGGTGTAGCCAATAGCCAGCTTGGCAGCGATACGCGCAATCGGGAAACCGGTGGCTTTCGACGCCAGGGCCGAAGAGCGGGACACACGCGGGTTCATCTCGATCACGACCATACGGCCAGTGTCCGGGCAAATGCCGAACTGAACGTTCGAGCCGCCCGTTTCAACGCCGATCTCACGCAGCACCGCCAGCGAGGCGTTGCGCATGATCTGGTATTCCTTGTCCGTCAGGGTCTGTGCAGGCGCAACGGTGATCGAGTCACCGGTGTGCACGCCCATCGGGTCGAAGTTTTCGATTGAGCACACGATGATGCAGTTGTCCTTCTTATCGCGGACAACCTCCATTTCGTATTCTTTCCAACCGATCAGCGATTCGTCGATCAACAGCTCTTTGGTAGGCGACAGGTCCAGACCACGGGCGCAGATTTCTTCAAACTCTTCGCGGTTGTAAGCAATACCGCCACCCGTGCCGCCCATGGTGAAGGACGGACGAATGATGCAAGGGAAGCCCAGCTTTTCAAGAACGGCGTTGGCTTCTTCCATGCTGTGGGCGATACCCGAACGCGGGCAATCAAGGCCAATGGACTTCATCGCCTTGTCGAAACGCGAACGGTCTTCAGCCTTGTCGATGGTGTCAGCATTGGCACCAATCATCTCTACGCCGAACTTCTCCAGAACGCCTTCGCGCTCCAGGTCCAGTGCGCAGTTCAGCGCAGTCTGGCCGCCCATGGTAGGCAACAGTGCGTCTGGACGCTCTTTTTCGATGATCTTGGCAACCGTCTGCCACTTGATCGGCTCAATATAGGTAGCGTCGGCCATGTCCGGGTCGGTCATGATCGTGGCGGGGTTCGAGTTCACCAGGATGACGCGGTAACCTTCCTCGCGCAGAGCTTTACAAGCCTGGGCGCCGGAATAGTCGAATTCGCAAGCCTGGCCGATAACAATCGGGCCAGCGCCGAGAATCAGGATACTTTTAATGTCTGTACGTTTTGGCATGGGTTTATCACTCAAATCCGCAGGTCAGTCGGCAAGCCGTCAATCAGGTTCCTGAAGCCATCCAAGGGGCCACCGGGTTTCGGGGCCACCCTCGGGCGACTTCGCTACAGCAAGGACATGATCAGCGGCGCTTGGCCATCTCATTGATGAAACGGTCGAACAGCGGCGCTACGTCGTTCGGGCCCGGGCTCGCTTCAGGGTGACCCTGGAAGCTGAAAGCGCTCTTGTAGGTCAGTTCGATGCCTTGCAAAGTGCCGTCGAACAGCGACTTGTGAATGGCACGCACGTTGGCGGGCAAGGTGGCTTCGTCCACCGCAAAACCGTGGTTTTGGCTGGTGATCATCACAACGCCCGTGTCCAGGTCTTGAACCGGGTGGTTGGCACCATGGTGACCGTGGCCCATTTTCACGGTCTTGGCACCCGCTGCCAGCGCGAGCAGTTGATGACCGAGGCAAATGCCGAATACCGGAATCTCGGTTTCCAGGACTGCCTGAATGGCCGTGATTGCGTAGTCGCATGGCGCAGGATCACCTGGGCCGTTGGACAGGAACACGCCATCCGGATTCAACGCCAGTACATCACTTGCCGGCGTCTGAGCCGGTACGACCGTCACGCGGCAGCCGCGCTCGACCAGCATGCGCAGAATGTTCCACTTCACGCCGTAGTCGTAGGCAACCACATGGTAAGGCAGCTCAGAGGCTTCAATCGTCGGATGGCTATCGGTCGCCAGGTTCCAGACACTGGAGCGCCACTCGTAGGCTTTCTCGGTGCTGACCACTTTGGCCAGGTCCATGCCCTTCAGGCCCGGGAAGCCTTGAGCAGCGGCAATGGCCGCCTCTTCAGAAATGTTGTCACCGGCCATGATGCAGCCGTTTTGCGCGCCTTTCTCGCGCAGGATGCGCGTCAGGCGACGCGTATCAATACCCGCAATGGCGACCACATTGTTGGCTTTCAGGTAGTCAGCCAGCGACATTGTGTTACGCCAGTTGCTGGCAACCAGCGGCAGATCACGGATTACCAAACCTGCGGACCAAACACGATCAGACTCGGCGTCTTCCGGTGTAGTACCGGTATTACCGACATGCGGGTAAGTCAGGGTCACGATTTGCTGAGCGTAGGAAGGATCCGTCAGGATCTCCTGGTAGCCAGTCATTGCGGTGTTAAACACCACCTCACCAACGGTTTGACCGTCGGCCCCAATGGCTGCCATCAGCGAGGGCGAGTATGGCTTGCTTAGTCAAGAAGACCTCCCGTAAATAAAGCCTGAAAGGGCGATCGCAGGTTGTAAAAAAGCGGAGTGACGTATGGACACGTCACTCCGCTTCTTCATCGAATTATCTGCGCGCTTTTAGTGGACACACTAAAGCTGTAGCTTACAGAAAAAGGCATTTTTGGTCTACCGCTAAAAGAGCCGAAAAGGCAGAGGAATGCGACGAATCATCGCTTAGCGGTTAAAAATTGGGCGGCTGATGGCACAGCCGCCCGATTTTACAAAGACAACTCAACGCAGGTCGAGCACATCCTGCATATCGTACAAGCCTGGCTCACGCCCTTCGAGCCATTGCGCCGCACGTACAGCACCCTTGGCAAAGGTCATGCGACTGGAGGCCTTGTGGGTAATTTCCAAACGCTCCCCTTCGGCCGCAAACAAAACCGTATGGTCCCCGACCACATCACCGCCACGAACGGTCGCAAAACCGATCGTCTCGCGCTCACGCGCACCGGTATGGCCTTCACGACCATACACCGCCACCTTCTGCAGATCACGCCCCAACGCATCGGCAATCACTTCGCCCATACGCATGGCCGTGCCCGATGGCGCGTCGACCTTGTGGCGGTGATGCGCTTCGATGATTTCAATATCGGCCTCATCACCCATCACCCGCGCCGCCAAATCCAGCAGCTTGAACGACAGGTTGACGCCGACACTGAAGTTCGAAGCGAACACTATCGGGATATCCTTAGCCGCCTCAACCAACACCTGCTTTTGCGCGGCATTCAGGCCCGTAGTGCCAATGACCATGGCCTTACCCGCCCCACGACAGAAAGCCAGGTTGCCAAGCATCACCTCAGGCAGAGTGAAATCGATCAGCACATCGAACTCATCCGCCACGCTGTCAAGGCTTGCAGACAACGGCACGCCAATTCGCCCGAGCGACACCAGTTCACCCGCATCAGCCCCCACCAGCGAACTGCCCGGACGGACAATCGCCGCCGTCAGGCCGCACACTGGGGAGCGCTGCTGAACCGCATCAATCAGGGTCTTGCCCATGCGCCCGGCAGCGCCCATCACAGCTATACGTCGCATGCCCCGCTCCTTATAAGTCGCCAAAGAAGCGTTTCACGCCTTCAAACCAGCCTGTTGCGTTCGGCGAGTGACAGCTATCACCCTCCAGCGTGCTGCGAAACTCCTCCATCAACTCACGCTGACGACGGCTCAGCTTGACCGGCGTTTCCACCACAACGCGACACATCAAGTCACCAGCACCGCCACCACGTACAGGCGCAACGCCCTTGCCACGCAAACGGAACTGCTTGCCCGTTTGTGTGCCTTCAGGGATCTTCAACTTGACGCGGCCATCAAGCGTCGGCACTTCAAGCTCAGCCCCCAACGCCGCATCCGCGAAGTTAATCGGCACTTCACAGAACAGATGCTTGCCGTCACGCTGGAAGATCGCGTGCTCACGCACCTCGATAACCACGTACAGGTCACCGGTCGGCCCACCCTGAACACCCGCCTCACCTTCACCCGACAAACGGATACGGTCACCCGTATCAACACCTGCCGGAACTTTGACTGAGAGGGTTTTGTACTCTTCTACGCGGCCTTCACCCCGGCAACTGTCGCACGGATCGGAAATGATCTTGCCCTGGCCGTGGCAACGCGGACACGTCTGCTGCACAGCGAAAAAGCCCTGTTGCATACGCACCTGACCAATACCACCACAGGTCGTACACGTCACAGGCGAAGAGCCCTTCTTGGCACCCGAACCATCACACGGCTTGCAGTTAACGAGCGTAGGCACACGGATATTGACCGTGGTCCCGCGCACAGCTTCTTCCAGGTCCAACTCCAACGTGTAGCGCAAGTCGCTGCCACGCTGAGCGCCGCCCCGGGAACCGCCACGGCCACCGCCAAAGAAATCACTAAAGACATCACCGAAGATGTCAGAGAAGTTCTGCCCGCCGAACCCGGCACCACCGCCACCCATTTGCGGGTCAACGCCGGCATGACCGTACTGATCATAAGCTGCTCGCTTACTGGAGTCCGATAGCACTTCGTAAGCTTCGTTAGCCTCTTTAAACATCTCTTCCGAGGCCTTGTCGCCCGGATTGCGATCCGGGTGATGCTTCATCGCCAGGCGACGGTAAGCCTTTTTCAGCTCCACCTCGGTCGAGGTGCGTTCAACACCCAATATTTCGTAGTAATCGCGCTTTGCCATAATTCTTTGCACTCTCAAGGACGTTTGGCAAAACCCTCCCGAGCCTCACCAAACCCGCCAAGCCCGATAGCGATCAGACTCGACTCACGTCTTTTTCAACGATATTGGTTTCTGATTAACAGCCAATGCATTGGCCGACAAGAGCGGTGACTTAAGGCCGAAAAACAGGAAAGCTTCGAACCCGACCGCCAGCATCCGATCTTGTCGCATGCTGTAAAAATTCCCCTACTCCAGACACGCCAACGCGGGAGCAAGCTCCCGCGCGGCGACATCCTACCAGTCACCGCTGATGCGCGGTCAACCGGCCGACAAACAAGCTATTTACTTGTTGTCTTTTACTTCTTCGAATTCAGCATCGACTACGTCGTCTGCCTTTTCAGCCGAATCAGCTGGCTTGGCCGCAGCGTCTGCCGGGTTCGCCTGCTCGGCATACATCTTCTGAGCAACCGGAGCAGACACCTTGGACAACTCTTCAACCTTGGCTTCGATAGCCGCTTTGTCGTCGCCTTTTACAGCCGCTTCCAGCGCAACCACAGCCGCTTCGATAGCCACTTTCTCGTCTTCGGTCACTTTATCGCCAGCATCAGCGATCATTTTACGAGTCGAGTGAACCAGCGCATCGCCCTGGTTACGTGCAGCCGCCAGCTCTTCGAACTTGCGGTCTTCCTCAGCGTTGACTTCAGCGTCACGGACCATCTGAGCAATTTCTTCCTCGGACAGACCCGAGTTCGCCTTGATCACGATGGACTGGGACTTGCCAGTCGCCTTGTCTTTTGCACTCACGTGCAGGATGCCGTTGGCATCGATATCGAAGGTTACTTCGATCTGAGGCACGCCACGTGGAGCCGGTGGAATGTCAGCCAGATCGAACTTGCCCAACGATTTGTTCTGCGCGGCTTGCTTACGCTCACCTTGCAGCACGTGAATAGTCACAGCGCCCTGGTTATCGTCAGCGGTCGAGAACACTTGCGATTTCTTGGTAGGAATCGTGGTGTTTTTCTCGATCAGAGCGGTCATTACGCCGCCCATGGTTTCGATACCCAGCGTCAGCGGGCTCACGTCCAGCAACAGCACGTCTTTTACATCACCCGCCAATACCGCGCCCTGGATAGCAGCACCCATGGCAACCGCTTCGTCCGGGTTCACGTCTTTACGTGCTTCTTTACCGAAGAACTCGGTTACCAGCTTCTGCACCAGAGGCATACGGGTCTGACCACCGACCAGAATCACGTCGTTGATCGCACCTACGTCAATACCGGCGTCTTTCAGCGCGATACGGCAAGGCTCGATAGTGCGCTGAACCAGGTCTTCAACCAGCGATTCCAGCTTGGCGCGAGAAATCTTCACGTTCAAGTGCTTAGGACCGGTGGCATCTGCAGTGATGTACGGCAGGTTCACGTCAGTCGACTGGCTCGAAGACAGTTCGATCTTGGCTTTTTCAGCGGCTTCTTTCAGGCGCTGCATCGCCAGCGGGTCACCTTTAAGGTTCATGCCGCTTTCTTTCTTGAACTCGTCAACCAGGTAGTCGATCAGACGAATGTCAAAGTCTTCACCACCCAGGAACGTGTCACCGTTGGTCGCCAACACTTCAAACTGGTGCTCGCCATCCACTTCAGCAATTTCGATCACCGACACGTCGAACGTACCACCACCCAAGTCATAAACGATGACAGTGTGGTCGCCTTTCGCTTTGTCCATACCGTAAGCCAGCGCGGCTGCGGTGGGTTCGTTGATGATACGTTTTACGTCCAGACCCGCGATACGGCCGGCGTCTTTGGTTGCCTGACGCTGGCTGTCGTTGAAGTAGGCCGGAACGGTAATCACCGCTTCAGTCACTGGTTCGCCGAGGTAGTCTTCGGCGGTCTTCTTCATTTTCTTCAGAATTTCAGCCGAGATTTGTGGCGGAGCCATTTTCTGGCCGTTCACTTCAACCCAAGCGTCACCGTTGTCAGCTTTGGCGATTTTGTAAGGCACCATCTGGATGTCTTTTTGAACGACTTCTTCGTCAAAACGACGGCCGATCAGACGCTTCACCGCGTACAACGTGTTATGCGGGTTAGTCACCGCCTGACGCTTGGCCGACTGGCCTACCAGGATCTCGCCATCATTGGCGTAAGCAACGATCGACGGCGTAGTACGCGCGCCTTCAGCGTTCTCGATAACTTTTGCTTTACCGTTTTCCAGAACCGAAACACACGAGTTGGTGGTCCCGAGGTCAATACCGATAATTCTGCCCATGTTCACTCTCCAGAAATTTTTGATTTTTTGCCGCAGTTGCAACGAACATCTGCCGCATTACTTAAATGCTTGACTTCTAAATGGGGTGCTTACAGCGGATTTCAAGCCTGCTCGTCAATCGAGGGCGAAACCACTGCTGGAGCCTTGCTGACTACGACCATCGCCGGGCGCAATAGGCGACCATTAAGCTGATAGCCCTTCTGAAATACCTTGAGCACACTGTTGGGCTCCATGTCAGCGCTTTCCTGCATGGCCATCGCTTGGTGATGCTCGGCATTGAACGGTTCACCGTGCGGATCAATCGCCTCTAACTGATAGCGCTTCAGGGTGTCCTGAAACATTTTCAACGTCAGCTCGATACCTTCGCGCATCGGACGGATGTTTTCGTCTTCAGCACTGGACAACTCAAGGCCGCGCTCAAGGCTGTCGATGACCGGCAACAAGTCGCCAGCGAACTTCTCCAGCGCAAATTTGTGGGCTTTCTCAACATCCTGTTCAGCACGACGGCGAACATTCTGCAGATCAGCCGCCACACGCAACGCCTGATCGTTCGCAGCAGCCAGTTGCTCTTCCAGCACTTGCACTCGGGCTACCAGATCCTCACCTGTCACGTCGGTGGCCTGATTAGCGTCCTGGTTTTGCGTATCCATAGTCTGTTCGCCTGCCATAGATTTCTCCTTTCAAACTTCGTCCGCGAGCTCTACTCGCTCTTCTGCCAAGGTATATGGGGTCGCAATTTTCAGGTTCAAGAGCTCAAAAGTAGCAAGAGCGCTCTTTATCCTCCCCGCCAAAATCCGCACCAAAATCGAAATGAACTAAAAACGCCACGAAGCCAAGCAAATCGAACTAAAGACAGGCATTGTCAGCACGAAACAAAACACTGTATAAATAACCAGACATTACGTTTTGGAGCCGCTCCCATGCTGGTGCACCTGTCCGTTCATAACTACGCCATCGTTGAACATCTCGATCTCGAACTGGATCGCGGGATGAGTGTAATCACTGGCGAGACCGGTGCCGGTAAATCGATCATGCTCGATGCACTGAGTCTCACATTGGGTGACCGCGCCGACAGCGGTGTCGTTCGCCCCGGTGCCGACAAAGCCGACATTCTGGCTACCTTCGACCTGGAAGCCATTCCCGAAGCCCGTGCCTGGCTGGCCGAGCGCGACCTTGAAGGCGAAGGCCCATGCATCTTGCGCCGCGTCATCACCGCCGAAGGGCGTTCGCGCAGTTATATCAACGGCACGCCGTGCCCCCAGAGCGACCTGAAAGCGCTGGGCGAGTTATTGATCGACATCCACAGCCAGCATGAACATCAGTCCTTGCTCAAACCCGACACTCACCGTCGCCTGCTCGACGAATACGCCGGGGCCACTGAATTGGCCCGCGACGTTCAGTTGGCTGCGCAACGCTGGCGCCAGGCGCGGCAAGAGCTCGAACACCTGTCCAACTCCGGCGAAGAGCAGCAAGCGCGCCATCAACTTCTGAGCTATCAACTCGAAGAACTGGAAACGCTCTCATTGGGTGACAATGAACTGGAGGCACTGGAGCAGGAACACAAAAACCTGACCAATGCCGAAACCTTGCTGACGATCTGCCGGCAAGTGGTTGAACAGTGCAGCGAAAACGACTCCGGCAATGTGCTCAACGCCCTGACGGTGAGCTTGAATCGCCTGGCAAGCATCAACAACAATTCCGGCTCACTGAGCGAAGCCACCGACCTGCTGGCCAGCGCCCAAATCCAGGTCGAGGAGGCGGTGGGCGAGCTCAATCGCTTCCTTGACCACTTTGACGCTGACCCAGGCCGACTGCAGTACCTTGAAGAGCGCCTTGACACCATCTACACCCTGGCGCGCAAACACCGCGTGCAACCCAATGACGTCGCAGCGCTGCAACAGCGGTTACTCGAAGAAATCGAAACCCTTAACGCCAACGACGAGTCCATTGAGCGCCTGGCTCAAGAACTGACCGACCATGCACGCCGCTATCAGGAGTGCGCAGCCGAGTTGAGCCGCTTGCGTGGGCATGCCGCAACTCGCTTGAGCAGCGCCGTGGAAGAGGAAATTCAACGCCTGGGCATGCCCGGCGGGCGCTTCGTGATCGCGCTTCGCCCTCAAACTGGCACAGACCCGATGCCTAATGGCCTGGAACACGTTGAACTTCTGGTGAGCGCCAACCCCGGGCAGCCGTTGAAGGCCCTGGCAAAAGTGGCGTCTGGCGGCGAACTGTCCCGCATCAGCCTGGCCATTCAAGTCATCACCGCACAGACGTCCCGCGTGCCGACGCTGGTATTCGATGAAGTCGATGTGGGCATTGGCGGCCCGACTGCCGAGATCGTGGGCCAACTGCTACGCCGCCTTGGCGAACGAGGCCAAGTACTGACCGTCACTCACTTGCCGCAAGTTGCAGCGCAATGCCATCAACACCTGTTCGTACACAAAGTGCGCGAAAGTGAGACCACCCGCACCGCCGTGGCAAAACTGAGCAAAAAAGAACGCGTAGAAGAAGTGGCGCGCATGCTCGGGGGCATCGACCTGACCAAAGAGTCGTTGGCTCATGCCAAAAAGATGGTGGTCACGGCCAAAAGCCTGGCAGCTTAACGACGAGCGGTCGTTAATTTTCACCTTGCACACAGCACGAAGGCGACCCTAGGGTCGCCTTCGATCGTTTCGCGAATCGAAATTCGCGTGACAGGCTTATTTTGCTTTCTTGCGCACGTACAACACCAGGTTGTGGTCTACCAACTCGACACCATATTTGGCGGCGATGGCGTGCTGCAGCTTTTCGATGTCTTCGTCGAAAAACTCAATCACTTCACCACTGTCGACGTTAACCATGTGGTCATGATGACCGCCGTCAGCATCTGCCAGCTCAAACACAGCATGGCCACCGTCGAAATTGTGACGGATTACCAGCCCGGCGGACTCAAACTGGGTCAGAACACGGTAAACCGTGGCCAGACCTACGTCCTCGCCAGCCTTCATTAGCGCCTTGTATACATCCTCTGCGCTCATGTGACGCTGCTCGGCAGAGTCAAGCATTTGTAGAATTTTGACTCGTGGAAGAGTCACCTTAAGTCCGGCCTTACGCAGTTCGCTATTTTCAACCATGGTTAGCTTTCTCGCGGAAGCCGCTTCGCAGCTTCTCTTAATACGGGTATGATCGGCGTTTACGTTGTCCCAGCCAAGATAGTGGAAGTCGCCCACCGATGCAAAAC
>Ga0302347_1002347_pt1 | contig 19583 bp, 17 predicted proteins | sample PhyWR1_FD_202178 | JGI IMG/M metagenome (GOLD analysis project Ga0302347, IMG submission 202178) | Leaf surface microbial communities from wheat plants in UC Gill Tract Community Farm, Albany, California, United States - DLSL W.R1 (v2)... | ecosystem: Host-associated > Plants > Phyllosphere >...
GCCGAACCAGAAATGCTCCGATCGCCGCCGATCAGCGTAAACGCTGGCACTTCGAGCGGTTTCATTACGGCACCCACCGTATGGAAATGACCACCGTAGGTTAATGCTTCAAAGTACGGCAGCCAGTCTAGTGACACATTGACGGTATTGATGATCAAATCAAACTGTTTTGCCAATGCGTTCAACGCCTGAGGATCGCGGCTATTGACCACGCGGTCGGCCCCCATGGCTAAAACTTCCTGCTCTTTCGCTGGGTTAGAACTAAATGCCGTCACTTCACAGCCCATGGCATGGAGCAATTTAATGGCGATATGGCCCAGACCGCCAATGCCAATCACGCCAACTTTGCTGGTTGCGGTAATGTGATGCATCAATAGCGGTTTAAACACCGTGATACCGCCGCAAAGCATCGGTCCAGCCGTTGCCATATCGATATCATCTGGCAGCGGAATAGCCCATTGCCAGTTACAACGCAGCTTGTCGGCAAAACCACCTTTATTCATGATGGTCGGCACGCTACCGTTTTGGCAGTTAATTTGGTTTCCGCTAATACATGCATCGCAGTGCTGACAGCTGTTTGCCGTCCAGCCCACGCCCACACGCTGGCCGACTTTCAGGCTTTTATTTTTTGCAGCATCACCCAGCGCATGGATATGCCCCACCACTTCATGACCTGCAATCAGAGGATAGTCAGAGAATCCCCACTCGTTATCTATCATCGATAGATCTGAATGACAGATACCGCAGTATTCAACCTTAACCTCAACGTCGTCTGGCTGTAACGCACCAGCGTCATACTCATAAAGTTCCAGATCTGCTCCAGGTTTCAGCGCAGCATAGCTTTTGATTTTTGACATGTTGATGACCTCTGAGAAAGTACCCACTCAAGACTACGCCACCCGAATGAAAATCGATACATTGCGCAGGCAGTTTTACCGTGCAAATTTAAAAATCACACATCGAGTACGCACAGAGATAAAATGTCTAAGAATATTCATGGCGGCGTGTTTGAGTAATGGAAGTAATACAAGCCAACATCTTGTCACTCATTAGCGTTCAAAAAACATTAATTCCCCCACAAAGAAAACATGTTCTTTATTGGCATCATATATTTTAAGCCAATCCAAATTGCACTTAGCCATGATTAAAGGCTGCATATTTTATAAGGTTTTAGCTTTTTTATTATTGATTCCATGTTTATGCAAGCCACTGATTTTTTTATTCGCCACCTCATTCAATCACGACAGTAACCATGATGATTTCCCGCTCTCATCACACGCCTGTAGCCGTGTAAAATATCTCATTATCAGCTACCATAATAGATACATTTCACGCTACTGCTCAGGCTGCACTGTATATGAATCCATGTCCGTCTCTGATGTTTTTAAATACTCAAAAAAACATCACCCAGGTGCCCGTTACAATTCACGCACTAATTATAAGGATTCTAACCACCTTAAAAATATCGCGGTTCTTTAACGCTGGAAAATCTTAGATATTTTAGATTATAGAGGCTGATTTTCAGTGTGATAAATTTCCACCAGAATTATCTGATACATAATTTCATCACAAAAAATGGTAGATTAGCGCTCAGTAGAATAGAAAAAATCACCTTAAACCACACGAAATACAGAATAATCTCATTAAGGGATAAGATAAAAAATGCTTAGCCATCGAATCAGAATTAAAAGGCGCGGTTACCCTATCATCGCGAAATTCATGGACTTTTTCTTAATGAATTTCGCATCCATTTTGTTTTTCTGTTTATTTTCGCAGCAAATTCTTTACAGTGGAATCATCTTTAGCGTTTTGTTTTCTATTGTTTTTCTCTGGTTTGCTGAATATACCGGCGTATATAACTACCGCATTAAGTCTCTGCGCTTCTCTGAGTTTTACCGCCTTGCGGGTACCTGCCTGCTGGCTTTTGTCTTCATGGAATGCCTTCGTCTTTTATTAACCTATTTCGGTAAATTCCGTCTTCCCGGTCTTTGGGAATATGACCTTTTCCCACCACTTATCTGGCCCTATTTGGTTCCGTTGCTGACCGTATTTATTATCAGGCTAATATTACTCAAGCAGTTCAAACAGAAGAAAATTCGCATCGCGATTGTCGGTATGACACCCGCAGGGTTAGCCGCTGAACGAGAGCTATTGAAAGAATACAGCTGGGAAAAAATTGATTTATCCTATTACGACGATCGTGAAGAAAGTCGCTTTGGTTACCTCACTCATGCCCCCTATCTCGGCAAGGTCAATGATTTATTAGAGCGGGCGCGCAAAGGCGATTTAGACGAAATCTATATTGCGCTACCGATGGCTGCGGTAGAGCGGATCCGTCATTTTCTTTCTATGATGTCAGATACCACCGTCGATACCTTTATTATCCCCGATCTCTATTCCTACAGTACGTACACCACTGAAGTTCGCATGATCGGTAATATGCAAGCCGTGAGTATTCTGAGTTCACCGTTTGACGATGGCGGTGCCATCATTAAACGTGCGGAAGATTTAATACTCGGAAGCATCATCACGCTGCTCATTGCGCCACTGATGTTGCTGATTGCGATAGGTATTAAACTCACCTCTCGTGGCCCTGTTATTTTTAAACAGGATCGCTATGGCCTAAGCGGCCAGAAAATTACGGTATATAAATTCCGATCCATGCGGGTTATGGAAAATGCCGACGTTGTGATTCAAGCGACCAAAAAGGATCCGCGAGTCACCCGCTTTGGCTCTTTCCTGCGCCGTAAATCACTCGATGAACTTCCGCAGTTTATCAACGTGCTGCAAGGGCGTATGTCGATTGTTGGCCCGCGGCCTCATGCGATCGCGCACAACGAAGAATACCGCCAGCTTGTTGATAACTATATGATTCGCCATAAAGTAAAACCCGGTATCACAGGCTTAGCCCAAATTAGCGGCTATCGTGGGGAAGTCGATACTCTGGATAAAATGGAAAAACGTATTCAATACGACATTAACTATATTCAGAATTGGTCTTTGTGGCTGGATATCAAAATCATCTTTCAAACCATCACAAAAGGCTTTTCCGGTGAAAACGCCTACTAGCGCCCTCTTACTCGCGGGGCTGGCTATCATACCCACGGCGTGGGCGCTTCCCACGCCGAAATCGCACGTCGGTGTGGCGGGTATCGATTTCCAAAGTCAGGTAGGCGTGGATACCGGTCAGGTCAGTAACGTGACCTACCAGCCATGGTCGCGTAACGAAATCAGCTCAACGTTTTACAACGTGAGTCCGTTATTACGCGCCATCGGTGAGCGTAATGAAGATCGCTATCTGCTGATGTATTCCGGTGACTACCGTGCTTACACTCAGGACAGTGCAGACAACTATGCCAATCACTTTTTCCGTTTCACCGGCCAATGGCGCTACGGTCAAATGCATGGCTTGAGTTTGGACGTACAAGATACGCTGGGGCATGAAAATCGCGGGCGCGGCATCACCGAAGGCTTTTTACCAGAGCAGTTCACCGCGTTCGGCATTGATAAACCGCTCAATACCCGCTTTTTAAGCAACGAGCTTCGCTACAGCTTTGGGGCTCCGGAAGGACGTGGCAAAGTCGAAACGGCCCTACTTTATAAACAATTACGCTTCACTAAACTGGGCGATGTTAACGAGGCCGATCGCGATTTTTATCAGTACATTCGCGATCAGGAATGGCATGAACCGAGCCTCGTAGTGGAATTGTTTGATATGTACAGCAAGAAAAGCCGCTTTCGCTACAGCTTCATCACCAACCAACGTCGCTATGAAACCAGCTCGCTCAAAGACAGCAACGAATATTATTTGTTGTACGGCTATAAGGCTCAAGTGACGGGCAAAACCAGCGTCGATGCCAACGTCTCTTGGCTTTATAAGCAGTTTATCAACGAGCCTAACGCGCAGGACTTTAGCGGGCTGAACTGGGATATCAAACTGGAATGGAAACCGCTGCAACAATCCTCCATTGCGTTTCACAGCGCACAGCGGATTAAAGATCCTTCTGAGGTCGGCGGCTATATCTTGGTGACAGATAATGGATTGGGCTGGACGCATCACTGGTGGGTAGACCGCTTTTCGACCACCGTGGATTACGCTTATGTCACTGAAGATTATAAGAAACAGGTCAATAATCGAAAAGACCGTAACGGCATACTGACACTGAGCACCAGCTATGATTTTCGGCCCTCAATTAATTTCGAGCTGAAATATCAGATAGATACACTGCATTCAAATAAGAAAACCGATGCGTTCTTTATCGGGCCAAACTTCGATCGCGAAGTAGACAGAACGCTGGGTTATGACAACCAACTGATTATGTTAACGGCTAGGGTACAAATTTAACGTGAAAAACTTAATACCAGCGCTTCTCATATTTCTATGCAGCATTCTGACCGCTTGCAGCACGCCTACGCCGCTGATGGACACGCCGTCGAAAGATAACCGTTACTGGCTTGGAGAAGGCGACCAAATCAATATCGCCGTCGCGGGTGAGCCTGATATGACCATGCGTTTTATGCTTGATAACGGCGGTACGATTACTTTCCCGTACATCGGCCAGCTGCGCTTAATCGGCAAAACACCTGAAGAGGTTAGCGCCGAGATCGCTCAACGCCTAAAAGGCGACTATCTCCATAACCCGATGGTTACCGTTACCGTTAGCCAATTCCGTAACTTCTTCATTCTGGGTGAAGTGGAAAAACCAGATGCTTATCCTTGGCAGCCTGGCCTAACGGTTGAAAAAGCCCTCGCGCTGGGCGGTGGATTTACCGATCGCGCCGACAAACACGACCTTAGCATCCGTCTTTCAGGCAGCAATGAGCTGCTGGAAAACGTCGATGTGCGTCATTCTTTACGTCCTGGGGACACCGTCATCGTTGGCATGAGCTTCTTCTGATATGAAACTATCTATGGTTGAACAAGGGAAAAAGCTGGAAAACGTGGTTGAGTTTTCCAGATACACTCGACGGATCCGCAGCAAAATCTGGCGTCTTCTGGCGGTGGTGATTGTCACCGCGGTGGTTGCCTATCCGCTGATCAAATTGATCCCGTCAAAATATGTTGCGACGTCAGCGGTGATGATCAAAGCGCTACAGGACGACACCACGCCGTTGCCACAGCTGAGCCGCTACGATGCGACTCGCAGTGATTTTTACGAAACGCAATATGCCATTGTGCAATCGCGAGTGGTGATCCAAAAGGCCATTACCGATCTGAAATTGGATCAGGAACCGACGTTCAACGGCGGCTTTGATGCCAGCCAAATCACACCCGATAATGCCGCACTGCGTATGGAAAAAACGCTCAAGAACGTGGTTAATAATTTGTCGGTCAGCGGCGTGCGCAATACTCAACTGATTGATATTAGCTTCCAGTCACCGTCGTCAGAAATGGCCGCTAACGTGGCTAACGGTGTCGCGCGGGCCTATATCAACTATTCGGTAGAGCAAAAACATAAAGCGACTGAAGACGCATTGCACTGGAATCAGCAGCAGATGGAGCGCGTGCAGCAGCAGATGGTCGATCAGAAAGCGGCCATTGATGCCTTCCTGAAAAAGGAAAACATGCTGACGTTTCGTGGTGTAGACGGCTATGAAACCGAACAGTTGGGGATCATTACCAACCGCCTCGCTGACGCGACACAACGCCGGATCGCGGCACAATCCCAATACGATGAAGTGCAAAAAGCGCTCGCAGATCACGCGCCAGATGAGATCATTTCTTTGCCCGAATTCTCAGGTCACGCGCAAATTCAAGATCTGCGCATTGCCCTGACCCAAACACGACGCAGCCTCGCTGAGCTGCGGAAACGCTATGGGCCTAAGCACGACAAAATTCTGGAAGCTCAGGCGCAGGTCGACACGGTTAACGGCCAAATCGGTCTGGTGATCGGCGAACTGGCGCGCGGTGCTCGCCAGCAATTCCAAGCGGCTCAAGACGAAGAAAATCGCTATCAGGCGATGCTCGACGCGCAAAAAGGTAACTTCCAGCAGCTAGCCGGCAAGCGCGATCAATACAACACCATGATGACGGCGCTTAACAAAACGCAGGAGCTTTACCAAACGCTTTATCAGCGAGCCCACGAGCTAGCCTTATCCGTATCGCTTGACCAGCCTGACGCCGTTATTTCTGATCCTGCCGTACCACCAGAACGCCCAGCAAAACCGAATAAAGCCCTGCTGTGGATCATCTCGGTGGTGCTGGTGACGTTGATTTATTTGGTTTGGCTCATTGTTGGTGCCGCGCTGCACAATACCCTGAGCAGCATGAGTCAGCTGGCAAAAAGCTTGAACCTCAAAGCGCTGGGTGAACTGCCGCTCTTCGGCGAATCAACCGATCGCCGTCAAACGGTGCAACAGCTCCTCAACGACCCGCTACGGGCCGATATGATCCACGCCATCCGCACCCAACTGCTATTGGCCTCTCCGTCTCCGGCGGTGTTAACCCTAACGTCGGCTGAGTCCGGTGAAGGACGCTCACTGGTCGCAGAAGCATTGGCCTCCTCGTTCGCTATCGATCAGCCGACGCTGCTGATCGATATGGACTATGTCAACAATGGCGGTTTATCGGCGACCAATGCACCGGGGCTGGCCGAGGTTTTACAAGGCAGCAAAACGCTGGATGAGGTGCTTATCAAACAGGGAGCTCATTTAACGCTATTACCTCGCGGTAAACTGAGCGGCTCAACGCTGTTGATGCTGACGTCATCCTCTTTCGCCACGCTGCTGCAAACGCTGCGCCAGCACTATGCGCGCATTATTATCGACACTCCTGCGCTAAGTCAGGCGCAGGATAGCCAGCTCATCGCACGACAAACCGACGGCGTGGTGCTAATTGCACAAGCTGAACGTTCGCAGGCCAGTGAATTACAGGCGATGCTGGAAACGCTCAAACGCGAGCAGATCCACTTAGTCGGCGCGGTGCTGAATAAGGTTAACGACAACAATCTTGAAAGCCGAGAAGGCGACCGCCTTATCCACCAGCACGTGGGTGAACTCATCACGCCGGTGAAATCACGATGAATCTTCTGCGTAGTATTACGACGATTGCTAGTTCATCAGTGGTTTCACAGCTGATTGGCGCGTTGTCGATTTGGTTTATCTCACACAAATATGGCATGGCGGAAGTGGGTATTTACTCACTGATTTACAGCATTGTGCTGGTTGGCGCGCAGGTGTGTACCTTTGCCTCTCAGTTACTTATTCCGCGCCAGCCTGATGACGAACAGCTAGCGCGTAACGTGGCATTCTGCCTGATACAAAGCCTGATTATCGCCGCACCTTATGCTGCGTTAACCGCATGGCTGTTTCATCAGAATGTGCTGTTCCTGTATCTGCTCACGCTCAGCTATGCGCTGGTATTGGTCGCAGAAAATCTGTCGCTACGTACCGGTAATTATCGTTTTTTAGTATTCCAACGCATGATGGTGTCGGTGGTGGTGATTGCCGCGCTGCTGCTAACCTCGAATACCACGGCCTTTTATTGGCTGTGGACAGCGGCGATGCTGGTGCTGATTATTAGCTGCATTATCAAAACCTTCCGCTTAAGCACGCTACGTTTATCCCACTGGGGGCTCAAAAGTAATCTCGGTTTCTTTCGCGAACATCGCCACCATCTGAGCAAAGTCGGCAGCGCGGAAGTGTTGGCCATGGTCAATAACAACCTGCCGATCATGCTGATCAACTTCTGGTTCTCGGCGCTAACGGCTGGGTATTTTTCGGTGGTGATGCGCTTTTGTCTCTCGCCGGTCACTATTGTTGGCAATGCGGTGCGTAACTCTATTTTCTCTAAGTGGTCGATGGATTTTCGCAACCACGTTTTCAACTACCCTGAGTATAAAAAAGTACGCCGATTGCTATTCGTGCTCGCCATTGTCTGCGCGCTGGGAGTGTTGATTTTTTATCCGCTGGTGATGAAATTCGGCTTTAGCGAAGAGTGGATTGCCTCCATCCCTTCCTCTCGCTATATCCTGCCGTATCTGTTCTTGGCGCTGGCGATTAGCCCATTAACCGTTATCGAACTGGTTTTTGGCTCGCATTTTTATTTTCTGCGAATTCAAGTGGAACAGTTGGCAATTACGCTATTGGCCTTTTTGGCGCTCCCCTACTTCGGGCAGACTTACCCCGTTGCGGTGCTTACCTTCTCTTTGCTGACGCTGCTGCGTTATCTGTTCATTTGGCAACAGATGAATAAACGCGCGGCGAAGCTCAGCCAACAGATGGCGCATCCATGAGTATAAACAGCGCCCTCTGGCTGCAAATCTATACCGTCATCACCCTCGTTTTTTGCGGGGTAGTGCAGTACTTCACCGGTATTCTCGCCGTCCTGTGGCTACCCGTCGTCATGGCGTTCGTGACCACCGGTTTTCTGCTGATGCAAACGCGCCGCACCCCGCTGGAGCTGGATTTATCAGAAATGATGGTGTTGGTTATTTATCTCTGCTTTGTGGTTTTGGCGCTCATTAGCACCGTGCTGCAAGGCGGGATCACTGTCACCATCATCGGGATTAAAAACGAAGTTGGCATGTCACTGGTGCTGTTCTGCCTGCTGCTTGGCTTTTGTCGCGAATCGCAGATTTTCCGTATCAGCCGTCTGCTGTACTGGATTTTCTATGCTCAATTCCCCTTGGTTATCTATCAGGTTCTGATCGTGCTGCCGCAGCGCGTTGCGATGCGGGGTGAAGATGAGAAATGGGACTCGGTGGTAGGCACATTCGGTGGCGATCCGATGGGTGGCGGCAACACGGCGGTGATGGGCATGTTTTGTCTGCTGATTATGCTGATGAAACTCTCCGAGCTAAAACATGGCGTCACCACGTGGCGTTCAGCCGCCGTGCATATTGGTTTGGCCTTCGTGCTGTGCGTGCTAGGTGAAGTGAAGTTTATTATTTTGCTCTCTCCGTTCCTGATGGCGTTGGTTTGGAGCATGCCGTCGTGGGTAAAAGGCGTGAGCAAAGTGACGCTGAAAACCCTGCTGATTATTTTCGCCGTCATGGGCGGGCTCATTACCATCGCCATTATGGTGCTTTCCGCTGGTTACTCTTCTGCGTTCGGCGGTGAAACAGGAAAAAGCTCACTGAGCATTTTTCTCGATTCTCTCGATTATATTTTTGATACCAACTACATCATGGCGGCCACCGGCGAGTTAGGGCGTCTAACCACCATTTTCTTCTGGGCCAAACATAGCGATATGTGGGGGATTTCCAGCATGCTGTTTGGCTATGGGCTGAATGCCACCAACAGCGGCAGCGCAGTTTCTGCGGGCTACCTCAATATTATTTTCCGCCTCGTGCTCGATTCCACCTCGCTCAGCATGTTGCTGTGGGAAGTCGGCCTCGTTGGCACCACGCTATTTATTGGCCTGCTGCTGTGGATTGTACGCATCACGTGGCCACGGCCTCTGCTGGACGTCAACGATCTAGATAAGGACGACATACAGCTTCTTTGCTATGGCCCCGCCTTTACCGTTTTTATTATCGGCTGCCTGCTCAGCCTGCCTTACAGCCAAACGCTGATGATCATTCCGTTATTGCAGTTTCTGTTTTATTTGGTGAGTGGTTCGGCACTGGTTATCCGCCGCACCGTTCATCGTTCGATTCGGAGAGAGTATGAGTAACTCACCTTTTATCACCGCCAGCATTAAGACCTTCAATGAGTCGCAGGGGATAGAGAAAACTATCGACAGCATTCGCCGCCAACTGGCGGCCTATCCTCACGAGATCATCGTTGCGGACAGTCTGTCGACCGATAACACCCGCGAACTGGCCTGCGCGAAAGGGGTAACGGTGGTTTCATTACGTCATCCGGAAGATCGCTGTTGTGGTGTCGGCCATCAGCTAAGCTATCTGCACAGTCAGGGCGAATTTCTGCTGTTGATGGATGGTGATATGACGCTGGAGGATGGGTTTATCGAATCGGCGCTGGCGTTTATGCAGGCTAACCCAAACTATGCGGGCGTCGCTGGAAGAGTGGCGATGGATGAAGGCAGCAATTACGAATTTAAATCTCGCAAACAGCGAATCAATAAAATCTACCCTCTCGGCGACTGCGATCATCTCGGCGGCGGCGGCTTGTATCGCCGCAGCGCGATCGAAAAAATAGGCTATTTGACCCACCGTGGGCTGCATGGTTATGAAGAAGCTGAGTTAGGTATTCGTCTACATCAGGCCGGTTACAAACTGCATCGCCTCGATGTGCCCTATTTCAGCCATACCTCGCATGTTATGTCGACGCTAACCATGCTGCGCTACCGCTGGAAAAGCCGCTTTTTAAGTGGCCCAGGCGAACTGCTACGCAGCGCTTGGGGCAAACCTTGGTTTCGAGACACGCTGAAAATTACCCGTAACGAAGCGATTTTCACCCTTTATTGGCTGCTGGTATTCGCCATGCTGCTGAGCGGCAACGGCACGTTATTCGGCCTGTCTTTGCTACCGCTCATTCTGTTTATCGGTTTAAAAACGGTCAAAAACCGCTCGCTATTTGCAGGACTGCACAGCGTTCTCAATCTCACCGCATTTTCTGCTGGGCTGATCCGCGGACTGTTCACCCCGCTTCCCGACCCGATGCAGCCACCAGAAAATGATATTGTTAGTCATCAGGATGCAAAACAATGAAAGTCCTGCTCGTTAATAAATACTTTTTTATTAAAGGCGGCGCTGAAACCGTCTATTTTCAGGAAAGCGATCGGCTGAAAGCGGCCGGAGTCACCGTGGTGGATTTCTCAATGCAGCACGAGAAAAACGCCCCTTCTGACTACGCCAAATGGTTCGTCAGCAACGTCGATTATCACGGTAACAGCGGTATTGTCGGAAAAATTAAAACCGCTATTAACTTTATTCACAACGCTGAAGCCTGCCGTAAATTTAACGATCTGTTGCTACAGGAAAAGCCGGATATTGTCCATTTTCACAATATCTACCACCAGCTAACGCCCTCTATTATCACCATTGCACAGCGCTTCGGCTGCAAAACCGTGCTGACGGCGCACGACTATAAAATTGTCTGCCCGTCCTACACCATGCTGCGCGACGGACATGTTTGCGAGGCGTGTCTGGAAGGTTCCGTCTTCAACGCGTTTCGCTACCGTTGTCAGGAAGGATCGGCGGGAAAAAGCCTGCTCTTATCTCTCGAGGCGATGTGGCAAGATCTGGCGCGCAACTATCACAAACTGGATGCCATCATCTCTCCCAGCGCTTTTTTACGCGAAAAAGTGATCCGCAAAATAACCGATGTGCCGGTTGAGGTTATCGTCAACGGTATTGATGATACCCAGCCCATCGGCGATATCCGCGACGACGGCTATTTCCTGTTTATCGGCCGTTTGAGCCGTGAAAAAGGCGTGGCGACTCTCGCTCAGGCTCACCGTTTAATGCAGCATCCGCTGCCGTTAAAAATCGCGGGCGATGGCCCGCTGCTTCAGGATTTACGCGCGCGTTTTCCTGAAGCGGAATTCCTTGGCTATCAGCAGCAGGGGGAAGGACTCAACAATCTCATTCGCCATGCCAGAGCCGTTATTGTGCCTTCTGAGTATTATGAGAATTGCTCAATGTCAGTGCTAGAAGCCATGTCATTTGCCAAGCCGGTGGTTGGCGGCAACATCGGCGGTATTCCTGAGCAAATCCGCGACCGTCAAGAAGGACGGCTTTTCGAGCCCGGTAACGCCGAGCAACTCGCCGGTATTCTTGATGAGCTGGCACAAAACCCTGATGACGCTCGCGCGCTCGGCGAACGTGCTCGCCAACGTTTAGAGAATAAATACTCTCTGCGCGTGCACATGGACGCACTTATTGCGCTCTATCATAAATTGCTAAGTGGGATGCCGCATGACTAAGCGAATTACAGTACTGGGTACGCGAGGTATTCCCGACGTTTTAGGCGGCGTAGAAACGCACTGCCAGAACCTCTATCCGGCTATTAAAGCGCGCTATCAAAATGAGGTTGATATCTGCGTCATTGCCCGTTCGCCCTATGTCAATTATCAGCGTTCGGTTTATCGCGGCGTGAAAACTCGCTCAATCTGGGCACCGAAGAAAAAATCACTGGAAGCGATCATTCACTCCACGCTGGCGGCACTTGCGACCCGCTTTGATGGTTCAGATATCGTGCACGTGCACGCTATTGGCCCCGGGCTGGTGGTTCCGCTGCTGCGCTTACTCGGCAAAAAGGTTGTGTTCACCCATCACGGTCCCGACTATGCACGTCAAAAATGGGGGCGCTTCGCCCGAATGGCGCTCATGCTGGGCGAGCGTTGGGCGGTGAAATATGCCAACGAAGTGATCGTCATTTCTGAAGTGATTAATACGCTGGTTAAAAACACCTACGGCCGTAATGATGCTCATCTGATCCCCAACGGGGTTAATCTCCCTGCACCGCTAGATCCGGCTATCGCCAGCCAAACGATGACGCAGTTTTCATTACAGGCAGGGGAATATATCGTTGCAGTCGGTCGTTTCGTGGAAGAAAAAGGTCTGCATGATTTGATTGAAGCGTGGAAACAATCTGGCGTCTCATTCCCACTGGTGCTGGTTGGCGATGCCGATCACCCAACGCCCTACAGTGAAAAACTGAAACAACTGGCGCGCAATACTCCGGGCGTGATCCTCACCGGTTTTCAGCGCGGTGCCGTATTACAGGCGCTATTTGCTCAGGCGCGGCTGTTTGTTATGCCGTCCTATCACGAAGGATTGCCGATTGCGCTGCTGGAGGCGATGTCCTACTCTCTGCCCGCCGTTATCAGTGACATTCCGGCTAATCTAGAGGTTGGCTTGGAGCCAGATGCCTATTTTCCTGTTGGGAACGTGGCAGCTCTCGCAGAAAAAATTGCCAGCCGCAGCAACCTGCCAACCACAGATTATCAGCATTATTTGGCTCGCTATAACTGGGATACCATTGCTGAACAAACGATGCAGATATATAAAAACACACTGAACAAATCAACAGGTTAAACGTGGAAAAATCTGACAAACGACCGCTCGTTCTAGAGCGTTTCTACCGTGCGCTCGATGAGAAAACGATCGACTCGCTGACTGACGAGCAAAAGCAGGCAGTGGAGAAAGCCGTTCTCGACATTACGCTAGTGACACGTCATCAGATCGATATTCGCCGCAGTTTTCCACTGTTCACCAAACGCTTTTATTTGGTGTTTTTGTTTGGCCGCGATCTACGCCGCCGACCACGCCAAGAATCTCCTTTGCGGCGTTTCATTGTTTCAATCTTAGTTATTTTGGCCGCTATTGCCGCCGCTGGCTCGGTATTTATCTCGCTTTATCTGATCAAGTCCGCCCTCGGCATCGATATCTTCCCAAACTACCATCTCGGTCTTTGGGACTGGCTGATGCAGCATCGCGAGTAAATTTGTATGAATAAGGAATACATCATGTGGCCTAAACGCCTCGGGTTCACGAACATAGTCACGCTGATGATTGCCATGTGTGGTATCGCGCTCTCTGCTTTATCGGCGAGCGCTAGTGAAAATAAAATCACCGTCACTCCCCACGCCATCAGCGGCCCCTTGACCAATCCGGGCAACGGCGTGGCCAGTTTCCACGACGGCTACGGCGAGCGCCTGTCTGAGTCAAAATATCCCGATACCGGTATTGAATATCAGCGCTTCTACTGGAGCGATTTAGAGCCGGTTGAAGGCAAATTTAACTACACACTGGTCGATGGTGCTTTTGACGTCGCCGCCCGCCATAAACCGGCCATGAACGTAGGTTTGCGGTTTATGACACTCGAAGAACCCGACTCAGGTTCACGCATTCCCGATTGGCTAATTAAAAAAGGCATCAAAGGCACGTGGACAGCGAACGGAAAAACCTTCGTTCCCGATCTTGATGATCCGGTCTTTATCCAATACGCCCAACGCCTGTTAAACGCCTTTGGCAAACGCTATGACGGCAATCCAGAATTAGCCTTTCTCGACATTGGCATGGTTGGGTCATGGGGAGAATGGCACAACAGCAATTTTCCAACCGTCAAACCACTGCTAGAACGCTATAGCACCGAGCAACTCAATCGCTACGTCGATATGCATTTCACCGCCTTCCCTCACACGCCAAAAATTATGCTTATCAGCGGCGGTAAGACTCTGGCGTATGCCGCGAAGAAAGGCGCAGGCTGGCGTGCAGACTGCTGGGGTGACTGGCATAACTTTACCCCAGAGTGGAGCCATATGCGCGATGACTATCCGCAACGGCTTGCCGCCGCTCAGGCCAGTTGGTCTGGCTTTAATACAGCATGGAAAAAGGCACCCGTCAGCCTTGAGATCTGTGGCTACATGGCCGAATGGCTTTCCGTTCAGCATTATACCCGTGAGCAAGTGCAAGCCAGTTTTGACTGGGCGCTAGCGCACCATGCCAGCACGCTCAACCTGAAGTCGCGTGAGGTTCCGGAAAAGTACCGTGATATTGTCGACAAAGCCCTAGAAAAAATAGGCTATCGTTTCCGCGTTGTATCGCTCACCCATGACAAAACAAGCCCCTTTGGGCAGCCAATTGTTTTGGATAGCCAATGGTCAAACGACGGCGTGGCGCCTATCTATTTGCCTTATCGTTTAGCGTGGCGTTTACAGGATGAACAGGGGAACACCGTTACACAGGCCGTGACAGACGCTGACATCCGCCAGTGGCTTCCGGGCCAGCACGCCCTCCACTCTTCTCTCGCCGTACCGAGCAATCTGAAATCCGGACGCTACGTTGTGGATGTCGCACTCATCGACAAGTCAGGTAAAGCACGCATACAGCTGGCAAACGAAGGCAAACAAAACGACGGTTGGTATCGCCTCTCAACCATTACCTTGCAATAATTACGTTGCAATAAGTGAGACTGCTCATGGCAAATAACCTGCAACGCGCTTGGCGAGAGATCGCCAGCGCTGGCGCACTAAAAGCAAAACTGGTGATCTTGTTTTACCGGATGGCAACGCTGTCGCGTAGCCGCAATCCACTGCTTAAACTGCTCGGACTCCCCTTTGTTATCCTCAACAAACTGGTCAGCGAATGCCTGTTTTGCGTTGAGATCCCACACCACGCACGTATTGGTTACGGACTTAAAATCTACCATCCGCATAGCGTGGTTATTGGTCGCGATGTGATCATAGGCGAGAACTGCATCCTGCGTCAGGGCGTCACCATCGGCAACGTCACACACCGCGACGGTCGCATCAGCAACAGCAACAGCCCAGTATTGGGCAACGATATTGAGTTTGGTGCTAATGCGATAGTCATTGGTGACATTCATATCGGCGACGGTGCGACAATCGGCGCAGGCACCGTGGTCACTAAAGATTTACCCGCGGGCGCAGTGGCTGTGGGGAATGGGTTTCGTATTATTCATGCAGATAAACAGGCCTAATGGCGAAAGCGATTCCAGTCAGAAATAAGCCATTGCACTACGCTGTGATTTACAGCTTTCTGATTTCAGTAACATAGGTAATCGCTGCCTGTTCCACGAAGTTTGGAACATCTTCGTAAGCTTTCTGACCAATGGGTGAATCAAAAGCCGCAATCGCGGCTTCAATGGAGTCAAACCAGAGCTCCGAGAAACCATCAACGGGTGAATCAGGGTATTTTTCTCGGTCAATAGGATTGAGCACATACCCTTTTAGCCCCGGAAGTTTAAGCGTAATCGCCGTGTGTACATGCTCCCAGTGCTGAACAAAATCCTCAAAACTTTGGCCTTTTTTACGCGTAAGAAAGCCCACATGTTTGAAACCCTTAACTGATGCCATACCGTTCTCCTCAAAACTAACTGTGCCGAATATGCAAGATGCGCCCTGTAATGCACAGGGTGAGCCTGCTACTGTACTAACCACTATGATTGTTTTTTATTGCATGATAAACAGGCTTTGATTCGCTACTATGTAGACATAGATTCCACAATTAGCATCCTAGCCGAATACGACTGACGAAAATTTATGCGAAGAGCCGATCATCTTGGCAGTATTACAGCCTTTGTCAGCACCGCCCAACTGGGGAGTTTCACTGCGGCGGCGGAAAAATTGGGGCTCACCAAATCGGCCGTTGGGAAAAGCGTCAGCCGTCTTGAAGATCGTCTCGGGCTGAAGCTGTTTCAACGCTCGACCCGAAGTCTTAGCCTAACCCCAGATGGCGAGCGATTTCTCACCAGTTGCCAGAGCGCCATAGAAATACTGGAACAGGCCGAGGCCGAACTAACCTCTCATACCAACGAGCCATCAGGGCAGCTTCGCGTTGATTTACCCGCCGCGTTCGGACGACAGCGCATACTTCCTATCCTGTTAGGCATCACCCAGCGCTACCCTGAGCTGACACTCACCGTCACGTTCAGTGAGAGGTTTGTAGACCTGATCGAAGAAGGTATTGATCTTGTGATCCGCATTGGTGAACTAACGGATAGCAGTAGTTTAGTCGCAAGGAAATTGACGACTCAGAAGTTAGTTATCTGTGCATCGCCGGATTACCTTCTTTACCGTGGAGAACCCGCTAGCCCCGATGAGCTTCACCAGCATCGGTGTATTGTTGGGCTTCGTCGCAATCAGCCTATTTCATGGTTGTTGAAAGGAGATGATGGCCAAACCAGCCGCTTTACTCCCCCTCCGACACATGAGTTTGGCGATGGCGATGCCATACTTGCCGCCACATTGGCTGGAAGTGGGCTCTCACAACTGCCGCTGTGGCTGGTGGGAAAATATCTCGCAAGCGGTGAACTGCGCGAGGTCCTTCCTCGCTATTCCAGAGGCGAAATGTCGATTAGCGCCCTATGGCCGAAAAGCCGCCAGCTACTACCAAAAATCCGCTACGTTGTGGATACCTTGGTTAAAGCGGCAGAAGATGGCCTGCTCGACTAATAGAAATTCAAAAGTGATTGAGGCAGGCCTGCTGAAGGTTTTGGTGAAGTCACTAGAAGTCATTGGCATAGGGGCGTTTGCCCCCTTGATGTTTACGCTATTCGTTTACCTGCATCATCAACCACCTTCTCACCGTCTTCCTTGGTGAAAGCACCTTGCTGCACATCAGGAAGGATATCCAGAACCACCTCCGAAGGACGGCACAGTTTAGTTCCCAGTGGCGTCACCACAATCGGACGGTTAATCAGGATCGGATGCTGCAACATGAAGTCGATAAGCTGCTCGTCAGTAAATTTATCTTCGGCAAGGCCCAGTTCATCATACGGCTCGACGTTTTTACGCAGCAGCGCCCGTACTGAAATCCCCATATCCGCAATGAGTTTGACCAGCTCATCGCGTGAAGGTGGATTCTCGATGTAAAGAATAACGGTCGGCTCAGTACCGCTATTGCGGATCATCTCCAGAGTGTTACGCGACGTGCCGCAGGCTGGGTTGTGATAAATCGTAATATTGCTCATGTCAGTATCTCATTACGAAGTGAAAGAGAGACGTAGCGCCAGAGCGGCCAGCGTTACAAACAGCACAGGCAGAGTCATGATAATTCCTGTACGGAAATAATATCCCCAAGTAATAGTCATGTTCTTCTGCGAAAGCACATGCAGCCAAAGCAGCGTCGCTAAGCTGCCAATCGGGGTGATTTTTGGCCCTAAATCGCAGCCAATCACGTTGGCATAAATCATCGCCTCTTTAATAACGCCTGTTGCGGTACTGCCATCGATAAACAACGCACCAACCAGCACGGTCGGCATATTATTCATGATGGAAGACAGGAAAGCTGTCAGGAATCCAGTGCCAAACGTCGCGGCCCAAAGGCCTTTATCTGCCAGCACGTTCAGCACGCCAGAGAGATATTCGGTTAATCCCGCATTGCGTAAACCGTAGACCACCAGATACATCCCGAGCGAAAAAATCACGATCTGCCAAGGCGCACCTCGCAGCACTTTACCCGTGTTAATGGCATGGCCTCGTTTTGCCACCGCAAACAGGATAACAGCCCCCACCGCAGCAATCGCGCTAACGGGAATACCGAGCGGCTCCAAAACGAAAAAGCCAACCAGCAGCAGAATCAAAACGATCCAGCCAGTCCTGAACGTTGCTGGATCTTTGATTGCTTTTACAGGTTCTTTGAGACGTTCAAGGTCATAGGTTGGCGGAATGTCTTTGCGAAAGAACCAATGCAGCATCGCCAGTGTGGCAATAATTGCGGCAATATCCACTGGCACCATCACCGACGCATATTCGGTGAATCCCAGATGGAAGAAATCGGCAGAGACGATATTCACCAAGTTCGAGACAATAAGCGGCAAGCTGGCGGTGTCGGCAATAAACCCAGCGGCCATCACGAATGCCAGCGTGGTGCTTTTACTAAAGCCAAGCGCCAACAGCATGGCGATAACAATCGGCGTTAAAATAAGCGCAGCGCCATCGTTGGCGAACAGTGCCGCTACTGCTGCACCGAGCAAAACAATATAGGTGAACAGCAGGCGCCCTCGACCGTTTCCCCAACGAGAAACGTGCAGCGCCGCCCATTCGAAAAAGCCGGATTCATCCAGAAGCAGGCTGATAATAATCACGGCAATAAAGGTCGCCGTCGCATTCCAGACGATATTCCACACAACAGGGATATCGCCTAAATGTACAACGCCAGAGATCAAAGCCAGTACCGCGCCCAACGTCGCACTCCAACCGATCCCTAATCCCCTCGGCTGCCAGATAACCAAAACAATGGTCAGGACAAAAATAGCGCCTGCCAGTAACATAACATTTCCCTCATCATGATTTCATATATACAAAAACATATATGTTTAGCTAAATTTTTTAGATACAGACAGCTTTGCCGCTGCTAGAACAGTTAGCCACGGACAACTTACGGGCGAGAACTTTGATATCGTCCTGCTGACTTAACCAAGCCTGCTCAATAACCTGAGCCGCCCAAGAAGGCATATGCGGGGATAAACGATAGTAAACCCACTTCCCCTGCTTGCGATCCAATAACAGTCCGCTTTCACGTAACATCGCCAGATGACGAGAGATTTTCGGCTGTGACTGTTCCAGTGCGGTACACAAATCGCACACGCACAATTCTCCCATTTCCCTGAGCAATAACACGATACCCAGACGGGTTTCATCAGATAGATTTTTGAAAAGTTGCAGACAAGCTAGCGGCATCGTTCCTCCTAGATATTTGGCAACAGGATACTCTGCGGGTTGATAAAATCAATAATATATTCGGTAAAGCATATGTTTTATGATTGCATTGAGGCGTTGTGATGAATTATTTTCGGTAGGGTTGCAACGATGGGTTAACGTAAGTCCAAACCAGTGGCCCAGAGTCTGCGGGTTGGCAGAGCTGTGAAAAAAAACGATATTTGGTTCATTTTTCCTTTGCATATCCACTTCCCCACAGGGAACGGCGCTTATATTGTATGTAGGGAATATCGCCCCCGTATCTATTCCATGGCAGAGGATTTGTGAGTGCGGTTGGTTGGTTTTGGATGACACTCAATGCAAAAAGCATAGAGCTATTAACTTGAGGCCTTGAAAGAGGTTATTGCAATATAGAAGTAATGCTCATGGTTTAAAAAAACTTACATGTCTTTCTCAATCGATATACTTCGAAACTGTTAAAGAAATATCCATGGTGCACTAATTTACTAAAGAAAAATGGGAAACGAGTGCACTCACAATACATACCTAT
>Ga0302347_1002348_pt1 | contig 19575 bp, 13 predicted proteins | sample PhyWR1_FD_202178 | JGI IMG/M metagenome (GOLD analysis project Ga0302347, IMG submission 202178) | Leaf surface microbial communities from wheat plants in UC Gill Tract Community Farm, Albany, California, United States - DLSL W.R1 (v2)... | ecosystem: Host-associated > Plants > Phyllosphere >...
CGGTATGGACAGTCAACGAACCTGCGCTGATGCGCAGGCTCGCTGATTTCGGCGTAGATAGCCTGATTACAGACTTTCCCGGTTTGGCCACTGCCACCCTCGGGAATGGCTGAAATCGGTCTCCCCGGCCGGCTCAGGCCACCGGCCGGAGCCGCTCAAAAAAGCCGGTTGAGGCCATCGTAGGCGGCTACCCGATAGGCTTCAGCCATGGTCGGGTAGTTGAACGTGGTGTTGACGAAGTACTTGAGGGTATTGAGTTCGCCCGGCTGGTTCATGATCGCCTGACCGATGTGCACGATCTCTGACGCCTGATAACCGAAGCAGTGAACGCCCAGCACTTCCAGGGTTTCACGGTGGAACAGGATTTTCAGCATGCCCTGTGGCTCGCCGGCAATCTGTGCACGCGCCATGCTCTTGAAAAACGCCTTGCCCACTTCGTACGGCACCTTGGCCTGGGTCAGCTCCTGCTCGTTCTTGCCGATCGAGCTGATCTCGGGAATGGTGTAGATGCCGGTCGGCACGTCATTGACGAAGCGCCAGCTGCCGTTATCAACGATGCTGCCCGCTGCCGAACGACCCTGGTCGTGGGCGGCACTGGCCAGGCTTGGCCAGCCGATCACATCGCCTGCGGCATAGATGTTCGGCACGCTGGTGCGGTAGTTTTCATCAACCGTGATCTGGCCACGGCCATTGGCCTTGATGCCGATGTTTTCCAGCCCAAGCTGGTCGGTGTTGCCAGTACGGCCATTGCACCAGAGCAAGGCGTCAGCCTTGATCTTCTTGCCCGATTTCAGATGCAGGATCACGCCGTTTTCGACGCCTTCAACCCGCTCGTACTCTTCGTTGTGGCGTACGGTGATGTTGTTGTTGCTGAAGTGATAGCTCAGCGCTTGCGAGATCTCGGAGTCGAGGAAGCTCAGCAGTTGTTCGCGGTTGTCCACCAGCTCGACCAGTACACCCAGGCCGCTGAAAATCGATGCGTATTCGCAACCGATCACGCCGGCGCCGTATACGATCAGCTTGCGCGGAGTGTGGCCCAGGCTGAGGATGGTATCGCTATCGTAGATACGCGAGTGGCTGAAATCGATATCGGCCGGGCGATAAGGCCGCGAACCGGTGGCAATGATGATTTGCTTGGCCATCAGGGTTTCAACCACGCCATTGGCGCAGACCACTTCGATGGTTTGCTCGTCGGTGAAGCTGCCGGTGCCGAAGAACAGGTCTACGCGGTTGCGGGCATAGTAGCCGGTACGCGAGGCCACCTGCTTGGAGATGACTTTCTCGGCGCTCTTGAGAACGTCCGGGAACGAGAACCAGCGTGGCTCACCAATGGCCCGGAACATCGGATTGGTGTTGAACTGCATGATCTGGCGAACCGAGTGACGCAGGGCTTTGGACGGGATGGTGCCCAAGTGCGTGCAGTTGCCACCGACCTGACGCCGGCTGTCGACCATCGCGACCTTGCGCCCTGCTTTTGCGGCGTTCATTGCCGCACCTTCTCCTGCCGGGCCGGAACCCAGTACCACTACGTCGTAGTTGTAGACAGCCATGCGTACTCCTCAGAACAGGCCGTGGCACCGCTTTGGGCACCTACGGCTAAATCATGTCGCGGCCAGCGCCATGAAGGATCAAAACGTGGGGCACAGTCTATAGAAGCCTGAACGCCGCGAACATTAACCCTTGGTCTGGTCGTTGGCTATTTTTGTGTTCACTACATCTACATAGAGCGCGAGAGCCTGCGTAGCAGCTGCCGCAGGCTGCGTTCGGCGGCGAAGCCGTCGTAAATACGGGCACCGCGGGAGCTCAGCTACAATTGGTTCTCTGGTTTTACGATCGCTGCGCAATCGAACGCAGCCTGCGGCAGCTGCTACGGTATGGCCAAGCCGCACACTTAGCAAAACTGACATAACCTCTAACAACCCATCGATCAGAGCCCATCCATCATGCGCCAGTTGTTGATCGTATTGTTGCTGCTCTACAGCGCCGCCAGCCCGGCAGACGAGTCAGCCCGATTAAAAGAAGCCAACTTCCTGCCCCAATGGCGCGACGGCAATCAGGTCATGGAGCGTAAAGGCCAGATCGTACTGACCTACCTGTGGGCCGATATCTATGCCGCAGCCCTGTTCACCCCGCCCGGCATCAGCGCGCAACAGGCGTTCAACGATCAGAGCGACCTGCGCCTTGAGCTGTTCTATCTGCGCGATCTGGACCACGCCGACATTACCCAGGCCTCTTCGACAATCCTCAAGCGTCAGCACCCGGCGGCCACCCTGGCGCGCCTTGACGCACCGCTAAAACAACTGCAGGCCAGCTTCGGCGATATCAAACGCGGCGATCGCTACGCCCTGGATTACAACCCGAAACGCGGGCTGAACCTGGAACGCAATGGCAGGGTAATTTTCACCAGCCAGAATCATCAGCTAGCCAATGTCTACCTGGGCATCTGGCTCGCCCCTGAAGGCCTGCCCGACAAACTGCGCCAGAACTTGCTTGCACAAAGGCCTTAGCCCGCCCGTGTAGCGGCAACAAATGTTGCCTACATACTTTGTTACACATATGGTTACAAAACTGTTTTGCACGATGGCGCAGGCCATGGCCTTGCAGTGTGGACGAGTAAAAACACGGATTACGCATAAAAACAGATAATAGCGGGTGATTTCTGATGGCCTCCAGTACGGGCAAAGGCAAGGCGATTTTTCGCGTTGTCAGCGGTAACTTCCTAGAGATGTTCGATTTTATGGTCTTTGGCTTCTACGCCACGGCCATTGCCAAAACCTTCTTCCCAAGCGATAGCGCTTTTGCCTCACTGATGCTTGCCCTGGCCACCTTTGGTGCCGGTTTTCTTGCGCGCCCGCTGGGTGCGATTTTTCTCGGTGCCTATATCGACCGGCATGGCCGCCGCAAAGGTCTGATCATTACCCTGGCCCTGATGGCCATGGGCACCGTGCTGATCGCCTGCGTGCCGGGCTACGCTACACTGGGTGTTGCCGCGCCCCTGCTGGTGTTGCTCGGCCGCTTACTGCAAGGTTTCTCGGCGGGCGTGGAACTGGGCGGCGTGTCGGTGTATCTGGCGGAAATCGCCACGCCGGGGCGCAAGGGCTTTTTCGTCAGTTGGCAATCGGCCAGCCAGCAGGCTGCCGTGGTGTTTGCCGGTTTGCTGGGGGTAGGCCTTAACCATTGGCTAAGCCCCGAAGAAATGGGTGAATGGGGCTGGCGCATTCCATTTCTGCTGGGTTGCATGATCGTGCCGGTGATTTTTGTAATCCGCCGCTCGATGGAAGAAACCCCTGAATTCGAAGCCCGCAAGCATCACCCTACCCTGCGTGAAATCCTGCGCTCGGTCAGCCAGAACTTTAGTCTGGTACTGGGTGGCATGGCGCTGGTGGTGATGACCACCGTGTCGTTCTATCTGATCACCGCCTATACCCCAACCTTCGGCAAGGCAGAGCTGCACCTGTCGGATTTCGATGCACTGCTGGTGACCGTCTGCATCGGTCTGTCGAACTTCTTCTGGCTGCCGGTCATGGGCTCGCTGTCTGACAAGATCGGACGCAAACCACTGCTGCTGGGGGCTACCATCCTGGCGATCCTGACCGCTTACCCGGCATTGTCCTGGCTGGTTGCCAACCCGAGCTTCAGCCATCTGCTGATTGTCGAGCTGTGGCTATCGTTCCTGTATGGCTCGTATAACGGTGCGATGGTGGTTGCCCTGACCGAAATCATGCCGGTTGAAGTACGCACCACCGGGTTCTCCCTGGCCTACAGCCTGGCGACCGCCACCTTTGGTGGTTTTACTCCGGCGGCGTGCACCTACCTGATTCATGCTCTGGACAACAAGGCCGCCCCCGGCCTGTGGCTGACCGGCGCGGCGGTAATGGGGCTGATCGCCACCGTGGTGTTGTTCCGTGGCGACAAGCATCAGTTGCGCACAGCGCAATCGGCAGTGGCCAGCAACGCCTGACCCGCGCGGGAGCGGGCTTGCTCGCGATGCCAGCGACGCGGTCTGACTGAACAACCGCGCTGATCCCATCGCGAGCAAGCCCGCTCCCACAGGTTTCCCGCACACACAAAAACGCCCCGACAAGTCGGGGCGTTTTCAGTTGCGGCGGTTGCTTAGCGCGGGAACGCTGGCGGGTTAACCCCGGCCATGTCTTCCATCACGCGTACTACCTGGCAGCTGTAACCAAATTCGTTGTCGTACCAAACGTACAGAACAACGCGGTTGTCATTGCAGATAGTCGCTTCAGCATCCACCACACCGGCGTGACGCGAACCCACGAAGTCAGTGGAAACCACTTCCTGGGAGCTGACGAAGTCGATTTGCTTGTGCAGATCGGAGTGCAGCGCCATGTGACGCAGGTACTCGTTCATTTCTTCACGGGTAGCCGGCTTCTCAAGGTTCAGGTTGAGGATGGCCATCGACACGTTCGGCGTCGGAACACGGATCGCGTTACCGGTCAGCTTGCCGGCCAGCTCAGGCAATGCCTTGGCAGCAGCGGTAGCAGCACCGGTCTCGGTGATCACCATGTTCAGCGCGGCACTGCGACCACGGCGGTCGCCCTTGTGGAAGTTGTCGATCAGGTTCTGGTCGTTGGTGTACGAGTGAACCGTTTCAACGTGACCGTTGACGATGCCGAACTTGTCGTTGACAGCCTTGAGCACCGGCACGATGGCGTTGGTGGTGCAGGATGCCGCCGAAACGATCTTGTCGTCTGCGGTGATTTCGCCGTGGTTGATGCCGTGAACGATGTTCTTCAGCTTGCCCTTGCCCGGAGCGGTCAGGACTACGCGGTCGATACCAGGGCACTGCAAGTGCTGGCCCAGGCCGTCGGCGTCACGCCAGACACCGGTGTTGTCCACCAGCAGGGCGTTCTGAATGCCGTACTGGGTGTAATCCACCTCAGTCGGATTCTTCGCGTAAATCACCTGGATCAGGTTGCCGTTGGCAGTGATGGTGTTGTTGGCTTCATCGACAACGATGGTGCCATCGAACGGGCCATGTACCGAGTCACGACGCAGCAGGCTTGCACGCTTGACCAGATCGTTGTCGGCGCCTTTGCGCACAACGATGGCACGCAGACGCAGACCGTCGCCACCACCGGTTTTTTCGATCAGGATGCGCGCCAGCAGACGACCGATGCGACCGAAGCCGTACAGCACAACGTCAGTGCCTTTACGTGCAGAAGCGTTTTGCTGACCCACTACATCGGCCAGTTCTTCGCGTACAAACTGCTCAGCCGTGCGGCCATTGCCTTCGGCCTTGAACTTCACGGCCAGCTTGCCCAGGTCTACCGAAGCAGCGCCGAGCTTGAGCTCGCTCATTGCCTTGAGCAGCGGGAAAGTTTCGTGCACGGACAATTCGATGTCATCGGACTGACGATGGCGAGCAAAGCGGTGAGCCTTGAGAATCGCAATGACTGAACGGTTGATCAGGCTGCGGCCATAGATCGAGCTAACCACATTGTTATTGCGGTAAAGCTGACCGATAAGCGGAATCATCGCTTCTGCGAGTGCTTCACGGTCGATCCATTCACCAAGACACTGGTCGGGCTTCTGAGTCACGGGAACCTTCCACATGTAGGGGCTGAAAAAAGGGGCTACATTATGCCGCCGCGCCCATGCAGGGGCAATGCACGCCTGTCACACGCACTTACTGAAACGATTAAGCATCAATAAATATAGGCGAAAAATTTTATAACAGTCGCCATTTCAGCAGTCTGCGGCCCTTGCACAGCCTCTCTGGTGCCCCCATCTTGAGTTTCACAGGCCGATTCAGGCCCCTGTCAAAAGACTGCAACTGACAGCCAGCCCCTTGGCCCGTTACAATTGCCGACTTTGTCGCAACGCTTGGAGCTCAACCTTCCGTGCCCGTCCTGCGTCTACCGAAACTCCCTGCCACGGCAGGCAAACAACACTGGAGCAATCTGCCCGGTGCCGCCCTGAGCCTCGCGATTGCCGAGGCTGCCAGCGCCGCCAGGCGCTTCACCCTGCTCCTGACCGCCGACAGCCAGAGTGCCGAGCGCCTTGAGCAGGAACTGAGGTTCTTTGCCCCCGACTTGCCGGTGCTGCATTTTCCCGACTGGGAAACCCTGCCCTACGATCTGTTCTCGCCGCACCAGGACATCATTTCCCAGCGCATCGCCAGCCTGTACCGGCTGCCGGAGCTGAGCCATGGCGTTTTGGTAGTGCCGGTGACCACCGCCCTACATCGCCTGGCCCCGACCAAGTTCCTGCTCGGCAGCAGCCTGGTGCTGGATATCGGCCAGAAGCTGGACGTGGAGCAAATGCGCACCCGGCTTGAGGCCAGTGGCTATCGATGCGTTGATACAGTATATGAGCACGGTGAATTCGCCGTGCGCGGCGCACTGATCGACCTGTTCCCGATGGGCAGCAAACTGCCTTACCGGATCGACCTGTTCGACGACGAAATCGAGACCCTGCGGACCTTCGACCCCGAGACCCAGCGCTCGATCGACAAGGTTGAATCGGTGCGCCTGCTGCCGGCGCGTGAATTCCCGCTGCAAAAAGACGCGGTGACCCGCTTCAAGGCGCGCTTTCGCGAGCGCTTTGATGTCGACTTCCGACGCTGCCCTATCTTTCAGGACTTGAGCAGCGGTATTACCCCCGCAGGCATCGAGTACTACCTGCCGCTGTTTTTCGATGAAACCTCGACCCTGTTCGACTATTTGCCGGCCGACACCCAAGTGTTCTCGCTGCCAGGCATTGAACAGGCCGCCGAGAACTTCTGGTCTGACGTACGCAACCGCTACGAAGAGCGCCGCATCGATCCGTCGCGGCCACTGTTACCGCCTGCCGAGTTGTTCCTGCCGGTTGAAGACTGCTTCGCCCGCCTCAAAAGCTGGCCGCGGGTGGTCGCCAGCCAGGATGACGTGGACACCGGCAGCAGCCGTGAACGCTTCCCGGCGCAACCGTTGCCCAACCTGGCCATCGAAGCCAAGGCCAACCAGCCATTGGCGGCCTTGTCCGGTTTCCTCGAGCAGTTTGATGGCCGCGTGCTGTTTACCGCCGAATCGGCCGGGCGCCGCGAAGTGCTGCTCGAACTGCTTGAACGCTTGAAGCTGCGGCCTAAAACAGTCGACAGCTGGCCGGACTTCGTCGCCAGCAAACATCGCCTGGCGATCACCATCGCCCCGCTGGATGAAGGCCTGCTGCTGGACGACCCGGCACTGGCGCTGATCGCCGAAAGCCCGCTGTTCGGCCAGCGCGTGATGCAGCGCCGGCGCCGGGAAAAACGCGCCGACGCCAACAACGATGCGGTGATCAAGAACCTCACCGAGCTGCGCGAAGGTGCACCCGTTGTGCATATCGACCACGGCGTCGGGCGCTATCAGGGCCTGGCGACGCTGGAAGTGGACAATCAGGTGGCCGAGTTCCTGACCCTGGAATACGCTGAGGGCGCCAAGCTCTATGTGCCCGTGGCCAACCTGCACCTGATCGCCCGTTATACCGGCAGCGATGATGAACTGGCGCCACTGCACCGCCTGGGCTCGGAAACCTGGCAAAAGGCCAAGCGCAAGGCCGCCGAACAAGTGCGTGACGTGGCGGCCGAGCTGCTCGACATCTACGCCCGTCGTGCAGCCCGCGAAGGCTATGCATTTGCCGACCCGAAAGCGGACTACGCAACATTCAGTGCCGGCTTCCCGTTCGAAGAAACCCCGGACCAGCAAACCACCATCGAAGCCGTGCGTGCCGACATGCTGTCGCCCAAGCCGATGGACCGCCTGGTGTGTGGCGACGTCGGCTTCGGCAAAACCGAAGTGGCCATGCGCGCGGCCTTTATTGCCGTTCACGGCGGCCGTCAGGTGGCGATTCTGGTGCCCACCACCCTGCTCGCCCAGCAGCACTACAACAGCTTCCGCGACCGTTTTGCCGACTGGCCGGTAACCGTTGAGGTGATGAGCCGCTTCAAATCGGCCAAAGAGATCAACCAGGCGGTGGCCGACCTGGCCGAAGGCAAGATTGACATCGTGATCGGCACCCACAAACTGCTGCAGGACGATGTCAAAATCAAAAACCTGGGCCTGGTGATCATCGACGAGGAACACCGCTTCGGCGTGCGCCAGAAAGAACAGCTCAAGGCCCTGCGCAGTGAAGTCGACATCCTGACCCTCACCGCCACGCCTATCCCCCGTACGCTGAACATGGCCGTGTCGGGCATGCGCGACCTGTCGATCATCGCCACGCCACCGGCGCGCCGGCTGTCGGTGCGCACGTTCGTCATGGAACAGAACAAAAGTACCGTCAAAGAGGCGTTACTGCGTGAGCTGCTGCGCGGCGGGCAGGTCTACTACCTGCACAACGACGTTAAAACCATCGAAAAATGCGCCGCCGAGCTGGCCGAGCTGGTGCCGGAAGCACGGATCGGCATCGGCCACGGGCAAATGCGCGAACGCGAACTCGAACAGGTGATGAGTGACTTCTATCACAAGCGCTTCAACGTGCTGATCGCCTCGACCATCATCGAGACCGGGATCGACGTGCCCAGCGCCAACACCATCATCATCGAGCGCGCCGACAAGTTCGGCCTGGCGCAACTGCACCAGTTGCGCGGCCGCGTCGGACGCAGCCATCACCAGGCCTATGCTTATCTGCTCACGCCGCCGCGCCAGCAAATTACCGGCGACGCACAAAAACGCCTGGAGGCCATCGCCAATACCCAGGACCTGGGTGCCGGCTTTGTCCTGGCCACCAATGACCTGGAAATCCGCGGCGCTGGCGAATTGCTGGGGGATGGTCAGAGCGGCCAGATCCAGGCGGTCGGCTTTACCCTGTACATGGAAATGCTCGAACGTGCAGTCAAGTCGATCCGCAAGGGCGAGCAGCCCAACCTCGACCAGCCGCTGGGTGGCGGCCCGGAAATCAACCTGCGGGTACCCGCGCTGATTCCCGAGTCGTACCTGCCGGATGTGCATGCGCGACTGATCCTCTACAAGCGCATCGCATCGGCCACCGATGAAGAGGGCCTCAAGGACTTGCAGGTCGAGATGATCGACCGCTTTGGCCTGCTTCCGGAACCGACCAAGAACCTGGTACGCATCACCCTGCTCAAGCTGCAAGCCGAACAACTGGGCATCAAGAAGGTCGATGCAGGCCCGCAAGGCGGACGCATCGAATTTGCGGCCGATACCCCGGTCGACCCGATGGTGCTGATCAAATTGATCCAGGGCCAACCCAACCGCTATAAATTCGAAGGGGCAACGCTGTTCAAGTTCATGGTGCCCATGGAACGCCCGGAAGAACGTTTCAACACCATTGAGGCGCTGTTCGAGCGCCTGACGCCGAAGTCGCCCTGAATGAAAAAACCATGCCCCTGAGCCCCACCGACCAACTGACCCAGCCGCTGGCACCGAGCTGGGTCAGTCGTTTCAAGGAACAATGCCTTGAGCGTGGGCGCCGCTACGCCAAGGAAAATCGCGTCAGAATCGCCCGCATCGGCGACAGCCAGATCAGTGCCAGCTGTCAGGGCTCGGGCGAAAACATCTACCGCCAGACCATCCAGTTGCGCGAGTCGGCCAAAGGCACTTTGCTGCTGGTCAGCGCCCAGTGCACCTGCCCTGTGCGGGTCAACTGCAAGCACACCGCTGCTGTCTTACTGAAGATTGAAGAAACCTTGAACTACCCCGCCGCCGCTCAGGATGCCGAGCTTCTGGAAAAGCTCCAGGCCGTACTCGACTCACGTCGCCCCAACAATCTGCCCGAACAACTGGTCGACGACGTGCAACCCGTACCCCGGTTGTGGCTGGCCAGTGCCGAATTCAGCGCCTTCGAGCCGCGCAACGGCAAGATGCAGCGCTATATCCAGCACCGTGCCGCCCTGTCGTTCAATTACCTGGACCAGTACGTCAGCGGGCAAAAGAACGCCGACATCCTGCTGCGCCAGGAACAGCAAACCCTGCGCATCAAACGCAAGCCCGAAGTCGAAAACCTCTATCGCGAGCAACTGCGCAGCCTGGGCTTCAAAATTGCCACGCGTCAGAGCAAGGCACTGCCCGAAAGCGCCGGCGAACTGTTTGAACTGGTCAATGACAGCGCCTGGCTGAATTTCACCCTCAATCAGCTGCAAAGCCTGCGCGATCAGGGCTGGGAGTTGCAGATCGATGAAGACTTCGGCTTCGACCTGACCCCGGTCGAGGACTGGTATGCCAATGTCGATGAAGCCCCTGACCGCGACTGGTTCGACCTGGAGCTGGGCATCATCGTCAACGGCCAGCACCTGAGCCTGCTGCCGATCCTGCTTAACCTGATGCGTTCCCACAGCGACTTGCTCAACCGCGAAAAACTCGCCCGGCGCCGGGATGATGAACTGATCCTGGTGAATATCCCGGCCAACCCGGCCAGCAACCATGGTCCGCTGCAGGTCGCACTGCCGTACGGGCGACTGAAACCGGTACTGGCCACCCTGGACGAGTTTTATCTGGGCGAGCCGGATGCCACCTCGCTGCGGATCAAAAGCGCTGATGCACCACGCCTCAACGCACTGGATGCCCTGCCCCTGCGCTGGGAAGGTGGCGAGCAGATTCGCGGCTTCGCCCAGCGCCTGCGGGACATCAAGGATTTCAGCGTCGAAGCCCCCGAAGGGCTCAATGCCAACCTGCGCCCCTACCAACTCGAAGGCCTGAGCTGGATGCAGTCATTGCGCCAGCTGGAGGTGGGCGGCGTGCTGGCCGACGACATGGGCCTGGGCAAAACCCTGCAGACCCTGGCGCACATTTTGTGCGAAAAAAATGCCGGCCGCCTCGATCGCCCGGCCATGGTGGTGATGCCTACCAGCCTGATCCCCAACTGGCTCGACGAAGCTGCACACTTCACGCCGCAGCTCAAGGTGCTGGCGCTGTACGGACCCACGCGCAAAAAACACTTCGCGCACCTCAACGACTACGACGTGATCCTGACCACCTACGCCTTGCTGCCCAAGGACATCGAGCATCTGGCAAAACTGCCGCTGCACCTGCTGGTGCTGGACGAAGCGCAGTACATCAAGAACCCCGGCAGCAAGGCCACCCAGGCCGCCTGCGAGCTGGTTGCACGCCAGCGCCTGTGCCTGAGCGGCACCCCACTGGAAAACCACCTGGGCGAGCTGTGGTCGTTGTTCCACTTCCTGCTGCCCGGCTGGCTGGGTGACGTCAAGACCTTCAACCGCGACTACCGGGTACCTATCGAACGTCAGGGCAGCGACGAGCGCCTGCAGCATCTCAATGCGCGGATCAAACCGTTCTTGCTGCGCCGCACCAAGGAGCAGGTCGCCACCGAACTGCCGCCCAAGACCGAAATCATCCATTGGGTCGATCTCAACGAGGCCCAGCGCGACGTATACGAAGCCATGCGCCTGGCGATGGACAAAAAAGTTCGCGACGAAATCACCCGCAAGGGCGTGGGGCGCAGCCAGATCATCATTCTTGAAGCACTGCTGAAGCTGCGCCAGGTGTGTTGCGACCTGCGTCTGGTCAGCGACACCCCACCAAAAAAAGGCAGCACCTCGGGCAAGCTCGACAGCCTGATGCTGATGCTCGAAGAACTGTTTGCCGAAGGCCGGCGCATCCTGCTGTTTTCCCAGTTCACCTCGATGCTGGGGCTGATCGAGGCCGAGCTGAAAAAACGCAAGGTGCCTTATGCCATCCTCACCGGGCAAACCCGCGACCGGCGCACCCCGGTCAAGGATTTCCAGAGCGGCAAGCTGCAGATCTTCCTGATCAGCCTCAAGGCGGGTGGCGTTGGCTTGAACCTGACCGAAGCCGACACAGTGATTCACTACGATCCGTGGTGGAACCCGGCGGCAGAAAACCAGGCCACCGACCGCGCCTACCGCATTGGCCAGGAAAAACCGGTGTTTGTGTACAAGATGATTGCCCGAGGCACCGTGGAAGAGAAAATTCAGCACTTGCAGCAGGAAAAATCGGATTTGGCGGCAGGAGTACTGGACGGGCGTATAGCCGGGGACTGGAAACTGCAGGACGACGACATCGACGCATTGTTTGCGCCGCTGCCGCCTAAAACTGAAAAGCGCTGAAGCTCATAACCTTGTAGCCGCTGCCGCAGGCTGCGATAAGGGCCGAAGGCCCTTCGCTTAGCAGGAGGGGGCTGCTGCGCAGCCATCGCAGCCTGCGGCAGCGGCTACAAAAGCGACTAAGCAGCCAGCACCCGCGCCAGTGTCGCTTTGACCTTGCCCATGCCGTCGTGCAGCGCCTGCTCGATTTCGGCCATGGTAATAATCGCTGTCGACTTGCCCGCCGCCGGATTGACCACCAGCGCAAGGCACGCGTAATCCAGCTCCAGCTCACGGGCCAGGGCCGCTTCCGGCATGCCGGTCATGCCGACAATGTCGCAACCATCACGCTCAAGGCGAGCAATCTCGGCAACCGTCTCAAGACGCGGCCCCTGGGTGGCGGCATAAACGCCATGGCTACTGTAGGAGCAACCCTCTGCTGCCAGTGCGCCAATCAATTGCTCGCGCAAAGACTCAGTGTAGGGATAGCTGAAGTCGATGTGCGTCACATGCTCCAGATCACCGGCAAAATAGGTGTGTTCGCGACCGCTGGTGTAGTCGATCAGCTGATGCGGTACACAAAAATGCCCGGTGCCCATCGCCATATGAATCCCGCCCACGGCATTCACCGCCAGAATGGCTTCGGCCCCGGCCTGCTTGAGCGCCCACAGGTTGGCGCGATAGTTGACCTGATGCGGCGGCACCCGGTGTGGATGACCGTGACGCGCCAGGAACAACACTTCGCGCCCGCCAAACTCACCGATCTGGATATCTGCCGAGGTCGGTCCGTAAGGCGTGTCCAGCGCCAGGGAGCGGCTGATGGTCAGCCCTTCGAGCTGAGTGAGGCCCGTGCCGCCGATAATTGCGTAAACCGTCATTGAGGCAGACCCCTTAATCAGTTAGTTGAGCATCTTTGAGTGCGCCGATCGCCACCAGCCAGCGCGGGCTCTGCCGATAATCGGTGCTGGCCCAGGCCTGACCGCGCATGCGCGCAATGCGTGGCGACGGCGTGACCTTCATGCGCTGGACAGCGCTGAGTGCCAGCTCTGCGGCGGCGCGATCGTTGCACACCAGGCCCATGTCGCAACCGGCCGACAAGGCAGCCTCGATACGGCTGGCGGCATCACCGACAACATGGGCACCGGCCATCGACAGGTCGTCACTGAAAATCACCCCGTCAAACTGCAGCTCACCGCGCAAAATGTCCTGCAGCCAGCGCCGGGAAAAACCTGCTGGCTGGCTGTCCACTTGCGGATAGATCACATGGGCCGGCATGACTGCGGCCAGGTGCTTGCTCAGCCGGGCAAAGGGTACGAGATCATGGGCACGGATCTGCTCAAGACTGCGCTCATCAGTAGGGATGGCTACATGAGAATCAGCTTCAGCCCACCCGTGCCCCGGAAAGTGCTTACCGGTGGCAGCCATGCCAGCGTCGTTCATCCCGCGAATAAATGCCCCGGCCAATACCGCGGCGCGCTCGGGATCACCCTCGAAAGAACGGCTGCCGACCACCGCACTGCGCTGGTAGTCCAGGTCCAGCACCGGGGCAAAGCTCAAGTCCAGACCCACCGCCAGTACTTCAGTGGCCATGATCCAGCCACACTGCTCGGCCAGATACTCGGCATTGGGGTTGTCAGCAATCGCGCGCATGGCCGGCAGGCGCACAAAGCCCTGACGCAGACGCTGCACACGGCCGCCTTCCTGGTCGACCGCCAGCAGCAAGTCCGGGCGCACCGCGCGAATCGACGCGCTCAGCTCACGCACCTGGCGCGGGTGTTCGATATTGCGCGCAAAGATGATCAATCCGCCCACTTCAGGCTGGCGCAGCAATTGCCGGTCTTCAGCCGTCAGCCAGGTACCGGCGACGTCCACCATCAAGGAGCCTTGCAAGGCACAACTCATGGGAAATCCTTTATAAAGAGAGCGCTTGTTGCCCGATCCGGATGCCCGGGCACAGGCCCGCGCGCCGCACTCCAGAGAGGCAGCAGCGATTCGACAGACGGGAACAAGACAGGGCTGGGCATGGCAGCTAGCTTAGCGGAACAAAGCTGCCACGCCCACCCGCAGCGGGTCAAACCTTGGCACTGACCGGTGCGGTTTTACTGCGAGGGCGCATCTGGGCACTGGCCATTGCAGGGTCACTCACCCCGCTCTCGGCACGCATGCCGGCGGCGAGGAACGGCACCATCAGACGCATGACCTGTTCGATCGAGGTGTTGACGCCAAAGTCGGTCTCGGCAATGGCACGCAGCGCCTTGATCCCCGACATGCTGAAGGCCGCGGCACCGAGCATGAAATGCACGCGCCAGAACAGCTCGATGGGCGGGATCTGCGGGGCCGCTTCGTTGACCAGCAACATGTAGCGACGGAAAACCTTGCCGTACATATCTTCAAGGTAGCGGCGCAAATGGCCCTGGCTCTGACTGAACGCCAACCCCAGCAGGCGCATGAAGATCGACAGGTCATTGCCGCTGCGGGGCTGGATCACCAGCGCCTGCTCGACCAGCATCTCCAGCAACTCCTCAAGAGTCGGGCGATTCTCCGGCTTGCCCTGACGGCGCTCCAGCTCACGGTCCAGGTTGGCACAGAAAGGCCCCAGGAAGCGTGAGAACACCGCCTGGATCAGCGCTTTCTTTGAACCAAAATGGTAATTGACCGCAGCCAGGTTGACCCCGGCCTTGCTGGTGATCAGCCGCAACGAGGTTTCAGCAAACCCTTTTTCCGCGAACAGCTGCTCGGCAGCATCAAGGATACGTTCAACGGTTTCCGACTGGGCCATGACTACTCCGCCTGACAAACATTTAAACACTTGTTTGAAACATACGTTTCAGCTTGTCAAAAGTCAAGATGACGTATTCGTTTTGCGACCGGGCGGTTTCGCATTTAACCACAGCCTCGGGCAGCCAGGCCCCACCTGATAAAGTGCGGGCCACGCGACCTGGCAATGACCGTCCAGCGGACTGCCGGAAATGGATGATTGCCAATACGCCTTCACTGTATATAATCCCAGTCACTGTATAAAAAGACAGAGCGATCATCATGTTAAAACTGACGCCACGCCAAGCTGAGATCCTGGCTTTCATCAAGCGATGCCTGGATGACAACGGATACCCGCCCACCCGTGCCGAGATCGCACAGGAACTGGGTTTCAAGTCCCCCAACGCCGCCGAAGAGCATCTCAAGGCATTGGCCCGCAAGGGCGCCATCGAGATGACCCCTGGCGCATCGCGCGGCATTCGCATCCCGGGCTTTGAAGCCAAGGCTGACGAATCCACCCTGCCCATCATCGGTCGTGTCGCTGCCGGCGCGCCGATTCTGGCGCAGGAACATGTCGAAGAGTCCTGCAACATCAATCCGACGTTCTTCCATCCGCGAGCTGATTACCTGCTGCGCGTACAGGGCATGAGCATGAAGGACGTCGGCATCTTCGATGGCGACCTGCTGGCTGTGCATACCTGCCGCGAAGCGCGCAACGGCCAGATCGTGGTAGCCCGCATCGACGACGAAGTGACCGTAAAACGCTTCAAGCGTGAAGGCAGCAAAGTCTGGCTTATCGCTGAAAATCCGGATTTTGCCCCTATTGAAGTCAATCTCAAGGAGCAGGAACTGGTTATTGAAGGCCTGAGCGTCGGCGTTATTCGCCGCTAATAGGAGGCGTCATGCAGTTTCCCCACACACCGCTGCCCGCACAACTGACCCTGTTCGAGGCGTTCATGGCACAACCCATGACCCCTGCGATCAAGGACGTGCTCGATTCACCCTGGAGCGCCGAACCTGAAGTCTTCAGTGAGCTGTCGCTACGCGGTGCTGCCGGAAACTGCCTGAACCTGCTTGCCCCCATGCTGCGCGAGCTGAGCGAGCAACAAAACGCCCGCTGGCTGACCCTGATCGCGCCACCGGCCAGCCTGACCCAAAGCTGGCTGCGCGATGCAGGCTTGAACCGCGAGCGTATTTTGCTGCTACAGCCCAACGGCAATAAAAGCGCCTTGCAGCTCACCTGCGAAGCGTTGCGCCTGGGCCGCAGCCACACCGTTGTCAGCTGGATCAACCCGCTAACCAGTGCTGCACGCCAACAGTTGATCAGCGCAGCACGCACCGGCCATGGGCAAAGCCTGAATATTCGTTTGGGCTAAACAACCGACACAACCACAGGGCCAGTGCAGAATGCACTTGCCTGACTGTGGTACCGGATCCGGGGGCGCTTAGTGAAGAATGCGCGGCCCATCGTCTTTTTCAAGTTCGCCTTCGGCCAGCCGACCCGCCATTTGTACACCGACGCTGAGCATGGCTTTAGCCACCTCAACGTGCTGCCCCTGAAGAAAAGCCTTGGCATCTTCAGAAAAGTTCAGCGTGACCAAAGACCCTTCGTCCTCAGCACGGCGCAACTCGATGCGGCCGTCTGGCAACTCGACAATTTCTAGAAAGGACGTTGGCATATAAATTTGTTCTCCACGAAAGCGTGGGAGTATATCAGCCATCCTGCGGAAAATTCCCAGGATCTGCAGCGCTTTCCATTACAGACTGATGAATGACTGTACCGTTTCGGTTTCGACCGTCAACACTCATTGAGTCCGTCACGGAACCGGATGGCCAGTGCCTTGAGGTTCTGACGCCACTCTTCCAGTGTTTCGCGGCTCAAGCCCTGGGGCGCCTCGTCCTCCAGGTTGACCGTATCGATCAAAGGCTGGAACACATCCGCCTTGACCTTATTCGGCGCCTGTAGCGGCTGATAGAGCGCTGCATGGGTTGCCACCAGCTGTGCCAGCCAGGTTTGCGGCGCAAGGGCCAGTTCGACCAGCTCAGCCAGCTCCGGAATCGCCTTTTCGTCGAGCACCTGGCGGGTCAGCAACAGCTCGACCCGAGGCGCACTGGCTTGGGGCAGCCGATAAAAGCCCGCGATCTCATGACACAAGCCAAGCAAAGCGCCATACAGGTGAAAAATCGCCGATTCGCGTTCAGCCTGAACCAGCGCCTGAGCATTCATGGCCCGCCCTTCGCTCGCCTTGTTCATGGCCTCCAGGGCCAGGCCAGCGAAATAGATCTTCTGATTGGTGCGGGTATAGAGTTCGTGAGCCATGCGGGCGCTCCACAGCGAATAGGTAAAGGCAGGTTGTGCAGTCTCAGGGATCAGGGCGTGCTGGCGCAAGGCCCAAGTTCCCTGCGCCTCTTGTGGGAGCGGGCTTGCCCGCGATGCAGGCGCTGGGGTGTTTCAGCCAGACCGTGTCGATGCCATCGCGAGCAAGCCCGCTCCCACAAAAGTGTTCCAGCGGCGATAACCATGCACGGGACTGGCAAGCAAAAAAAACCGCGCAAGGCATGCAGCCCTTGCGCGGTTTTTTATTTAGCGATCAGCTCAGATCAAGCGTCTTTTTCTTTACGCTTGTCTTCAACCTTCCAGCTTTTGCCATCGTAGAACGCACGCCAGCCAGTCGGCTTGCCATCCACTTCGGTCTGCACGTACTGCTCTTTGGTTTTGCGACTGTAGCGGATCACTGCCGGACGACCATCCGGGTCTTTCTTCGGTGCCTCACACAAGAAGTGGTACTTGGGATCGATCTCGTCCTTGTGAGGAAGAATCTCGATCACCAGCGGTGCACGGGTCTCACGGTTTTTCGGGAACTGGCTTGCCGCCAGGAACAACCCCGAAGCACCATCACGCAGGATGTACGTGTCGTTGACCTTCTCGCATTTAAGCTCCGGCATTTTCACCGGGTCCATTTTCGGCGGCGCCGCTTCACCGCTTTTCAGCAGTTTGCGGGTGTTCTTGCATTCGGCATTGGTGCAGCCGAAGAACTTGCCGAAACGACCGGTTTTGAGCTGCATTTCGCTGCCGCACTTATCGCACTCAAGGCTCGGACCTTCGTAGCCCTTGATGCGGTAGTTGCCTTCTTCGATCTCGTAGCCGACACAATCCGGGTTGTTACCGCAGATATGCAGCTTGTGCTTCTCATCCAGCAGGTAGGCATCCATCGCCGTGCTGCAGATCGGGCAACGGTGCTTGCCCAACAATACCAGCGACTCGGACTCGCCTTCGTCGTCGGCGGCGATTTCATCACCTGGCACCAGGTTGACCGTGGCCTTGCATCGCTCTTTGGGCGGCAGGCTGTAACCCGAGCAACCCAGGAATACGCCGGTCGACGCCGTACGGATCTGCATCGGACGACCACATTCCTTGCACGGAATATCAGTCATGACCGGCTGGTTGGCGCGCATGCCGCCTTCCGGCGCAGCCGCTACTTCAAGCTTCTTCTTGAAGTCGCCGTAGAACTCGTCCAGCACGTTTTTCCAGTCGCGCTCGCCTTGCGCCACGTCATCGAGATTCTCTTCCATGCCGGCGGTGAAGCCGTAGTCCATCAGGTCGGAGAAGCTTTCGGACAAGCGCTCGGTAACGATATCGCCCATTTTTTCGGAGTAGAAGCGGCGGTTGTGCAGCGCCACATAACCACGATCCTGAATGGTCGAGATAATCGCCGCATAGGTCGAAGGACGACCGATGCCACGTTTTTCCATCTCTTTCACCAGGCTGGCTTCGGAGTAACGCGCAGGCGGCTTGGTGAAGTGCTGGCTCGGGTCGAGCTCGATCAGCTTCAGGGCATCACCCTGGGCCATGTCCGGCAGCACATCGTCGTCGCCCGGCTTGGCAATTTGCGGCATTACACGGGTGTAACCGTCGAATTTGAGGATGCGGCCCTTGGCGCGCAGCTCAAAATCACCGGCCGCCACAGTGACGGTGGTCGACAGGTATTTGGCCGGCAGCATCTGGCACGCCACGAATTGGCGCCAGATCAGCTCGTAAAGACGCTCAGCGTCGCGCTCCATGCCCGTTAGCTTGCTCGGGTGCATGTTTACGTCAGAAGGACGAATCGCTTCGTGAGCCTCCTGTGCGCCTTCCTTGCTGCTGTACACGTTGGGAGCCGGCGGCAGGTACGACGCGCCGAACTCGCCTTCGATATAAGTGCGTGCCATCTCGACCGCATCGGCCGAAAGGTTGGTGGAGTCGGTACGCATATACGTGATGTAGCCCGCTTCATACAAACGCTGGGCCATCATCATGGTTTTCTTCACCCCGTAGCCCAGTCGATTGCTCGCGGCCTGTTGCAGGGTGGAGGTAATGAAAGGCGCCGACGGCTTGCTGCTGGTCGGTTTGTCTTCACGCTTGACGATGCTGTAGTTCGAAGCCTTGAGCTTTTCCAGCGCAGCCATTGCCTGCGCTTCGTTCAGCGGCTTGAACGCCTCGCCTTTTTCGCGGGCGACGTCGAAACGCACCTTCGCACCCTTGGCGGTACCCAGGTCGGCGTGGATTTCCCAGTACTCTTCAGGGTTGAACGCACGGATCTCGCGCTCACGCTCCACCACCAGCTTCACGGCCACCGATTGCACACGACCTGCCGACAAGCCACGGGCAACCTTGGCCCACAGTAGTGGCGAGACCATGTAACCCACTACGCGGTCGAGAAAGCGGCGTGCCTGCTGGGCGTTAACGCGGTTGATATCCAGCTCGCCCGGCTTGGAGAAGGCTTCCTGAATCGCTTTCTTGGTGATTTCGTTGAACACCACACGCTTGTAGCGGG
>Ga0302347_1002349_pt1 | contig 19563 bp, 22 predicted proteins | sample PhyWR1_FD_202178 | JGI IMG/M metagenome (GOLD analysis project Ga0302347, IMG submission 202178) | Leaf surface microbial communities from wheat plants in UC Gill Tract Community Farm, Albany, California, United States - DLSL W.R1 (v2)... | ecosystem: Host-associated > Plants > Phyllosphere >...
AGCACGCCTGGAAAGTGTGTATACAAGAAATTGTATCGAGAGTTCGAATCTCTCCTTCACCGCCACATTAAGTAAACACAAACCCCTGATTTTCCTAGAGAAAGTCGGGGGTTTGTGGTTTCTGGCATCTGGAAAAGGGCCATATCTACTTCACACGCCCTTGCGCCTTGCAATACGCCGCCTCGTTTTCACGCTTGTCTACGGCGACGACGAACACGACGATTGCGTGATCCATGACCTGATAGATCAGGCGGTAACCCGCACTGCGCAACTTGATTTTATAGCAGTCGGGCAACTCGCGCAGGCGGTTGGCCTCGATGCGCGGGATTGACCAGTACTTGTGCCAGCTTGTTTCTAAATTGTTGCCTGACCGTGTCTCCGAGTTTGCGCCACTCTTTAAGTGCGCGCTGGTCAAACTCAAGACTAAAGGTCATCCAGTGTCACTTTGACCCGTTGCGGGGCTGCCAGGCGTTCACGGGCGGTGTTGACGAGTGCTTCGTCTTCTTCGGTCATTAGCACGGGGCGAAAAGGCAGTTGGCCCCGTTCGGCTACGTACTGCAATGCCTGACGCATCAGTTCGGAGGGGGTGACACCCAGGCGTTCAAGTTCCTGATAGGCGCGGGCTTTGAGTTCATCGTCCACGCGAATGTTGATAGAGGCCATGAACCTGACTCCTGTAATGACATTTGTCATTACAGTGGTGTTCTTCACATTTTTATGCAAGTGCCATTCGGCGGTTGAAATTTTTATGTGGCTCACATTGCCTCCAGGGATTTAACCCCGTCGCGGAGTGATCGGTCATGTGAGCCTGGCTTGAAAAAATCAGGCAATTCGTACGACGTTTCGCTTTCCATCTTGCGAAACATCCGAGAAAATCCCGCTCGCTTGCGCCTGCCCAAATCGGGGAATAGTCTCGGCCCATCGCTGCAAAATCAGCGGTCGGGTTTAGTCGCCCGTAGTTAACCAGGCGCACAGCGCCACCTCAGAGAGGCGCTTTTTTTTGCCTCCGCTTTTTGGTGGCCGTGCGCAGGGCGCCTTCGAGCGCGCCGGGTTCCTGGTTTCTCCGGTCGACTAACCTGCGCACGGCTGCCACCCATTCGTTTGGTCGCGATAAGTGACAGCTCCTTTTAGAAACCAGGAGTTAACGCAATGAAAAAAGTTGTCCCCGATCCCCCTTCATTCATCCTGCAAGATGCTGCTCAGTGCGATCCACTGCCGCTGGACCGTGCCGCCGCTGATCGTGCGCTCAATGACTACCTGCAAGGCCGTTTGCCTGCTCGCCCCATAAGCACGGTGATGTTTACCATCCCGAACAGTGTCAATTTAGAAGCGGCTTTGGCCCAAGCGTCAGACTTGTTGCGCTGTGCGGGCGCTTCGGCGAGTGAGGCCGGGAATGGTTTAAGCGGGGTGCAGCGCGATCAGGTGTTGTCGGTGACGCATTTGGTGGAGCTGGCCAAGGCGGATGTCGACAAGTCGCTGGACGGTTTGGCGGTGCATTAAGCAGCACGCGCCTGAGGCAAGCAGGCGCGTTATTTCTACCTGGGTGTTGAGTGAGCGCCTAGAGCGCCGCGTAAGCCAGAGCTGCCAGGTTCTGAGCGCGTGGATCAATCATCGTGTGACCACCTGAAGTGGTTGTCACAAAGCTGAAACTGACGTCACGCTCGGCGTCGGCAAAGGCAATAGGGCCGCCAAGGCCGATATGGCCAAAGGTGTCGGGCCCCATGCCGTGTGTAGCAACCGGATCGGCCCTTTGCTCCATCATGCAACCCAGGCCATAACGCATCGGCCGCTTCCAGATACGGTCTATGCCATTGCTGTGTTCCTTGGTGAATTCATTGAGCATCTCTTTGCCGATCAAGCGCCCGGCCAGTAAGGCGCTGTAAAAACCGGCCAGACCACCTGCCGTGCTGTGTGAGCTTGCGCCGGGCTGCTGAAAGGCCCACCACCTGGGGTCACTTGATCGCTTGGGCGTCATGCCTGGATTGGTAAAGGCAAGCGTCGAGATATCTTCTGAATCAGCAGCAACCACTTCTCGTAAGTTCCTGGAGTAAGGGTCGCCTGTTCGCCCCTTGGCGGCGCTAAAGCGGGCGATGCGGTAAAAATCGGCCTCTTCCACGCCAAGATGAACTTCCAGTCCATGGGGCTGGGTTATTTCCTCACGGATAAAGGTGCAGGGGGTGCGCCCGTCAGTTCGCCGAATCAACTCCCCGAGGATCCAGCCATAGGTTGTAGTTCCATAGCCAATCTCGGTCCCGGGTTGCCACCATAAAGGTTCTGCCTCTAGCACTTTAACCATATGCTCCCAGTCATACATCCTGGGGTTGTGGTCCGGAAATCTCAACGCCGGGAGCCCGGAGGTATGGCTCAGCACATGGCGCAAGGTCACTTCGCCTTTGCCGGCCTGTGCGAACTCAGGCCAATAATGAGCTACCGGGATGTCCAGCTCTAATTTGCCTTCCTCAACCAGCATCAATGCAGCCACCGCCGCGAACGGTTTGACGGTGCAGAATGTATTGACCAATGTATCTTTGTCCCAGGGCTTTGTGCCCTCAAGATCCGACGAGCCTGCCCATACATCTATAACCGTCTCATCGCCGATCTTGACGCAAAGTCCTCCCCCTCGCTCCTGCGGGTCATTAAAGATGGATTCAAAAGCATGTTTGACGCTTTCAAACTCCGGTGTACATATTCCCTTGGCTTCCATGCTTAACATTCCATGCGATTGAAATTGCACTGTCGTTTAATAGGTGAGTAGATGCGCTCGCCTAAACGTTGACGAGTTGATCACTGTCCGTGTTTGGTCTTTTCGGTGGTAACCCTCGATGACTGGGCAAGCAGGCGGGGAGAGGGTTTTTACTCAAGAGTCCGGTTGAGTAAAGTTATAACGGTTAGAGCGTTTATAGGTGCCAAAATCATTAAAGCGCACACCGGCTTCCGCGAGTACTTTGTGGGCGAAGGGGGCTGTCATTTGGCGAAGGTAGAACGGGTCTTTGACCACGAAATGATGAATGCAGTGTGTACTTCCAAAGTTGAAGCAAAATAACTGGAATGGCCACAGCCACCAATGGTTCATGACTTGGGTTTGCTGCAAGGGATTGCGTGGCGTTACATCGCCATAATAATGAATATTGGAACTGATAAAGAACAGGCAGAACTGACGTATGATATTGGGCGCGACGATAATGACCACGGCGCTATTGATCACGCTCATCAACATTGTGGTGGCAGGGGATGGCTGATAGGCAACGCCCATCAGAGAGCTGGCCCATGTGTACAGGTGGTACCCCAGAAATATATACCAGCAGCCCCAGTACAGCAGCCCCATAGGTGCGTTCAGGCGAAGTACCTTGAATGTCAGTCTGAGTTTTTCTCGCCAGGTAGGTGCGAACAAGGCATTGACAATACCAAAGATAAAACCATCCACCAGTTTTAAAAGCCTCTTTGCGCCCCACTTGCTGCCGCTGGTAGTGATCCATGCTTCAACATCGGTATCTGTTCCCGACTCTCTATGATGGTGAAAGTGCAGCTCACGCCTTAACCAGGGGCTTGGCATTCCCGGGCGGGTTATCCAGCACAACAGCATCATCAGGTTGTGTGCCAAGGGTTGTTTTCTGAAATACAGGCGGTGGATCAAATCATGTTCAAGTTCGTGTATGAGCGACGTCAATAAAGCATTGATCAGAATGCAAAGCCAGCCAGGTATTATGCCTTTTATATACAACGTACCCATGATCACCATGCCCGTCACGGACAGGGTCATCACACTGGCGCCGATGACGTTCTGATAATCGAGTACGCGGTATCGTTTACGTAGTTCGTTACTGTGCTGCATGATTTTCTGGGTGATGTCGTTGATTGACTCTTGCTCTGTTTTTGACAGAGGGCTGGGAGAAACTTTAGGTGTAGTATTCATCACTTCATCCTTTGAAGACGATGGGTCAGGTGGGCTCCACTAGCAAAGCACATATAAAATTTAGGGCAAGTTTTTAATTTTTTCGGGGGGGGGATCTGACGAGTGGATATATAAAATGTCGTATTGTCTGACAAGGTGGCTTATATGTTGGGCTTAATAAGGTTTTATTTTTGGCAATGCAGCGGTATGGGTATAGCAACTCAGGATGAATACTTGTAATGGCTGTTTTTTTTTGATGACTCATTGTGTTCGGTGTAAGCAGGAAAAATATTAAGAATGACTGGTAAGTCACCCTCTTATATCCTGGCACCTCACGTTGTAGTTTCCACACAGATCCCATTCAATCAGCTGAAAAAAAGTCAAAAAAATAGCCGACTGCATACAAGGCCATCGGCTATTTTCTGTTCGGGTTTACGAATGCAGCAGTTTCTGCGCGCGTTTTTCGGCCAGATGGGCAAACACCAGTCGGCCAATCAGGACCAGCAGGGTCAGTGATATCAGTACCACGGAGATGGCCGCAACACTCGGGTCGACGTTGTCGCGCAAGCCGCTCCAGATTCGTTTGGGCAGGGTGTCGACGTTGACGCTGGTGATAAACAGCGTCACCGCGACCTCTTCCCACGACAGGGCAAACGCCAGCAATGCGGTGGAGGCGATGCCCAGTTTCAGGTTGGGCAGGATCACCATAAAGGTGGTTTGCATCAGGCTGGCACCGAGGTTGCGTGACGCCAGTTCGATGCGCCGGTCAATCTGGCTGAGGGCAACCAGCATGGTCACCACGCCATACGGTACCACCATGATGACGTGGGCAATGACCACGCCTGGCAAGGTGTCATAACCCATGCCCGGGGCGAAGCGCCCGAGTTTGGTTTCCATAAAATACAGCACCAGTGCCGAGATGACCGGCGGGATCGCCATCGGCAACAGCACCAGACCGATCAGGGCCGTGGCCAGTTTTGAGCGCATATACCAGATGCCGAGGCTGAAGCTGGCGGCCAGTAAGGTGGCGACCACGCTGGTGGCGAAGGCAATGGTCAGGCTCTGGCTGATGGCATGCAGCCAGTCGGGGTTGCTGGCCAGTGCTTCGTAATGGCGCAGCGACCAGTTGCCCTCTGGCATCGACAGGAAGCGTTTGCTGGTGAAGGACACCGGAATGACCGTCAGCAGCGGGAACAGCATAAAGGCCATGGCGATGACGGCCAGTAGCCGCGTACTCAGGCTTGTGCGATGGGTATTCATAAGTAACCTCAGCCGACCAGGCGGTTCACGCGGGTGATTTTCAGCAGCACCCAGATCAATGCACTGACCAGTGCCAGCAACACCACGCTCAGCGCTGCCCCCAGGCCCCAGTTACTGGTCTGGAACATTTGCAGGAACACGTATTCGGCGATCATCACCGTCTGCCCGCCGCCCAGCAGTACCGGGGTAATAAAGAAGCCCAGGCAGAACACGAAGACCATGATGAACGCACCCAGCATGCCTGGCAGGGTCTGCGGCAGCAGCACTTGCCAGAATGTGCGCAAGGCACCGGCACCCAGGCCGCGTGATGCCATGAGGATGCGCTGATCGAGTTGACGCATGCTCGACAGCAGCGGGAATACGGCATACGGGATCATGACGTGGAGCATGCCGATGACCACGCCGATTTCATTGCGGCTCAGCTGTAGCGGTTGATCAATCAGGCCCATGCCCAACAAGCCTTCATTGAGCACGCCATTGCTGCGCAGCGCGATCAACCAGCCAAAGGCACGTACCAGTACCGAGATCCAGAACGGGATAAAGATGCAGATTTCCACCACCCGTTGCCAGAACGGCGGGCTGAATATCCAGCAGTAGGCCAGCAGATAGCCGATCAGCAATGCCAGGCAGCTTACCGTCATGCACAGGCGCAGTGTGCGCCAGAGCATGTCGTGGATCGCCGGGTCGGTGGCGATGCGTTCGTACTGTTCGATGCCGGGTGTGGGCAGGGTAAAGCTCCAACCCACCACGCCAATAAAGGGCAGCACATAAAACACCAGCAGCAATACTGGCAGCGGAAACAGCAGCAAACCGCGCTCAAGGCCTGGCGAACTGAACCGGGGCTTGGGCTTGCTGAGGGTTGAAGTCAGGGTCATGGTCATGGTCGATGGCTCACTTGGACAGCCGCGTCAGGTAGGTTTCCAAGGCTTTCGAGTAGTTGTCGGCGTACCACTGGGCATTCAGGGAAATCTGCTTTTTCAGGTTCTCGGCAGACGCGCAGTTGGCTTCCAGCTGCTGGGGTGACATCAGTTTTTCGGTGGCACTGTTGGACGGGCCGTTGCCCAGCAGCTCGAACAGTTTGAGCTGGCCTTCAGGCTGCAATGCGTACTCAATAAACTGCATGGCCGGTTGCGTACCGGCCGGGTTGTCTTGCAACACGGACCAACTGCTGGAGTTGATAAAGCCGTTGTCGAAGCTCCAGCGCACGCGGTTGTCGGTGTCTTCGGCGAGCAGTTTGGCGCGGGTGTGCCAGATGGCGCCCACCGACACTTCGCCGTCGACCATCAGTTGCTGGCTTTCGGCGCCCGAGCTCCAGAACGACAGCACATGGGGCTTGATCTCGTCGATCTTGGCCATCGCCCGCGCCACATCCAGCGGATACAACTGGTCGGCGGGTACGCCATCGGCCAGCAGAGCGGCTTCGAGCATGCCGTTCATCCATTTGTACAGCGTGCGCTTGCCGGGGAATTTCTCCACATTCCAGAAATCAGCCCAGGTTTTTGGCCCGTTTTCACCGAATTTCTTGCTGTCCCAGGCCATGACATAGCTGAACTGATAGCTGGCAATACCGAAATCGGAGGACAGTGCCGGGGCCACCTGATCACGCTTGATGACGTTGTAGTCCAGCGGTTGCAGGATCTTTTCGCGGCCCAGCACGATGGCGCTGTAGCTCTCGATATCGACCACGTCCCAGCTTGGGCGCCCGCTCGCCAGTTGGGAGCGGATTGCGCCTTCGGTCGGGCCGGCGCCGTCGATACGCACCTGGATCCCGGTGTTTTTGCTGAAAGTTTCGGTCCATGCCGAGCGGAACGCAGTCAGTGCATCGCCGCCCCAGTTGACCACCACCAGCGGTTTGTCGGCCGCCCAGCTGATGCCGCTGCGCAGGGCCAGCGGCACTGCAGCCATCAGCCCCATGGCCTGCATGAAGGAGCGACGGTTGATCTGACCACTGCGGGCTTTTTCGATCAGTACTTCAATACAGTCGCGTTGGTGATCCTGGCTCATGGGCAAGTCCTCAATCGGCGGCGTCGCAGCGGACACGGGCCGTTTTTGTTGTCATTGGGAGAGAGCTTTTTGTTGCGCGTTGATCGCAGGCATCAGGCCTGTAGCAGGAAACTTTGCTGCACCGGCCAGCTCAACCAGACCGGCGCCCCGCTGGGCATCAGCGCACCCGGGTGATTGCCGGGGACGGATAGGTTGACGGGCAATGCGTCGTCGCCGACCTTGAGCGCCAGATGCGTGCTGGAACCCTGGTAAACCTTGTCGGTGAGCTGCGCGGGTATCACGTTGTAACCATCGCGCTGCGGGCAGTTGCTGTGCAGTTCCATATGCTCGGGGCGCACGGCCAGTACGGTCGGTTGTGCGCTCAGCGGGGAGGGCGCGAGGGCGTGCAGTACGCTGGTGCCGCAGCGGCCACTGGCGGTGGGGCCGTTGCGGATCATGTCCAGCAGCGGGAACAGGTTCATCTTGCCAAGGAATTCGGCGACAAAACGGCTGTCCGGGCGGTTGTAGATGTTCTCCGGCGTATCGACCTGGGTCAGCTTGCCGTGGTTGAAGATCGCGATACGCGACGACAGCGCCAAGGCTTCATTCTGATCGTGGGTGACAAAAACGAAGCTGGTACCAACCTGACGATGGATGCGCTGCAGTTCGGTCTGCAGCTGCTCGCGCAGGTTCTTGTCGAGTGCCGACAGTGGCTCATCGAGCAGCAGCAGTTCCGGCTCGAACACCAGCGCGCGGGCAATGGCCACCCGCTGTTGCTGACCACCGGACAGCTCGGCGGGTTTTTTGTGCATATGTGCACCCAGACCGACCACTTCGAGAATGTGCTTGACCCGGCGCTGGCGCTCCTCGGCGGCGACTTTGCGGATACGCAGCGGGTAGGCCACGTTATCGGCCACGCTCATGTGCGGGAACAACGCATAGCCCTGGAACACCATGCCGTAGTTCCGCTTCTCGGCACTGCGTTTGATGATATCGACGCCTTGCTCCATCAGCTTGCCCGAGGTGGGGCTGAGAAAGCCCGCCAGAATCATCAGCAAGGTGGTTTTGCCCGAGCCGGAAGGGCCCAGCAGGGTCAGGAATTCGCCTTGGCGAACGTCAAGGTTGACGTTGTCTAGCGCTGCAAAACGACCGTAATACTGGCTGATGCCTTGTGCGCTGAGCTGGATTGCAGGACCGCTGGCCACGATAGGAATTCCTCTTTTTATTGCCCCGGGGCGTGCGGCGACGGAGGTAAATCCGGCAGGGGGCTTTAGGCTTATTATTGTTAAAAATATCGCTACATCAATGGAATTATTTTGCTCGTATTGGTTAGTTTTTTTACTCAATGCTGGGTTGAAAGCGGCTTCTACAGGGTGTCCTGCCAGGTCTGGTGTGAGGACTGCAATTGGGTTTTGACCCAGCTACTGAAGGCCTGCACCACTGCGCGCTCGGCTTTTTGCGGGTCGGCAACCAGGTAGTAGCCGCGGTGCAGGTCGATGGTGATATCGAACGGACGTACCAGCAGCCCTTTGGACAAGGCATCACCGCTGATCAGATTGTCGCCGATGGCGATACCCTGGCCGGCTATGCACGCCGACTGCGCGCAATGTGCGTCGGAGAACAGGATGCCGCTGACCGCGTTGACCGCCGAGGCGCCTGCGGCGGTTAACCAGACCCGCCAGTCCGAGTAATCGGTCATGTGCAGCAACGGGAAATCACTGAGCTCCTGCGGGCTTTTCAGACCGCTAAGGGCATTGATCAGACGTGGGCTGCACACTGGGAAAAAACGCAATGCCACGATCTCTTCCACGCTCATTTCCGGCCAGTCGCCAATGCCGTAGGCGATAAACAGGTCGGCACTCGGGTTGCTGATCTCACCGGGCGTGCGGGGGGTAATCAGCTGCAGTTGCACTTGCGGGTACTGGCGCAAAAATGCACCAAGGTGATGGCATAACCAGTAGGTGGCGAAGCCCGGCGCGCAACTGACGCACAGGCGGCCGCTGATTTCCTGATCATCGACTACCTGACCGGCATCGAGCAGGTTGAGCAAAATCCCGTGGACCTCTCGCGCATAACGTTCGCCCTGGTAGGTGAGGCCAATACCGCGACCGATACGCTCGGTCAGGGTAAAGCCGACGCACTCCTCCAGCTTGCTGATCTGGTGGCTGATGGCACTGCGGGTCAGGTTCAGTTCGCGTGCGGCGACCGACACGCTGCCCAGGCGTGCGACCGCGTCCAGGGCGCGAAGGGCTGTCATCGAAGGAAAGCGCATAAATCATCCCGGCAAATGGTGATTGAAATTGAACAGTCAGGCCAAAAAAAATCGATTGTTGTATCGCTTGGTTCAACAATACTAGCCCAACTTGTCCCTCGGCAGCTCCAGGCGCGAGCTGTCCGTTACAACAATAAAAAATTCCCGGTCCCCCCAAGACCTTTCTCTTGCTCTGACCTAAAAGGTGGCTTACATGGCTGAGTCCGACAACTTCACTTCGACCCACTCCACGCAAGGGCTTTATGCCGATCTGATCCTCGCGAACGGTCGCATCTGTACCCAGGATCCGGCAAACCCGTGGGCCGAGGCCGTGGCGATCCGCGACGGCAAGTTGATCGGTGTCTCTAGCCTGGGCCAGCTTGAAGCCTTCAAGGGGCCGAACACCCTGTTGCATGATCTGCAAGGCGCGTTCTGCATGCCGGGCCTGCATGATATGCACACCCATCCGGACCTGGCGCTGGCACCGCGCTACAGCGATGATCTGGATGTGGGGATCGAAGACCCGACCCCCGAGCAACTGCGCGAAAGCATCCTCGCCTATGCCGACAGCCACCCCGGTGATGGCTGGATTTATGGGCAGTACTGGGTCCGTTACACCTTCCGCGAAGCCGGACTGACGCCGGGCCGTGCATGGCTCGACAGCGTGATGCCGGACCGCCCGGTGGCGCTGCTCGACCGCATGTGGGGCACCATGATGGTCAACTCCAAAGCGCTGCAACTGGCCGGTATCGACCGTCATACCGCCGATCCGCGCAACGGCTATCTGGAGCGTGATGAACTGACCGCCGAGCCCACCGGCCTGATGATCGACGGCGCCTACGCCATGATCCACGCCGCCATGCCGCCCACCCCGGTCAGCGTGTTGCGTCGTGCCTACCGCGACGGCGTGCATTTTCAGAGTTCCCGCGGCGTGACCTCCAGCAAATACGTCCACGTTTGCGAGCAACGCTTGCAGGCCTTGAAAGAACTCGACGACAGCGGCGAGCTGACGGTGCGCATCGAAGCCGCCATCAGTTGGCAGGACGATATATTCCCGGTGCGTCGTCGCTGGGAGCTGCTCAGCGGCGAGCGGCACTATTACCGCAGCGCCCGCCTCAGCGCCAATGCGGTGAAGTTTCACTTCGACGGCACGGTCGAGCCCAAGTCTTCGTACTTGCTGACCCCCTGGCCGCAAGAGTCGAGCTGGCGCGGCAAGCTCAACCTGACCCCGGAGCACATCACCGACATGGTGGTGGATATGGACAAAAAAGGCATTCGGGTGATCGCCCACTGTACCGGGGACGGCGCCTCTGACGTGTTCCTCGATGCTGTAGCCGAGGCCCGTCGTCGCAACGGTTTCAGCGGCGTGCGCCATCAATGCGCGCACAGCACCTTGCTACACCCGGGCAACCTGCCGCGCTTCAAGGAACTGAACGTGATCGCCGAGTTTTCCCCGGCGGCCTGGTATCCGACCCCGTTCGCCAGTGGCGCCCGTTCGGGCTATGGCCAGGAGCGGCTCAAGCGCATCTATGACTTCAAGGGCGTACTGGAAGCTGGCGGTACTGCGGTGATGGGTACCGACTGGCCGGTAGCATCGATTGACCCGTGGCTGGCGCTGGAAACCATGGTCACCCGGCAGAACCCGTGGAACGACGACCCGGCTTGTTTCGGCGATCCGATCAGCCTGGAGCAGGCGTTGAGTGTAGTCACTCGCAACGGCGCCGTAGCCATGGGCCTGGAACACAGCACCGGCAGCCTGGAGGTCGGCAAGTCGGCGGACCTTATTGTCATCGACCGTGACCTGTTCGCCGCGCCTGCACGCAACTACATCCACCGCACCCATGTGCTGCTGACCTTTGTCGAGGGGCAACTGGTTTACGACCGCCATGGGGCATTGGCCCCGGCAGGCCTCAAGGCCGTCTGGCAGGGCGAGCCACCGGTGCTCGAAGGTAAAGCAACATGAGTACGCCACGGATCGCAGTAACCGTAGTTTCGGGTTTTCTCGGTGCGGGCAAAACCACCTTGCTCAATCGCATGGTACAGCGTGCTCAGGGGCGTCGGCTGGCGGTGATCGTCAATGACTTTGGCGAGCTGAATATCGATGCGGCGATTGTATCCGAGGTCACGGATGCAGTGGTCAGCCTGCAAAACGGCTGCATCTGCTGCACGGTTCAAGAAGACCTGCTGGCGCAACTGACTGCCATGGCGCAAATGCAGCCGCGGCTTGAGCGCATTGTTATTGAGTGCAGTGGTGTGTCCGATCCGCAGCGCATTGTGCAAACCCTGGCCTACCCGCAATTGCGCAGCCAGATGCAACTGGACATGGTGATCACTGTGGTCGACGCCACCCGCCATTTGCAACTGGAGGGCGAGTACGCCCGTCTGGCCCGGGCGCAAGTGGGGGCTGGCGACTTGCTGTTGCTGAACAAGACCGATCTGGTCGACGCCGGGCAGTTGCAAGCCCTGCATGACGCCCTGGGCCACAGGACGCGGATACACGAAAGCGTGCAGGCCCAACTGCCCGATGCGCTCTGGCTGGATTCGGAGCCTGAACCTCGCTCGGCGAAACCGCTGACCCCCGTTTCCAGCGACGATCACAGCGAGATGTTCAGCAGCTGGACATGGCAGCAAACCGCGACCCTTAATGTGGAGCGCTTGCGTGGCTGGTTGCAGGCCTTGCCAAGCGACGTATTCCGGGTCAAGGGGCTGGTGGTGCTGGCCCAGGGTAGCGCCGCGCATTGGTTGCAGCATGTGGGCAGTCGTAGCCAGTTTTCGCCGGCCACCGATGAAGCAATGGCCAACGTCAGCCGGTTGGTGTTTATTGCACGGCGTGGCTTCAATGGCTGGGATGCGTTGGAGCAGGGGTTGCAGGCATGCACAATCACAGAGGGCGAACGGACATGAACCCGGTAGAACGGCAATTACGTGAGCAATTGGCGGCCTGTTATCGGCTGATCGCGCACTTTCGCATGACTGATTTGATCTTCACCCATATCTCGGTGCGAATCCCCGGGCCGGAGCATCACTTTCTGATCAACCCCTACGGGCTGATGTTTGAGGAAATTACCGCCTCCAATCTGGTCAAGATAGACCTGCAAGGCCATGCCGTGGAGCCCTCGCCGTACCCGGTCAACCCGGCCGGCTTTGTGATTCACAGTGCCATACACGGCGCCCGTGAAGACGCTCAATGCGTGTTGCACACCCATACCCGATCCGGGTGTGCGGTGGCGGCACTGCAGTGTGGCCTGTTGCCAGTGAACCAGATATCGATGGAGTTCTACGGCCGCGTTGCCTACCACGACTATGAGGGCGTGGCGCTGGACCTGAGCGAGCAACAGCGGCTGATGCAGGACATCGGCGACAAACCCGTGCTGATCCTGCGCAACCACGGTTTGCTGACCGTCGGAGAAACCGTGAGCCAGGCCTTTTTGCGCATGTATTACCTGGACAAGGCCTGCGAAATCCAGCTGGCCGCGATGGCTGCCGGTGAGCTGGTGTTGCCAGCCGCTGATATTTGCGAGTACACCGAGCGCCAGTTCAACGACCCCGGCAGGCCGCTGGAGGAGGGCGAACTGGACGACCCCGATGCCATGCAACTGGCCTGGGCTGCGCTAGTGCGAATGCTAGATCGGATTGCACCGGATTACAGGGATTGATTGGCAAGCGCATCGAAGTGATGCCATCGCGAGCAAGCCCGCTCCCGCAGGTTTTTGCAGTGCTCACTGCCAAGCACCCTGTGGGAGCGGGCTTGCCCGCGATTCAGGCGACGCGGTCTGGCTGAAAAGCCGCAGAAGCAGCGAGCTGCGTTACTATTCGGCCCTGGCAATCATCAAGGACGACCGAGTGCATGGATCGTCCCATTGAGTGCTCCACTTCGAACTTAAATGGATTTAGACGATTATGAAGCTGCTCCCCCTTGGCATGCTGTTGTTGCTGAGCGCTGGCTGCGCACAGGTCCAGCAGTACTCACCACCTCCCGGCGCGCCTCAGGCGCAGATCCGCAGTGAAATGGACGCTTTGAGCAATTATCGCAACTATCTGACCCTGACCGAAGCACCGACAGTGGGCTGCAAATATGGCAGAACAGTGGCGGTGAAACCGGGTCGGCAATTGTTCGCTGTACGCGACAAAACCTCCCGACCAGCAGGTTCTATCTCGGTAGAGGCGTTAAAACCATTGCATTTGGTGGTAGATGGCTCGGCCAATGCCGGCCGCTCCTGCAGGATCGAATTCGTCAGCCAGTTCGCCCCGGGTGCCCGCTATGTGATCAAGGGCGGCATTATCGAGAACCCTGAGACTTTTGACTCTTGCCAGGTGAAGATTTTTGACGAGGCCACCGGCGTGCCTCTACGTATGGTCGAGCCGTCAACGCTGAAGAATAACTGTGCTTTGGACAAGTTACCGTTTACGGCGCGTTGATTACGAGATGACCTGTAGCCGCAGCCTCGTTCCTTCGGCAGCGGCTACAGGGGGCGGGGCGAGATTCTATTTCAGTCGTTTCGTGCGACGTTTCGCTTTTCATCTCTCGACGTTTCCGAGAAATTTTGTTTGCGTGCGCCTGGGGCAAGCAGGTGCGACATCATTCGCAAGACGGACTGTTCACATCCAGCGCCCTGGAGATCGCCTGTTCTGCTTTCACGAAGGCTGGTGTCTTGCCAGCATCGGCATAAATCTCTTCACCTTCTTCAATGCGGATGACCTCAGAACCCTTCACGTAGGGCATGGCTTGCTCTGCTTGTTCAAGCGCGCAATGGATCAGGCTTTGAGTGATGGTGGCTTCATCCAGCCCGTAGGCTTGGGCGAAAGCCTTGATTTTGACCAGGTCGCGCTTGTGCAGCGCAAGGCTGTATTCAACCCGCTCACTGGATTCCTGGGATCTGGATTCCCAGTTGTCGAGCATGGCCCTGAAGGCGTCCATAAGGCTTCTCCTGTTTGGCGGCAAGTGCTGCTGGACAGTATGGCTCAGGGTTTGCTGAAGTGCTTATTAGTTGCCGCTCGTCAGAAAAAACCGCTTTGATCTAAACCTTTGCCATCACGTGCCTTCAGATTCTGTGCAGGGAATAAACCTGCCTTTTTCTGGAGGACGTTATGAAACACCTGATTGGCCCCAAACGCTTCGTGGCAGGTTGTGCCCTGGTCTGTTCCCTGATCGTGGCGGCCACAGCAGTCGCAGCCAGTCCGGCAGACTTTGTTGATGAGGCCCATGCAGCAGGGATTGCGGAGATCGAGACCAGCCGTATGGCGATCAGTAAAACCTCTTCCACAGACATAGAAAGCTATGCCGTGGAGGCCATCAAGGACCATACCAACGCCAACCGGGATTTGAAGGAGCTTGCCAGCCGGTTGGGCCTGCAGGTTTCCAGCGACGAGCAGATACTCGACAAGGCCAAAAAGCTGATGCTGCAAGTGCAGGAGGGGGATTCATTTGATTCAGCCTATGCGGCCAATCAGGTCAAGACCCATGAGCAGGCCATCGAGCTGTACAAGGAACAGGCCAACAACGCGGATTCACCCGAGTTGCAGGCGTTTGCCGAAAAATATCTGCCCAAGCTGGAGATGCATTTGCTGATGGCTCAAAGACTGATGGCTGCCCACCACAAGTCCTGATCCCTTATATGTAAAAACGCCCGGTGAGTGATCGACCGGGCGTTGCTTGCAAAGCAGGTTGGATCACACGGCGATTTCGTTGAAACCGCAGTACTCTTCCCAGCTCATGTCCAGTGCTTCGGCGACTTCCTGATGCACTTCAAGGCGCATGCTCTTGAGTTCCTCAGGGGAGCGGGCAATCAGCTCCAGGGCCAGTTCCCAGGCTTCCAGGCCGCGGCTCTCTGCCTCGTCTTCAAAGGCCCACAAAATCTGTTGCTGGCGGTCCTCTGCGCTCAGCTCTTTCATTTCTTCGATCAGTTCAGGGTGCGCCTTGATAAAAGTATCCAGGGCCAGTTCATTACGGGATTCTTTAGGGATCATATGGCGTCTCGGATCGTCAGGGCGTTTTTCGCATGCTAGCGAGTTAGCATTACGATGAAAAGCGCCTTATAGCGGCTCAGGCGACGGGCTGCAGCTTGCTTTCACGCTGCAGGCTGTAGCCCCAGACCGCCAATGCCAGCGTCGCAACCACGGCGCCGACCACGACAATGCCGTCCCAGCCATAGGCCGGATAGGTCTGCGCACCCACCAGTGAACCCAGTGCGCCGCCAATGAAATAGCAGGTGATATAACCGGCATTCAGGCGGTTGCGCGCAGCCGGGCGCACTTTGAACACGGCGTTCTGGTTGCTGACGTGAACCAGTTGCACGGCGAAATCCAGGGCCAGTACTCCGATCAGCAACGCTATTAACGAGTGTCCGGCAAATGCCATGGGCAACCAGCACGCCAGCAGCACCAGCAGGCCGGCGGTGGTTGCCTGTTGTCCCTTGCCGCGATCAGCCATGCGCCCGGCCCAGTTTGCTGCGACCGCGCCTACGGCGCCCGCCAGGCCGAACAGGCCGATAACGGCGTCCGAGTAGCTGTAGGGCGGTACGGCCAGCAAAAAGGCCAGGGGTGTCCAGAACAGGGCGAACAGCGAGAAGGTCAGCAGGCCCAGCAACGCACGCAGGCGCAGCACTGGTTCTTCGACAAACAGCGTGAACACTGACTTCAGCAGTTTCGGGTAGCTCAGGCCTGCGCTCTGGTGATGGTTGGGCAGGGCACAGAATAGTGAGATGGCACTGACCAGCATCAGGGCGGCGGCCACCAGATAGATGGTGCGCCAGTCACCTGCCGACGACAGTGCGCCGGCCACGGTGCGGGCCAGCAATATGCCGAGTAACAGCCCGCTCATCAGCGTACCGACTACCCGACCGCGGCTTTGCGGGTCGGTCAGGCTGGCCGCCATCGGCACCAGCACCTGTGCCGATACCGAAAACATCCCGGTCATCGCCGTGCCGATCAACAGCCACGTTAGCGAAGGTGCGAACGCGCTTAGCAGCAGGCCCAAGGCACTCAACACGGTCATGCTGACGATCAGGCGGCGCTGCTCGAACAGGTCGCCCAGTGGCACCAGTAGCAACAGACCTGCGCCGTAGCTCAATTGCGCAGTGATGACCACGGTACCGGCGCTGCCCATGCTCAAGCCCAGTTCCTGGGCGATGGTGTGCAGCAAGGGCTGGGCGTAATAGTTGCTGGCAACCGCCAGGCCGGTGGCGGTGGCCATCAGCAGGATCAGGGCAGTGCTCAGAGGTTTTGTGGCAGTGGTAGACGTGGACATTGACTGTCTCGTTGGCATGGGGGAATGCGACGAAGTATCAGAATGTCAGCAAAGAATGTCACTGAATATGTCGGCTATTTTAATTTATAAACCACAAAGCCCCTGGCGATAAACACCAGGGGCTTTGTTTGCAACCGTTGCAGCCGACTTTAGTTGCGACGGCCCAGCAGCAGGCCTACGACCAGACCAAAACCGGCCGAGATGGCCACGGTCTGCCACGGATGGCCACCGATATAGTTTTCAGTGGCATCTACTACAGGCTTGGTGCGCTCACGCACGTTGGTCACTGAATCCAGTGCCTGCTTGAGCTTGAGGCTTACCTGCGCACGCAGGGTTTCGCCCTCTTCACCGACCAGGGACACGCTGTCCTTGAGCAGCTTTTCAGATTCGGCAATCAGGTCTTGCAGTTCGCTGAACGCTTGATCCTTGATTTGATCTTCAGCTTGTACGGCATTTTTTCGAGCCATTGCGGTACTCCTTGCAGGTTAAAAGGGGTGATAAGTAATGGAGTCAACCCAATGCTAAAAAGTTGCATCTGATTTGCGCCTGAGCTGACAGCGTAGTCAAAAACCAGACTGAGACACTTCTTTGTAGGGTGTAAGATGTCACCTAATTTACGCCGCAGGAAATTCACATGAGCTTCAACCTCGCCAACAAGCCTCTCGCAGAGCGTGCAGCGCTTGAAGATGAAAAATCCCGTTTGTATGATCTTTGGCAGAGCAACCTGGGCAAGGCCAAAGGCGAAGCGGCGCGTTTGTTCGCTGAGCGCGCCAAGCGCAAGGGCAAGTGGGCTGAATGGGTGCGTTCGGAACTGGACGCCATGTCGCCACCGGAGTACGCCAATATGGTGCGCAGCGAAGTGAACCGCATGATGGCTGCTGCCAAGTAATCCAGACACAAAACGACTAGTGTGGGAGCGGGCTTGCTCGCGATAGCATCACCTCGGTCATTCAAATAGACCGCGTCGCCTGTATCGCGAGCTAGCCCGCTCCCACAAGTTGCTCAGTGAATATCGCAAACGCCAAACACCTGCACCGCACCGCCCACATTGATCTGCACTTCGTCATCCAGTTGCTTGCCCAGCAAGGCGGCACCCAGCGGTGAGCGCGGGGTGATGACGGTGACGGTCTGTCCGTCGTGGTCGAGTTTGAGTCCGGCGGCATCCGGGGCAAGCAACAGCCATTGCTCGCTGGCGTTTTCGGCTTCCAGATTGACCAGTGCGCCGAGCTGAATGCCCTGCGCCGGGTTGTACGGTGCCAAGGGCATGGCCCGGCAGTTTTTCAGCGCCTGGCGGATTTCCTCAACTCGACGTGCCTGCCCCGTAGCCAGATACGAGGCTTCTAGGCCAAGGGTGTCGTATTTGTTCTCGGCGATGTTTTCCGCGTGGGTGGCAGCTTCGTAAGCGGTTTGCGCTGCGCGCTGGAGCACGTCGAGGTCGATTTCGAGCTTTTCCAGCATCAGCAGGTGCACGGCGGTCTTGTTCATGGGTCGAGGCTTGAGAGAGACAAGCGGCAATTGTCGCACGAGTGCCGCGCAGATTTATCCGCCTTATACCTTCTGTACGCGTTCAATTATGCGGACAATCAGCCCTTTGAATGTTGGAGCCCGGAATGAGAGCCTCCTGGGATATTTTTTGCAGTGTGGTCGATAACTACGGCGACATTGGTGTGACCTGGCGCCTGGCCCGGCAATTGGTGGCCGAGCATCAGCAGAGCGTGCGGCTGTGGGTCGATGACTTGCGCGCATTTGTGCCGTTGTGCCCCGAGGCGGATGCCGCTGCGGCGCGCCAATGGCAGCAGGGGGTCGAGGTTTGCCAGTGGCCTCAACAGTGGCAACCGGCCGAGGTCGCCGATGTGGTGGTCGAGGCTTTTGCCTGCAAGTTGCCTGAAGGTTACTTGCAGGCGATGAAAGCCCGCCCGGTTCCGGCGCTGTGGATCAATCTGGAGTATCTGAGCGCGGAAGACTGGGTCAGTGGCTGCCACGGTCTACCCTCCCTGCGACCCGACGGCCTGAAACGGATGTTTTTCTTCCCGGGCTTTGATGCTGGTACCGGAGGCCTGTTGCGTGAGGCCGATCTGCTGCCGCGCCGCCGTGCCTTTGAGCAGGATCCCCGGGCCAAACAGGTATTTTTGCAGGGGTTAGGGGTATTCCCGGCAAATAATGCGCGGCTGATCTCATTGTTCGCTTATGAAAATACCGGCCTGGCCAGTTGGCTGGATGCAATGGCGGCGGGCAGTGTACCGACCCATCTGCTGGTGCCTCAGGGGCGGATCATGGGTGATCTGCTGCGCTGGCTCGGGGTGGCTCAGTTGGCACCGGGCGATATTGAGCAGCGTGGGGGGCTGACTGTCCAGACGCTACCGTTTGTCCGTCAGCAGGACTACGACTACCTGTTATGGAGCTGTGATTTCAATGCGGTGCGCGGCGAAGACTCGTTTGTGCGGGCGCAATGGGCGGGGCGACCGCTGCTTTGGCATATCTATGAGCAGGAAGAAGATGCGCACTGGGTCAAGCTCAATGCGTTTCTCGATTTGTATGCCAAAGGCCTGTCGCCGCAGGCTGCCCAGGCATTTACCGGGCTTTGGCATGCCTGGAATGCTGGCGCCGATATGGCGCAAAGCTGGAATTGTGTGCTGGAACACTGGCCCGAGATCACCACACACGCCGAACGCTGGTGTCTGGAACAGTCATTACAGGCCGATCTTGCGCAAGCGCTAGTACTGTTTTATAGAAATTGGATATGATACGCGACCTAGATTTTTGTAAATCTCAATCCAAATTCGGATATTCGTAATGAAAACTGGTAAAGAGCTTAAACCCGGTACAGTCATCAAGCTCGAAAACGATCCTTGGTTGGTTCAGAAAGCTGAATTCACCAAGTCCGGTCGTAACAGCGCAATCATGAAGACCAAGCTGAAGAACCTGCTGACT